>Ga0164243_10006701_pt1 | contig 17379 bp, 15 predicted proteins | sample OricompcompostOP_FD_108781 | JGI IMG/M metagenome (GOLD analysis project Ga0164243, IMG submission 108781) | Organic Plus compost microbial communities from Emeryville, California, USA - Original compost - Organic plus compost (OP) | ecosystem: Engineered > Solid waste > Mixed feedstock >... | reverse complement strand
GGGCGTGCCGTCGTCGGGCGTGCCGTCGGCAGCCGTCCCGTCGGTGGTCGAACCGCCGACGGGCGTCCCGTCGGTGGTCGACCCGTCCGGGGTCGGCGCGAGCGGCTGCGCCGCGATCCACGCGCGGTCGTACCGGCGCTCCTCGTGCAGGAGGTCGGGGTCGGGCTCGCCGCGCCGGTCGACCGCCGCGCCCGCGACCACCGGGACGTCGGCGTGGACGGCGACGGCGTACGAGCCGGCGGGCAGCCCGCCGAGCGAGACGTCGGTGACGACGCCCGGCGTGAGCGCGACCTCCTCGACGCCGCGCAGCGGCACCGGACCGTCCTCCCCGTAGACCGTGACGCGGGCCGTGCCCGCCGCGTCGCCCGGCGCCAGGAGACGCAGCCGGGGCGCGTGCGGGTCGTCGACCGCCTCGCCCGCGCTCGCGACACCGGCGAGCGCCAGGTCCTGCGCGGGCTCGGCGCCGGGGACGACGTAGTCGACGCCGAGCGGGACGAGCCCGTCGAGCGTCGAGTGCTGCAGGTAGGCGGTGACGAGCCCGCCGGAGGCCGCGACGTGCACGACGAGCCGCCGCTGCTCGGGGGCCGCCGCCTCGACGAGGGTCACGACCTCCTCGCCTGGGCCCACGAGCTGCTGCCCGCCGCCGGAGAGCACGGCCTGGCCGCCCTGACCCCAGACGCCGACCTGGACGACGGCGGGCGTGAGACCCGGGTTCTGGAGCACGAGCTGGGCGCTGCTGCCGATCTGGGTGCTCCCGCCCACGAGCCACTGGCTGATGCCGGGGCGCGAGCAGCTCGCGGCGGCGAGCCCGCGGAGGTCGCCGTCGGCCGTGACCGAGCCGACGGACGCCGCGACGCGCGGCGGCTCGCCGTCCCCGGGGCGCACGGCCAGGACGGCGCCGGTCGACGGGTCCTCGACGTCGGCCACGCCGACGTCACCCCCGGGCGCGCGCTCGACGGGCGTGGCGTCGCCGGCCGCGTCACCGAGCGCGTGGAGGTCGGCCTCGCCGTCGCCGCCGACGACCGCGCGCAGGCTGCTCGTCGTCCCCACGGGGGCCGGGCCGAACTGCGCGTCACCGACGGTCTCCGGGTCGGTGAGCCGGGCCGGGCCGGGGCACACCGTGAGCTCCTCGGCGGGCTCGACCGCGACCTCCTGCACGGCGTCCGCCGGGACGGGCACCGCGGGCAGCAGCCCCGTGCCCGTCGTCCCGAACGCGGCGGCCGCGCCCACGGCGAGCACGCCGACCAGCCCGGCGCCCGTCGTCGTGACGCGCCGCACCACCGCGCGCGTCCTGCCCCGTGGTGCGCGGGCGCCCTCGGGGGCGCCCTCGTCCCGGGCCGTCTCGTCCGTCGTCGACACCGCGCCTACCTCGTCCCCGCCCGGCGGCGCCGGACCGGCACCGCGAGCAGCACGTACACGAGCAGGGTCGCCCCCGCCGCCGTCATCCAGCCGGACCGGTGGTCCGCCGCGTGGTACACCTCGAGCCGCCCCGCGTCCGCGCCGAGGGCGAAGGCCTGGAGCCCGCCCGTCGTGGCCGGGTCGACCGCCTCGAGCGCCCGGCCGTCGAGCGTCGCGCGCCACCCGGACGACGCGTTCTCCGCGAGCACCACGACGCGGTCGTCCGCGCCGGCGTCGACCGCCGTGTCGACGGGTCGCAGGGCCGCGCGGTCGGCGTCGAGCGGCTGCGTCCCCGCGGCGGACTCGACGCGCGCGTACGACGGCTCGACGCCGTCGGGCGCGACGCGCCACAGGAGACCCGACCGCCCCTCGGTCACACGCTCGAGCCCGGGCACCATGTCCAGCCGCGCGACGAGCTCCGCGCGCGCCTGGTCCGCCTCCGCCGCCGCGGGCAGGAGCACCGCCCCGACGCCGAGGCGCGCGAGGCCGTCGGCGACGTCGGTCGACGTCCCGGAGACGAGCTCGGCGACGAGCCCCGGCAGGTCGCCCTCGGTCGCGCCCGGGTCGGCCGCCCGCCACGCGTGCACGACGACCGAGGAGTCGACGGCCTGCGGCCCGTCCGAGCGCAGCGCCGCGTACTCGACCACGCCGCCGGCCCCGAGCTCGAGGCTGAGCACGCGCGCCTGCCGCGGGGAGGTCTGCATCTGGCGCCCCACCGGCGGCACGACGGGCTCGGTGGTCGCCCGGACCTCACCGACGCGCGCGTCGTCCCGGTCGAGCACCCCGACCGTCCACGACGCCGCGTTGCCCAGCGGGAGCAGCGTCACCACGAGCGCGAGCGCGACGACCGCGCCCGACCGCCACGCGGGCGCGCCGTGGTCCGGCAGGCGCGGCACGCCGACCAGCGCCGCGCCGAGGAGCGCGAGGAGCGCGAGCGAGATCCCGGCGCCGGGCCAGCCCATGACCGGGGCGCCGGGCGTCGCCCCCGCCGCGACGACCGTCGACCCGGCGAGCAGCGCGGCGGCGAGGCCGAGCGCCGCGACGAACCACGCGCCGACGGCGAGCCGACGGCCCCGCAGGACCGCGACGAGCGCGAGCACCGCGACGACGGCGCCCACCGTGAACGGCGCCCACCGCGCGAGGAGGTCGACCGCGCCCGAGCCGTCCCGGCCGAACCACGCGCCGACCGCCGTCGGCAGGCCGAGGAGCTGCTGCCACGGCGCGGCGGGCGCGGCCTCGACGGGAGCGCCCGGGTCCGCGAGCACCAGGCGCCACCCGCCGTCGCCCGCCGTCCGGGCGACGTGCACGAGGAACGGCGCGAACAGCACGACCGCCGGGACGGGCACGAGCGCCAGGTAGCGCCGGTGCGCGCGCACGCCGAGCGCGACGACCCCGAGGACGAGCACGCCGACCGGCAGCAGCACGGGCGCTCCGGCCACGGCGACGGCGAACAGGAGACCGGCGGCCGCGGCGGCCGCGAGAGAACCCGGCTCGCGCCGGGCGGGCGCCCGCGTCGCGTCGGGCGTGGGCGGGGCGACGAGGTCGACGCGCTGCAGCCCGAGCGCGCGCACCACGGCGAGCGCGAGCCACGGCAGCGTCGCGTGCACGAGCACGGCACCGACCCGGCCCGCCCCGACGGCGGAGAGCAGGACGGGCGCGGCGACCCACACGAGCGTCGCCCACGCCCGCACGGGGACCGAGCGGACGAGCGCGCCGGCGGCGAACCACGCGCCCAGCCCGGCCACGAGGAAGCACGCGGGGACGAGGAGGTCGACCGCGACCTGCGTCGCCCCGCCGGCGAGCACCGACGCGGGGACGAGCGCGGAGACGAACGGGTCGGCCGGGGCCGGGGCGCCGAGCCCCGTCGTCACCCAGCCGGTCGTCGCGGCGCGCCACACGTCGCCGAGCGTCCCCGTCGCGGGCAGGAGCGCCCCGCCGACGAGCCGGCCGCCGGCGAGCAGGGCCCCCGCGAGCGGCCCGAAGACGAGCGCGGTGAACGCGAGCAGCACGACGGCCGTCGCGGCGAGCCCGGCACGACGGCGCACGGCCAGCGCGCGCAGCTCGCGCCGCTCGATGTCGGTGGGCGCCCACGCGGTCCGCCGCTGCTCGGCGCGCGCGAGCCGGCGGTCGCGGCGCTCCGCGAGCACCTCGCGCCACGAGCCGCGCAGGGGCCGCAGCGTGCGACGCGGCAGCCGGCGCGTGCGGCGGGCCGAGCGCCGCGCCCGCGCGACCGGGCCGACGCGGACGAGCGCCCACAGCGGCGCCACGAGCTCGTCGCGCGCGTGGCCGGGCTGCTTCACGAGGAGCCGGTACGCGGCGTGGAACGGCGCGGCGAGGACCATCACGACCGCGACGAACGGCAGCCACGGCGCGGCCACGCCCACGAGGCGCGCGTGGAGCTGGGAGCGGCGGCGCTGGACGTAGGACGACGAAGGGTCGGGTGCCGGCAGCGTGCTCGACCCGCGCCGGCGCTCGCGCAGGCCGAGCAGCGACGCCTGGGCGTGCCGCACCACCGCGGACGGGACGACGATCACGCGGTGCCCCGCGAGGCGCGCGCGGCGGCACAGGTCGAGCCCGTCGCCGAACGGCCCGAGCTCCGGGTCCGTCCCACCGAGCTCCTGCCACACCGACCGCCGGACGAGCGCGCCCGCGAGGCCGACCGCCAGGACGTCGTCGCGCGCGTCGTGCTGGCCCTGGTCGATCTCGTCGTCGTCGATCCCCGTCATGCGGCGCCCGAGCGGGGTCGTCGTGACGCCCACCTCCACGAGCCGGCTCGCGGCCCCCGGCTCGAACGGCGGGGCGGGCTCGCGCCCCGTGCCCGGGTCCCAGCGCTCCTGCTTCGGCCCCGCGACGGCGACGGCCGACGAGTGCTCGACCGCGCGCAGGAGCTCGGCCAGCGCGTCGGGCGCCGGCGCCGAGTCGTCGTGCAGGAGCCACAGCCACGTGCCCGGGTCGACGTTGCCGAGCGCGACGTCGACCGCGTCGCCGAACGACCGCGCGCGCGGAGCCGCGACGAACCGCGCGTCGCCGAGCTGGAGGCCCTGGTGCTCGCTCGACGCGTCCCCGGCGGCGGCGTCGACCACGACGACCTCGTGCGGGCTCGTGGTCTGCGTGCGCAGCGCCTCGAGCGTGCGCGCGAGGAACGGCGTGCGGCCGCGCGTGACGACGACGGCGGTCACGGTCGTCACCACGGGCAGCGCCCCGGTGACGGCGGCGACGATCTCGGGCGCCGCGACGACGCCCGGCACCGCCGCGGCGCGCGCCGCGGCACCCGGGGTGACGTCGCCGGGACGTGCGCTGCGCGCGGACGTGGTCAGGTCGGAGGAAGTCATGTCCCGTCGATCATGCGACGGACACGGCTCCGGGCGCGGTATTTGCGCTCCCCGGTGTGGCGGGGTGTCGGGACCCCGTCACGACGCGCCCGGCGGCGCGCGAGCACGCGGCCGGGCGGCGCGGCGTCAGACGACGCGGCGCTTGAGCTTGCGGCGCTCGCGCTCGGAGAGCCCGCCCCAGATGCCGAAGCGCTCGTCGTTGGCGAGCGCGTACTCGAGGCACTCCGCCCGGACCTCGCAGCCCGTGCAGACCTTCTTCGCCTCGCGCGTCGACCCGCCCTTCTCCGGGAAGAAGGCCTCCGGGTCGGTCTGGGCGCACAGCGCCCGCTCCTGCCATCCCATGAGCGAGTCGTCGACCGGCTCGCCGAAGAGCGGCAGCACCGGCGCCACCCGCTCCACGTCTCGTTCAGCGTCGGAGGGGAAGACCCCTCCCGCCCCGTCCAGCATGTTCCACATCGTGCGCCCCTTCATGCCGTTCGCAAGGCCTCGCGGCGAGAACCCCGCTGGAAACTGCATTGAAGAAATTACACGCGTGTCGTCCTCGGGCGTCAAGCCGAAATGTGATAGCGAGGAGGAGGCCCGGGGTGAAATTCCGACATCCCGGGAGCGCATATCAGCGTTCTAGGGTGGTGTCCATGGTGACCGCTCCCCACGCCCGCGCACCCCGCGCCGACCGCCCCGACGACGTCTCTGACCTGCTCCGACTCCTCGTCCGGGACCCCGGCAGACCGCGGCTCACGTGGTACGGCGACGACGGCGAACGCGTCGAGCTCTCGGGCGCGGTGCTCGAGAACTGGGTGAACAAGACGACGAACCTTCTCGTCGAGGAATTTGACGCGAGCCCCGGGACGCGCATCCTTCTCGATCTTCCCGCGCATTGGCGCACGACCGTCTGGGCGCTCGCCGCATGGCGCGTCGGAGCGACCGTCGTCCTCGTCGGGGACGACGATACGGCCGAGCCCGCCGCGACGCGACCGGACGTCGTGGTGACCACCCGCCCCGGCCGGTGGTCGGGCACCCGTGCCGACCTCGTGGCGGTCGCCCTGCCCGCCCTCGCGCGCCGGTTCGACGCAGACCTCCCGGCGGGCGCCGTCGACGCCGCGAGCGCCGTCATGACCTACGGCGACCAGGTGGGCTGGGCGCCCGACGTCGACCGCGACGCCGTCGCCCTCGACGACGGCACGTGCGAGACGCCGTACCGAGCCCTGTTCCCCGCCGCGGTCGGTCACCGCGGTGCACGCGAACTGGTCGACGGGCGGGCCGGCGTGCCGGCGTGCCTCGCCCGCCTGGTCGAGCTCTGGCGCGCGGACGGCTCGGCGATCCTCCTGTCCCCCGGCGTCGCCGCAGAGCTCGACGCGGAACCGGACCGGCGCGACCGGCTCCGGCTGAGCGAGCGCACGACCTGAGACGGCACGTGACGCCGCCGCGCCGCACGGCTGCCACCGGGTGTACTCGAAGTGCCAGTACTCCGGGGTCGAGCCGTCCTCCCACGCCCAGCGCGGCGCGTGCCAGCCGAACGCGGGCGCGTTCACCTCGAGCCATTCGTACGATGCCGAGCCGAAGCCGTGCTGCGATCACTCCGCCGTGTCGAGCGCGAGGCCCCATCCGTGGTTCGACGTCCCGGGGCGGCGGCCGTGCCGAGCGTCATCCTCAGGTCTTCTGGACGGTCGGACCGGAGTGCAGGATCGCGGGCCCCGAGAAGTCCTTCTCGACGATGTCCTCCGGGAAGCGGGCAGCGACGCGTGACGTCGGCGAACCCTCGACCAACCACTCCCCGCAGCTGATCGGACGACCTTGACCGCAGCGCAGGTCGGACATCCGGGCGATCGATTCGTGTCACAAGAGCATGACGAAACCCTGGTAGCTCCGCACCACGGGAGCACGACGGCCGGTGGCCGCCTACTCCGCCTCGGTCGGCTCGTGCAGGCTCTCGTCGGCGCCTCGGAGGAAGAGCTCCGGTGACGACTCCCCGCGGTAGATCGAGCTTCCCGCGATCCACCCCGCTGCCCGTGGTGCCATGAAACCCGTCGCCGGCCACGCCTCCCAGGACAACCGGTACCAGTCCCAGTCCGTCGCCGACCAGTAGGTCACCGCGTCGCGCGTGGGCGACCACGGGTACCGGATCATGTCCGTCCGCGTCGGCCGGCCCGCTGGAGACCCCGCGGCGCGTAGGTGAGCTGGCGACGAACGGCGCCGTCGACCTCGAAGACCGCGGGGTCGTGCGGCTTCTTCACCTACCGCACGGCCGCGGCAGCGTGCCCGGCGCCGTCGACGAGCACGGCGCCCCACCCTTCCCGAGCGACCCCAGCGCGCCGCTCTGCCGGAGCAGCCCGGGGAGTTCGTCGGCCCCGGGCGGCCGCACCGGCCAGGAGAAGCGCACCTGCGAGCACGCTCGTGCGGATCACAGGGCAGACCGTCCACTGACGAGCAACCCGACTCGCACCTCGTGCGCTCCCTCCCCACGACCCGGAACCGCGCCCATGTACTCTCGGCGAGACCGGGCGGGAGGAGGAAAGGTGTCTGCAGAGTCTGCCCCCGGGGACGCGCCCCAACACCTCGACACGACGTCCGAGGACTACACCGAGCGCCTCCACGCGCTCCAGGGGACCCCCTGGAAGCGCGCCCTGCACGTCCAGGCCCCGTACCGGTGGAACCTGCGACGACACCTGGGAGAGCGGCCGACGGTGGATCTCGGCTGCGGGATCGGTCGCAACCTGTCCACGCTCGGACCGGGAAGCGTGGGCGTCGACCACAACCCCACGTCCGTGGCCTTCTGCCGCACCAACGGTCACCGCGCCTACCTGCCGGAGGAGTTCTTCCGACTGCCCGACCTCGAGCGCCCACGGGACGGGCTGCTGGTCGCCCACGTGCTCGAGCACCTGCGGCCCGGGAGCCAGGAGGACTTCCTGCGGCCCTACGTCGAGACGCTCCGGAGCGGGGCGGTCGTGATGGCGGTCTGCCCGCAGGAGCGCGGGTACCGGAGCGACGTCAGCCACACCGACTTCGTCGACGGGTCGCGGCTCGTGCAGGTCCTCCGCGCGCTCGACCTCGAGGTCGGCGGCTGGACCTCGTTCCCCTTCCCGCGCTGGGCGGGCGGCCTGTTCGTCTACAACGAGTTCGTCGCCGTCGGCCGCGTCCGCTGAGCCCGACGGCGAGGGGCCGACGACCCGCTCCCCGGATCCGGCAGGGCCTCGAGGCGGCGCGGCGGCGGCATCGTTCCACCGCACCGAGGCGAACTGCGACTCCCCGGACGACGGGTGCGGGCGACCCGAGCCCCCTCGGACGCGCGGCGACGACGTGAGAGGATCGCCCCCATGCGCGGAATCATCCTCGCCGGCGGCTCCGGCACCCGACTGCACCCGATCACCCTCGGCGTGAGCAAGCAACTCGTGCCCGTCTACGACAAGCCGATGATCTACTACCCGCTCTCGACGCTGATCCTCGCGGGCATCAGGGACATCCTCGTCATCACCACGCCGCACGACGCCGAGCAGTTCCACCGGCTCCTCGGGGACGGGTCCCAGTTCGGGGTGTCGATCTCCTACACCGTGCAGGCGGAGCCGAACGGTCTCGCCCAGGCCTTCGTGCTCGGGGCCGACTTCATCGGGGACGACTCCGCCGCCCTCGTCCTCGGCGACAACATCTTCTACGGCCCCGGCCTCGGGTCGCAGCTCACCCGCTTCGAGGGGATCGACGGTGGAGCCGTCTTCGCCTACCGGGTCTCGGACCCGACCGCGTACGGCGTGGTCGAGTTCGACCAGAACGGCACCGCCCTCTCACTGGAGGAGAAGCCCCGGGAGCCGAAGTCGAATTACGCGGTGCCCGGTCTGTACTTCTACGACAACGACGTCGTCGGGATCGCTCGCGACCTGAAGCCCTCCGCGCGCGGTGAGTACGAGATCACCGACGTCAACCGCGAGTACCTGCGGCAGGGCCGGCTCCAGGTCGAGGTCCTGCCCCGCGGTACCGCCTGGCTCGACACGGGGACCTTCGACTCCCTGCTGGAGGCCTCTGATTTCGTCCGGACCATCGAGAACCGCCAGGGGCTGAAGATCGGTTCGCCGGAGGAGGTCGCATGGCGGCGCGGCTTCCTCACGGACGACGAGCTGCGCGAGCGAGCGCAGAAGCTGATCAAGTCCGGGTACGGCACCTACCTGCTCGGGCTGCTCGACTCCTGAGCCACTCCCCGCGCGGCGCGGGAGACGACGGGTTAGCGTGACGACGGCGCCGCTAGGCGCCCGAGTCCCCGGAGGTGGCCCCGACGATGCTGACCCGTACCCGGCGCACGGTCGCGCTGACGACGTTCCTCTCGATGCTCGGCACCGTCCTCGTCGCCGGGTCCGCGGTCGCCCAGCCGGCACCGGCCGCGTCGATACCGATCACCGTCCCGGCCGTCGACGCCCCGGAACCGGTGGCGCCCACCGTCGACGAGGTCCCGCTCAAGGAGGTTCCTGACGACACGACGCCGTCCACGGTCGCTCCGTTCGCGGCGGACCCGCTCGGCGACGAGACGGGGCCGACGGACGGGATCCACGCGTTTGCCGACGTATCCGGTTTCGCGACGGTCGGCGTCGTCTGGGAGGGGCCCGCCGACCCGACCGGGCTCACGGTCGAGGTACGGTCCGAGAGCGCGGACGGCACGGTGAGCGCCTGGGAGGCCGTCGAGATCGAGCAGGGGTCCGGCGGCATCCCCGGGACGGCGCCCTTCGTCGTCGGGGACGTAGCCCGTGTGGAGGCCCGGGTGACCGGTCCGGTCGCCGAGATCCACGACCTCCGGCTCGTGGTCATCGACCCGGGGACGAGCACCGCCGACACGTCCGACGCCCTCGCCCCCCCGGCGCCCGCGAGCTTCGGAGGCGGAGCCGGGGGCGGGTTGTCGAGTTCCAGGACGCCCACAACCGGCCCGGTGGCGGCCGGGTACCCCGGCAGTTCTCGGGCGCCCGCCTTCTACTCACGGGCCCAGTGGGGCGCCGACGAGTCGATGCGTACGTGGTCCCCCGCGCAGGGAGACGTCCAGGCCGCCGTCATCCATCACACGGCCGGCACGAACACCTACGCCGCCGGCGACGTCCCGGCCATCCTTCGGGGGATCTACGCCTACCACGCACAGACACGCGGCTGGGGTGACATCGGGTACAACTTCCTCGTCGACAAGTACGGGCGGATCTGGGAAGGTCGCGCGGGAGGCATCGAGCTCGAGACCACGGGCGCCCATGTCTCGGGGTACAACACCCCGACGACGGGCGTCTCGGTCCTCGGGAACTACCAGACCGCGACGGTGAGCAACGCCGCGGTCGACGCGATCGTCCGACTCCTCGGCTGGAAGCTGTCGATCCACGGGGTGGACGCCGGCGGGACGACGGTGATCAACGGACAGCGGCTGCCCACGATCTTCGGCCATCGTGACGTCGCGTCGACGTCCTGCCCCGGACAGTCGCTGTGGGTCCGCCAGGACGAGATCCGGCGTCGCGTCAAGGCCGAGCAGTCCCAGTACTCAGCGCTCCGGGGGAAGGCGACCGGGAACCTCGTCATGTCTCCGTACCGCGCCGACGTCTACCTCGTGGTGGGGGGCACGAAGCACAGCGTCACGACCATGGGAATCCTGGACTCCCTCTCGGGCCAGGGCCGTGTCTCCGATGCGGCGGACAGCTACCTGAGCTACCTCTCCACGGGCAAGCCGCTCGGACGGTTCATGCGTGACCCCCGGGACGGGACGGTCGCCTTCGTGGACGGCAACACGAGACGGCGCGCGCCGAGCTGCGACATGGTCTCCGGCTTCGGCTCGAGCTGTGCGGCCGCCGTCAACGTCACCGCCGCCCAGTGGTCACGGCTCTCCGCAGGGCCGACACTGAGCCGCTTCGTCCGCTCGTCCACGAGCGACGCGGTCTTCCTCGTCGAGGGAGGGAGCCGGCACTGGGTGCCCTCCTGGACCCGGCTCCTCGCGCTGAACGGCGGGCGGACGCCCGAGATCAGCGTCCTGACGCCCAAGGCGGTCGCGGAGATCCGCCAGGGAGCGGACGCCTAGCCACGGCAGGCACTCAGCCCTGCGCCGTCGGTCCGCCCACCACCGAGGGAGCAGCGATCGCCCACCGCTCACGCCAGTCGCCCGTCACCGCGACCCCCGCGGCCTCGACCGTGGCGTGCGAGAGGACGGAGTACGGCGGGCGGGGCGCGGGACGCCGGAAGCTCTCGCTCGTCGTCGGGCTCACGGCCTCGACGTCGACGTCGAGCGCGGCCGCGACGGCGCGGGCGAACTCGTACCAGGTGCACGAACCGGACGAGGTGGCGTGGTAGACACCACCCGGGACTCCAGCGGTGACGAGCGCGACCACGAGGTCCGCGACGTCCGCCGTCCACGTCGGCTGGCCGACCTGGTCGTCGACGACGGAGACGCTCCCCCGCTCGCGAAGGAGCCTGGCGATCGTGCGGGGAAAGCTCGCCCCCGCGGCACCGTAGAGCCAGGCGGTCCTCACCACGAGGTGCTCGGGGCTCGCCGCCCGTACCGCCCACTCCCCCGCGGCCTTCGTGCGCCCGTACGCCGAGACGGGGCGGAGCGGGGCGTCCGCCGCGTACGGGACGTCCGCCGTGCCGTCGAACACGTAGTCGGTGGAGATCTGCACCAGGCGCGCCCCGACGGACGCCGTCGCGACCGCGAGGTTCGCGGCGCCGACGGCGTTAACGGCGAAGGCCTCCGCCTCGTGCGTCTCGGCACCGTCGACGTCCGTCCACGCAGCACAGTTCACGACGACGTCGCCCGCGCGGACGAGCTCCCGGCACGCCCGGGCCGACGTCACGTCGAGGTCCGCACGGGTGAGCGGGACGACGTCACGCTCCGCGCCGAGCCTCGCGACGAGGTCCGTACCGAGCATCCCACCGGCCCCGATGACCAACCAGCGCATGCGACTCCTCCTGTTGACGACGGCGACCCAGCCTAGCGTTCGGGCACGGCGGAAGGCCCCGGCGGGTCCGAAGGCCGCCTCGCGGTCTATCATCGGGTGTCCTCGAACGAACGGAGAGTCCTGGTGCGGGTGGAAGAACTGCCGATCGCCGGAGCATGGTCCTTCACCCCTACCCAGCACGGGGACGAGCGCGGCCTGTTCCTCGAGTGGTTCAAGTCCGAGCTGTTCGCCGAGGTGACCGGCCGCGACCTCCGGCTCGCGCAGGCGAACCTGTCGGTCTCTGCCGCGGGTGCTCTTCGGGGAGTGCACTTCGCCGACATCCCGCCCGGGCAGGCCAAGTACGTCGCGTGCCCGCGCGGGGCCGTGCTCGACGTGGTCGTGGACATCCGCCGCGGCTCCCCGACCTTCGGTCGGTCCACGTCCGTCCTGCTCGACGACGTGGACCGACGCGCGGTCTTCCTCTCCGAGGGGCTCGGTCACGCGTTCCTCTCGCTCGAGGACGGGTCGACGGTCACCTATCTGTGCTCCGCACCGTACGCGCCGGGGCGCGAGCACGGCATCAACCCGCTCGATCCGGCGCTCGACATCGAGTGGCCGCGCCACGGGCGCGACGGACGCGAGCTCGCCTACGAGCTCTCCCCGAAGGACGCCTCGGCACCGACGCTCGCCGAGGCCGACGCCGCCGGGCTGCTGCCGTCGTGGGACGGCGTCCAAGAGTTCCTGCGCAGCCTGGGCCGCTGACCCTGGACGGCGTCGGCGGCGCGTCTTCCGCTGAGGCCGCAGATCGATGCCCGCCATCGGCACCACCGGCGCCGTCGTACCTACCGCCACGGTGCCGTCCGATGGCGTCCACGGCGGGCCTTCCTCGTCCATGCCCGACCGCCCCCCGCCCGCCGGAGCAGCCGGCTCCTACCGGCTCGCGGGGGACTCGACCATCGTCGACCACGAGACCTTCGCGCCCTGGCGCCGGCTGCACGCCAGCGCGCGGGCCCGGGACGCGACCGTCCTGAGCCCGTGTGCGCGGAAGACCATGGTTTCGGGTGAATTCGCCAGCCGCCGCCCGGATCCCCACCACGCCCGCCGTAGGCTGTGGCTTCCTGTGACGAACCTGGTAGGCGACCAGGAGCGCAGGGACCATGTCAGGCAGGGATCCTCATGCATCGCAGAACTCGGCGCGCTCTCGCGGCGCTGCTAGCCCTCGTCACAAGCGGCACGCTCACCCTGGTGACCGCGGCCCCCGCGACCGCGCAGCCCGACGGCTTCTACAGCGTGCCGTACTCCGGGACCATCTACCGGCACTACCACGACGACGCCTACGGCTTCCACTACGCAATCACGTACCAGGAGTGGCTGGACGCCGGGCGGCCCTCACCACGCCGCGTCCCCACGGAGTTCGTCAAGTACCCGTGGTCGGCCGACATCTACGCGGTGTCGTTCTTCGACACCCCGTCCGACCAGTGGGAGTGGAAGAAGCTCACCTTCGCCGAGTGGTCGCGCGCGGGGAAACCGGTACCGCGCACCGCCGGGTGGATCGAGGGTTCGCGATACTACCAGTGGGCGACGTCGTCCGAGATCTTCGTCGAGCTCGACGGCCAGGTTCACAAGCTGACGTTCAACCAGTGGAAGGCGGCAGGCTCCCCCAGCCCCTACTATCAGGCGGACCAGGGATTCATGAAGCTCACCTGGGACAGCTCCATCGCCTACATGTACTCGATCGGCGGCGGATCCGGATACCGGGTGAACTACGCCGAGTGGCGCGCGGAGGGCTCGCCGACGCCGAAGGTGCAGCGCATGCTCCCCGGAGACTACGTGTGCTCGTTCCTCGGGTCCGACGACCTCTTGTACATCGGCAGCAGCTTCACCGATTGGCTGAGCTACCAGCAGTGGAAATCGGCGGGCTTCCCCGCTCCGACACCCTGCTGAGCCGGACCACGACGAGGGCGCCCCGAACCACCGAGGTCCGGGGCGCCCTCGTCGTCGTGGGCGATCGCGGCCGCTACTGTCCGGTCGCGGCGTACTTCGCCTCGACAGCCGCCTTGGAGGGACGCCACCAGGCCTCGTTCTCGCGGTACCAGCGCACGGTCGCCTCGAGACCGGACCGGAAGTCGGTGTACCGCGGCTCCCAGCCGAGCTCCTCGCGGAGCTTCGTGGAGTCGATCGCGTAGCGCAGGTCGTGACCGGGTCGGTCGTTGACGTGGTCGAAGTCGTCGGCGTCCCGCCCGAAGATCTCCAGGAGCGTCCGCACGACCTCGAGGTTGGAGTGCTCTCCGTCGGCACCGATGAGGTACGTCTCCCCCGGGCGGCCCTTCTCCACGATCCCCCAGACGGCGGCGTTGTGGTCCTCGACGTGGATCCAGTCGCGCACGTTGAGGCCCGCGCCGTACAGACGAGGCCGCACGCCGTCGACGAGGTTCGTGATCTGCCGGGGGATGAACTTCTCGATGTGCTGGTACGGCCCGTAGTTGTTCGAGCAGTTCGAGATCGTCGCCTCGATGCCGAACGAGCGCGCCCAGGCACGGACCAGCAGATCGCTCCCGGCCTTCGTGGACGAGTACGGGCTCGACGGGTTGTACGGGGTCGTCGGCGTGAACTTCGCCGGATCGTCGAGCTCCAGGTCGCCGTAGACCTCGTCGGTCGAGATGTGGTGGAACCGCACGCGGTGGCGTCGCACGGCCTCGAGCAGGGTGAAGGTCCCCACGACGTTGGTCTGGACGAACGGCGAGGGGTCGTCGAGCGAGTTGTCGTTGTGCGACTCCGCGGCGAAGTGGACAACGAGGTCCGACTCGGCGACGAGGTCGTCGACCAGGGCAGCGTCGGTGATGCTGCCCTCGACGAAGGCGATGCGGTCGGCCACCGGGGCGAGCGAGGTCCGGTCGCCGGCATAGGTCAGCGCATCCAGCACGGTGACGTCGTGCTCGGGGCGCTCACGCACCGTCTGCTGGACGAAGTTGGCGCCGATGAAGCCGGCGCCACCGGTCACGAGGACCTTCATGGATCTCTCCTCGGAGTATCAGGACGGCCGCCCTGCGGACGGGACGTGGGCACGGCGAACCAATCTAGCGGATCGCGGTCGGCAGATCGCCGGCCACCTCACGCCGGGCCGTGGAGTCGCAACGACCGGCCGATGTCCTCGCCGGTCGTGGCGATCCCGACCGGCAGCGGGGTCAGGGGGCGTTCGTCGAGGTCGGGCCACACGACGGAGCGGAAGCGCAGGTCGCGCGCCTGTCGCGCCCCCAGGGGCGAGGCGGCGAGCACCGCCTGCGGCTTGCGCTTGTAGATCGCGCGGAGCATACCGATGATCGACGCGATCGTCACGGAGGTCTGGGACGCGAGGATCTTGGTCACCGGAGCCGACCCCGGCTCGTTCGACGACGCGCGCGCCACGACGTCGAGCACGAGCTCGGCGCAGTCGTCCACGTAGATGTAGTCGCGCAACGTGTCCAGCGAGACGTAGATGCCGATAGGCCGTGCGAGGTGGTGGGCGAGGCAAAACTGGGAGATGAGCCCTTGTGGCTTGGCCAGGTTCTGCCCCGGCCCGTACAGGTTGGAGATCCGCCCCAGGACGACCCGTACCCCGCTCGCGGCCAGCCCGGAGAAGACCTCCTCCGCGACGAGTTTCGCACGGCCGTAGGCGGCGAGCGGTGCGGGCGTCGACAGCTCCGTGAACGGCGGGTCCGCGGCACCCGCGTAGACACCCCCGGCCGAGGAAGCGAAGAACACCGTGCACCGGGCGAGTCGTTCGGCCGGCCGGTCGGCCAGGTCGGCGACGAACGCCCGCATGAGCTCCGTCTCGGCTCGCAGGACGTCGTCCGTCGAGGCTGTGACGCCCGCGCCGGCGCACCACACGATGCTCCACGCCCCGTCGCCCGCCAGGGCGACGACCTGGTCCACGGCGCGCGCGAGGTCGCGCGCAGCGTTCTCCGCCACCGACCAGTCGACCTGTGCTGCGACGACCCGAAGGCCCCGCGCCGCGGCGCTCTGGCGCACGGCGCTGCCGAGAAGGCCTCGCGCACCCACGACGAGCGTCGGGGGGCCTGCCGTCACCGTGCGCGGCTTCCTCGGCCGAGCGGACCGCGCGCAGGGTCGGAGACGATGAGGTAGAGCGGCCGACCCATCGCCATGTTGACCGCGACCCCGATGTACTCGGCGATGATGCCAAGAGCGAAGAGGATGGCACCAGTGCCGAGCAGGATGACCACGATGAGCGACGTCCAGCCCTCGGCGACCGGGCCGCCCACGATGCGCGAGATGACGAGGACGATCGCGACGACGATCCCGGCGAGGCCGCACAGCGCGCCCAGTCCGCTGACGATGCGCAGTCCGCGGGTCCCGCTGGACAGCACCATCCGCCAGAAGTGGGAGAGGAGTCGCCGCAGCGAGTATCCCGACCTCCGCTCCCCCTCCTCCCGAAGCGTCACCGGGGCGGTCGTGATCTTGCCGCTGACCCAACCCAGGGCCACGTCGAGATAGACGTTCGGGCCCGCGAAGGCAGCGACGGACCGTCCGACCTCCCCGAGCACGAGCCGATAGCTCTGGTAGAGAGACGTGTCCGAGCTTCCTGTCAGCACCTCGATGACCCGCTTTGAGCCCCGCGACGTGATGTTGCGGAACGCGCTGTGTGGCGGCTGGTTGGTCGGCTTTCCGTAGACGACGTCGGCGCCTTCGCGGAGCGCTGCGTCGAGGAGCCCCCCCATCTCTGTAGGGTCGTGCTGGCCGTCCTCGTCGAGGGTCACGACCCAGTCGCCGCCCGACGACGCCATGCCCGCGAGGGTGGCGGCGTGCTGACCGAAGTTGCGACTGAGCCAGACCGGCCGGACGAAGGCGTACCGAGCCGAGAGATCGCGGATCGTCTCCGCCGAGCCGTCCGGCCCGTGGTCGTGGACGAGGAAGACCTCGGTGACGACGGCATCGGCCCCCCCTGGGGTGACGAACGGCGTCGTCAGAGCCTCGATCTCCTCGAGCAGCGCGGGAAGCGTCCGCTCGCCCTGGTAGACCGGGACGACTACCGATAGCCGGTGCGGCGCAGCGGCCGTGCCTTCGTTCGTCACGCTGGAGACTATAGTCGTTGGGTCCCGCGTCCTTGGCAGGCTGCGGGTCCTGCGCACCGCCCCGCCACGCCTCGTGAACCCGAGAAGAGGACTCCCGCTCGATGGTCATGGACCCTGAGCCGCCGACGAGCGAAGACACGCCGATCAAGCCTCCGGCAGGCATGCAGGGCACGCTGGGTCCCCTTTTCCGGATCGTCAAGGACCAGCGCGTCGCCTTTCTCATCGTCGGTGGATTCAACACCGTCCTCGGCACGTTCTGGTTCGTCTTCTTCGAGCTGCTCCTGCGCGACCACCTCGGCACGTACGGGTACATGGCGAGCCTCGTGTGCGCCCACGTGGCGGCCGTGCTGTGCGCCTTCGTCCTCTACCGCAGGTTCGTCTTCCGCGTGACCGGGCACGTCTGGCTCGACCTCGCACGGTTCGAGGTCGTCAACCTCGCAGCGCTCGGCGTGAACCTCGTCGCGCTGCCCTTCGTGGTCGAGCTGCTCGGCCTCGCCCCCATCCCCGCCCAGCTCCTGATCACCTGCGTGACCGCTTTGATCAGCTACTTCGGCCACAAGGGATTCTCCTTCCGCCGCAAGAAGCCTGCGGCGGACCCGTCCCCGAGAGCCGCTGAGGAGTCCGAAGCATGAGTCCCCGCGTGTCCGTCGTCGTCCCCGCGTACAACAACGCCGAGTACGTCGAGGAGACCGTCCGCTCCGT
>Ga0164243_10006698_pt1 | contig 17382 bp, 16 predicted proteins | sample OricompcompostOP_FD_108781 | JGI IMG/M metagenome (GOLD analysis project Ga0164243, IMG submission 108781) | Organic Plus compost microbial communities from Emeryville, California, USA - Original compost - Organic plus compost (OP) | ecosystem: Engineered > Solid waste > Mixed feedstock >... | reverse complement strand
GTCGGCCTGGTGCTGGTGGTGACCGGGGCGGTGCGATTCTGCCCGCTCTGGGCGCTGCTGGGCATCGGCAAGGGCGACCGGGAATGACCGAATTCACCCCGCTGCAATCCTTGCTGGGCGGCGGCGCGGCAATGGCCCTGGCCGGGATGCGCGGCATATGCGGCTGATCCGCCGCCTGCCCATGCTGCAATGGGCGCGCGGCTATGGCGGGGCGATGCTGGGCGCCGACCTGCTGGCCGCGGTGATCGTCACCATCATGCTGATCCCGCAAAGCCTGGCCTATGCCATGCTGGCGGGGCTGCCGCCCGAGGTCGGGCTTTACGCCTCGATCCTGCCGCTGCTTGCCTATGCGGTCTTCGGCACCTCGCGGGTGCTGGCGGTCGGCCCGGTGGCGGTGGTGTCGCTGATGACCGCCGCGGCCATCGGGCCGGCGATGCAGGCGGGGCTGACAGATGCGCTGACCGCCGCGGTGACGCTGGCGCTGCTTTCGGGGACGATGCTGGTGGTGGCGGGCATCTTCCGGCTGGGATTCCTGGCAAATTTCCTGAGCCATCCGGTCATGTCGGGTTTCATCACCGCCTCGGGCGTCCTGATCGCCGCCGGCCAGATCCGCCACCTGCTGGGGGTCGAGGCCGGCGGCGCAACCCTGCCCGAGATCCTGCCGGCGCTGCTGGGCACGCTGCCGCAGACCAACCCCTGGACGCTGGCCATCGGCGCCGGCGCGCTGGCGCTGCTTTACGCGGCGCGGCGCTGGGGCAAGCGCGGGCTGACCCAAGCCGGACTGCCCGGCTGGCTGGCCGACATGCTGGCGCGCGCGGCGCCGATCCTGGCCATCGCCCTGTCCATCGCGCTGGCCAAGGCGCTGGATCTGGGCGGGCGCGGCGTGGCGCTGGTCGGCGCCATTCCGCAGGGCCTGCCGGGGCTGACGCTTCCGGCATGGTCGCCCGATCTGCTGGCCGCGCTGGCGCCGGCGGCGCTGCTGATCTCGGTCGTGGGCTTTGTCGAATCGGTCTCGGTCGGGCAGACCCTGGCGGCGCGGCGGCGCGAGCGCATCGCCCCGGACCAGGAACTGATCGGCCTGGGCGCGGCCAATATCGCCGCGGGCCTGGGCGGCGGCTATCCGGTCACGGGCGGCTTTGCCCGTTCGGTGGTCAATTACGACGCCGGCGCACAGACCCCGGCCGCGGGCGTGTTCACCGCCATCGGCATCGCGCTGGCGGCGCTGTTCCTGACACCGCTGCTGGCGGACCTGCCGCAGGCCGTGCTGGCGGCAACGATCATCCTGGCGGTGCTGTCTCTGGTCGATTTCCGTGCCATCCGCCGGGTCTTGGACTATTCGCCGCGCGATTTCACCGCCATGGCCGCGACCATCCTGGTCACGCTGCTGGCCGGGGTCGAGCCGGGGATCAGCGCCGGGGTGGTCCTGTCGCTGGTCATGCAGCTTTACCGCAGCTCGCGTCCGCATTCGGCGGTGGTGGGCCAGTTGCCGGGGACCGAGCATTTCCGCAATATCGACCGCCACCGGGTGCTGGTCTGGCCCGAAATCCTGTCGCTGCGCGTCGATGAAAGCCTGTATTTCGCCAATTCCCGCTTTCTCGAGGATCGCATCGCGGCGCTGGTGGCATGCCATCCGCGCGTCCGCCATGTCGTGCTGATGTGCCCGGCCGTGAACGACATCGACGCCAGCGCCCTGGAAAGCCTGGAGGAGATCAACCGCCGCCTGGCCGAAAGCGGGGTCAAGTTCCACCTGTCCGAGGTCAAGGGGCCGGTGATGGACCGGCTGCATCGCAGCGATTTCCTGCACCATCTGTCGGGCCGGGTATTCCTCAGCCAGCACGAGGCCATCTGCCGGCTGCGCCGCGAATTGGGCCCCGATGCCGGCCCCGCGCAAGAGCTGGGACCCCTGGACGGCCCGTCGGACCAGCCCCGGCGCTGAGGACCGGCCGGCGCGAAAGGCCCCCGCGCCCCTGTGCCGCCCCTGCCGCCGGGCACGGCGCCGGCAGCTTGAATATCTGCGAAGTCGCGAATATATCCCGTGCATCGCCAGAACCCGAGGTTGACCATGCCCGGCACCGACCGCCAGATCGTCTGCACCGCCTGCGGGGCGGTGAACCGCCTGCCGCCCGGCCGCGACGCGCGCGCGGCACGCTGCGGCAAATGCCGCGCCGCGCTGTTTTCCGGCCAGCCCGCCGATGTGGACGGCGCGATGTTCCAGCGCCAGATCGGCCGCAATTCCCTGCCGGTTCTGGTCGATGTCTGGGCGCCCTGGTGCGGCCCCTGCCGGATGATGGCGCCAGAATTCGCCCGTGCCGCCGCCATGCTGGAGCCGGAAATGCGGCTGATCAAGCTGAATTCCGAAGCCGAGCCGCAGACCGCCGCGACGCTGGGCATTCGCGGCATCCCGACGCTACTGCTTTATCGCGGCGGTCGGGAAGTGGCGCGCCAGTCCGGCGCCATGAACGCCGCCGCCATCGCCGGCTGGGCGCAGGCGCAGTTGCCGGGCTGAGGACCGGGCGCGGTTGCCCGTGCCGCCCATCCGGCTATGCTGGGGCCGGACGGAACGGCGCGAGGGACAGCATGGGCCAGTTGATCGACGGTATCTGGCATGACGAATGGTATGATACCGAAAGCAGCGGCGGGCGCTTCCAGCGCAGCGTGACGGCCTGGCGCAACTGGATCACGCCGGACGGCAGCCCCGGCCCCAGCGGCAAAGGCGGCTTTGACGCGGAAAGCGGGCGCTATCACCTCTATGTCTCCTATGCCTGTCCGTGGGCGCATCGCACGCTGATCTTTCGCGCGCTCAAGGGGCTGGCGCCGCATATCGGCGTCTCGGTCGTGCATCCCGACATGCTGTCCGAGGGCTGGAGCTTCGCCACCGATTTTCCCGGCGCGACCGGGGACCGGCTGCACGGCCTGGCCCATCTGCGCGATCTCTACCTGAAGGTCGATCCGAAAGCCTCGGGGCGGGTGACGGTGCCGGTGCTTTGGGACAAGGCGCAGGGCACCATCGTCAGCAACGAAAGCGCCGAGATCATCCGCATGTTCAATTCGGCCTTCGACGGGCTGACCGGCAATCGCGACGATTATTGCCCGCCCGAACTGCTGGAGCGGATCGAGGCGCTGAACGCGCGCATCTACAACCAGGTGAACAATGGCGTCTACAAGGCCGGTTTCGCCACCACGCAGGCGGCCTATGACGAAGCCGTCGTCCCGCTTTTCCAGACGCTGGACTGGCTGGAGGAACATCTGGCCGCCAACCGCTATCTATGCGGGCCGCGGATCACCGAGGCGGATTGGCGCCTGTTCACGACCATGGTGCGCTTCGATCCGGTCTATCATACGCATTTCAAATGCAACCGGCGCTGGCTGCGCGAATATCCCCATCTCTGGGGCTGGACGCGCGAGCTGTATCAATGGCCGGGCGTGGCCGAGACGGTGCGTTTCGACCATATCGTGCGCCATTATCACTATAGCCACGCCACGATAAATCCGCATCGCATCATCCCGATCAACCCGCTGATCGACTGGCGGGAACCGCATGGCCGCGGCCGGGACGGGGCAGCCAAACTTTCCTAGAGTTTCCCTCGGGATTGACAAGCCGGCCAGCCGGGGTATTGATTTCCCCGCCGGCCCGCAGGGGGCGGCGAGTTTGCCGCGATGCCCTTCCGGTCGGCTGCATGCCGCCGCCCCCGGACCCGCACCACGACAAAATGCTGGGGAAGGTCATGTTGGCACCGTTTCTCATCATGCTGCGCGAGGGGCTGGAGGCAGCCCTGGTCGTCGGCATCATCGCAGGCTATCTGCGCCAGACCGGCCGCCATGCCTGGCTGCCCGCGATCTGGGTGGGCGTGCTGCTGGCGGTCGCCATGTCGCTTTTCGCCGGCGCGGCGATCCAGCTGGCCAGCCGCGGCTTTCCCCAAAGGACGCAAGAGCTGTTCGAGGCGGTGATCGCGCTTGTCGCCGTCGCCGTGTTGACCGGCATGGTGTTCTGGATGCGCCGGGCGGCGCGGTCGATCCGGGCCGAGCTGCATGCCGGCATCGACCAGGCGCTGGCGCATCGGGGCAGCGCCGGCACCTGGGCGCTGATCGGCATGGTCTTTCTGGCCGTGGCGCGCGAGGGGCTGGAATCGGTGTTCTTCCTGCTGGCGATATTCCAGCAAAGCCGGGACGGGGCGGCACCCGTCGGCGCGGCGCTTGGCCTGATCGTCGCCATCGGCGCCGGCTGGGGGATCTATGCCGGGGCGCTGCGGTTGGACCTGCGCCGCTTCTTTCGCTGGACGGGCGTGTTCATCCTGCTGGTGGCCGCCGGGCTGCTGGCCGGATCGGTGCGGGCCCTGCACGAGGCCGGGCTGTGGAACGGCCTGCAGGAACGGCTTTATGATATCGGCCATGTCCTGCCGGAATCGGGGCCGCTGGGCACGGTGCTGTCCGGGCTGCTGGGCTATCGCGAGGCACCCACCCTGGGCGAGGGGCTGGCCTGGGCCGCTTTCCTGGCGGTGACGCTGGCGCTGTTTCTCAGGCCGCAGGCCGGGCCCCTGCCCGCGGGGCCGCAAGCGGCGGGACGGAAATGAGCGCGCCCCCGAAAACCATCCATCTGGCGATCGCCGGCGCAGCGCTGCTAGCCGTCGCCGGCGCCGGCGCCTTCTGGTATGCGGCGCGGCAAGGCGCCGGCGCGCAAAGCGCCGCCGACCGGCTGGTGACCGTGAACGCCACCAGTTGCGAACCCAATGCCATCACCCTTCCCGGCGGGCGGCGCAGCTTCGAGATCGTGAACGCCAGCGACCGGCCCATCGAATGGGAAATCCTGGACGGCGTCATGGTGGTGGCCGAGCGCGAAAACATCGCCCCCGGCTTCCGCAGCACGCTGGAGGTGCAGCTGGCGCCCGGCGAATATGCCATCACCTGCGGGCTGCTGTCGAACCCGCGCGGCACCCTGACCGTGACGCAATCGGACGAGGCCGCGGCCGCGGCATCCGAGGTCACGCTGCGCAAGTTCCTGGGACCGTTGTCGGAATACCGCGTCTATCTGGTCATGCAGGGCGATGCGGCGGTCAAGGCGGCCGGGGCGCTGCGCGACGCCATCGCCGCCGGCGACCTGGACGCCGCGCGCCAGGCATGGCGCCAGGCGCGCCTGCCCTATCGCCGGATCGAGCCGCTGGCCTATCGCTTTTCCGACCTGAAAGAGCGTATCGACGCCCGTGCCGCCTATTTGCAGGGCCGCGAGCAGGACCCCGGCTTTACCGGCTATCACCGCATCGAATACGGGCTTTTCGCGGAAGGCAGCACCCAGGGGCTGGCGCCCTTTGCCGACGGGCTGCTGGCCGACCTGACCGAACTGGCCGCCCGGCTGAAACAGGCGCCGCTGGATCCCGGCCTGCTGATCGAAATGCCGGCAGACAGCGCCCTGCAGATCGTCCAGGGCCAGCTGCCGCAAGGCGAAAACCTCTATGCCGGCAACGATCTGCAGGATCTGGGCGCCAGCCTGGAAGGGATCGGCAAGCTGGCCGGTCTCTTGCGGCAGGTGGCGGCGCAGGTCGATCCGGCGCTGGACGCGGCGATCGGGCAGGACTTGCAGGCGGCCGAGGCGCGCCTGGCCGAGATCGAGGCCCAGGGCCATCGCACCTATGGCGACGTGCCGCCGGCGGCGCGGGACGCGCTGGCCGCCGAACTGACGCAGTTTTCCCAGGACCTGCGCAAATTGCAACCCGCCATCGGAATGAACTGACATGCGCGACCCCGCCCCCCTTTCCACGACGCGCCGCAGGCTTCTGGGGCGGATCGGACTGGGGGCCCTGGGCGGGACGGTCGCCGCCGGGCTGGGCATCCCGCCCCTGCCCGCCCGCGCCCAGCCGGACCTGCCCAGGACCGGCCCGCAAGTGGTCGAGGCGCCCGCAGGCCATGCCGAGACCGCGGCCGGGCATGTGCCCTTCTACGGCAGGCATCAGGCCGGCATCCTGACCCCGCGCCCGGCCAGCGGCATCCTGGCGGCCTTCGACGTGGTGCTGGCCTCGCTTGACGATTTCGAGCGGATGCTGCGGCGATTGACCGAACGGGCGGCCTTTCTGACCCAGGGCGGCGCGGTGCCGGCCCGCGATCCCGGGCTGCCGCCGGCCGATTCCGGCCTGTTGGGCCCGGTCGTCGCCCCCGACGACCTGACCATCACCCTGGGCTTCGGCGCCTCGCTCTTCGACCGGCACGACTGGCTGGCCGGGCTGAAGCCCGCGCATCTGCAACGCATGGTGCAATTTCCCAATGATGCGCTGGACCCGGCGCTGTGCCATGGCGACCTGTCGCTGCAATTCTGCGCCAATCTGCCCGATACCTGCATCCATGCGCTGCGCGACATGCTCAAGAACCTGTCCGAATTCCTGGTGCTGCGCTGGATGATCGAGGGCTCGGTGCCGCCGGTGCCGCCCGCCCCCGACGGCTCGACCCCGAGCGCGCGGAATTTCCTGGGCTTTCGCGACGGTTCGGCCAACCCGGATGCGAATGACGCGGCCCTGATGCAGCGGGTGGTCTGGACCCATGGCCCTGATGAGCCGGACTGGGCCCGGGGCGGCAGCTATCAGGCCGTGCGGGTGATCCGCAACCTGGTCGAACGCTGGGACCGGACCCCCCTGCGCGAGCAGGAGCAGATATTCGGCCGCACCAAGATGACCGGGGCGCCGCTGGATGCGCCCGAGGCCGGCGAATATGCCGTGCCGGACTATGCCGCCGATCCCGAGGGCGTCGCGACGCCGCTGGATGCGCATATCCGGCTGGCCAATCCGCGCCGCCCGGACAGCGAACGCAACCTGATGCTGCGCCGCCCCTTCAACTATTCCCGCGGCGTGCTCAGGAATGGTCAGCTGGACCAGGGGTTGTTGTTCATCGCCTATCAGGCCGATCTGGAGGCGGGCTTCATCGCCGTGCAAGAGCGCCTGAACGGCGAGCCGCTGGAGGAATACATCAAGCCGGTGGGCGGGGGCTATTTCTTTGCCCCGCCCGGCATCGCCGCCGGGGATTACCTCGGCTCATCGCTTGTCGACGCAGCCAGGCGGAATCGGACCGCCCAGCCGGAATCCATCAAACGGGAGTAGGAAACAATGGTCGGACAATATCTGAAGACGACGGCCCTGGCGCTGACCCTGGGGGTCTGGGGCAGCGGCATGATGGCGGCGGAACCTTCGCTGGACCTGGTCGGGCCGCTGGCGGAATACAAGCTTTACGTCGCGCAGAATACGGCGAAGCTGGTCGAGGACGTGACGGCCTTTACCGATGCAGTCAAGGCCGGCGACCTGGAAAAGGCCAGGTCGCTTTTCGCCCCCACCCGCACCAGCTATGAAAAGATCGAGCCCATCGCCGAGCTTTTTTCGGATCTCGACGTGTCCATCGACGCGCGGGCCGACGATTACGAACAGGCCGAGCAGGACCCGGCCTTCACCGGCTTTCACCGCATCGAATACGGGCTGTGGGAACAGGGCTCGACCGACGGGCTGGCGGAATATGCCGACCGGCTGCTGGCCGATGTCAAGGATCTCGACGCGCGCATCAACGGCCTGACCTTTCCGCCCGAAGTGGTGGTGGGCGGCGCTGCCGTGCTGATGGAAGAGGTCGCCGCCACCAAGATCTCGGGCGAGGAAGACCGCTATTCCCGCACCGACCTGTGGGATTTCGATGCCAATTTCGAGGGCGCGCAAAAGATCTACGAGCTGCTGCGCCCACTGATCGCCGGGGACCGGGCCGATTTCGTCGCCAAGGTGGACGGCAATTTCGCCGCGGTGGACGAGGTGCTGGCGAAATATCACAGCGCCGATGGCGGCTTCGTCTCCTACGAGGAATTGACCGATGCGGACCGCAACGCGCTTTCGGCCAAGGTGAACACGCTGGCCGAGGATCTGTCGACCTTGCGCGGCCAGCTGGGCCTGGGCTGACGCCGCGGCAAAGGGGCAAAGCGGCGCCGCCGCTTTGCCGCCTTTCGGCCCTCAGGCGGCCGGCGAACAGGGTTTCGGGCGAAAATCGCCTGTATTTCCAAGGGCTACCTTGCCGCCCGAGAATTTTTCCCCGGTGCCTTGTTTTTCCGCTTGCACCCGCCGGCGCGCCCTCCTATACGACGCCTCACACGGGCGCCGGAGACGCCGCCCGGGACCTCCGGTGGGGCCATAGCTCAGTTGGTAGAGCGCTTGAATGGCATTCAAGAGGTCAGGGGTTCGACTCCCCTTGGCTCCACCAATTCAATCCCTGGCTGCATCGGATGACATCCCTTACCGGCAAATCGCCCCTTCGGCAGATCGGCGCCGCCCCAAGGAACGATATTGCATTCCGCACCAGGATGCGGCTTTCCTGCGCTCTACATTGACAGCCGAAAGGCAGATCCCTTGAGAACCCGCAGCTTCGCCGTGATCGGCCTCGGCACCTTTGGCAGCACGGTGGCCGGCGAACTCGCCCGCTTCGGCAATCCCGTCCTGGGGGTCGATCTGGACGGGCGGCAGGTCGCCCGCCTGGCCGAGACGCTGACCGACGCCGTCATCGCCGACGGCCAGGACGAGGCGGCGCTGAAAGAGGCGGGGGTCGGCAATTACGACGTCGCCCTGGTCGCCATCGGCGAGGACCTGGCGGCGAATATCCTGTGCACGATGAACGTCAAGATGCTGGGCGTCGAAACCATCTGGGTCAAGGCGCTCAACCGGACCCATCACCGCATCCTGACGAAACTGGGCGCCGACCGGGTGATCCTGCCCGAACAGGAGGTCGGCCAGCATATCGCGCAGATGCTGCACAACCCCCTGGTGCGCGACTATGTCAGCCTGGGCAACGGCTATCACCTCGTGGATCTGAAGGTGCCGCCGCAGCTTGACGGCAAGCAGGTCGGCGGCGCAGCCATCCTTGCCAAATACGACCTGCGCGCCCTGGGCGCGATGCGGGACAGCCAATACCTGTCCTGCGAAAGCGGCGAACTGACCCTGCGGCAGGGCGACAAGCTGCTGGTCCTGGGCAAAAGGACCGACCTGCGGCGCTTCGGGGACGACCTGCGCGGCGGGAAATAGGCGATGGCCAGGCCCGTGAAAAGGCGCTCGCCGCATCTGGCGCCGCCGGCGGTGCTGGTGATGATCTATGCCGGCTTCATCCTGCTGGGCACGCTGGCGCTGAAACTGCCGCTTGCCGCCGCGCTGCCGGTCACATGGTCCGACGCGGCCTTCACCGCCACTTCGGCGGTGACGGTGACCGGGCTGGCGGTGGTCGATACCGGCAGCGTCTTTACGGTATTCGGCCAGGCGGTGATCATGTTCCTGATCCAGCTCGGCGGGCTGGGGCTGATGACCTTTGCCGTGCTGATCCTGTCCATGTTCGGCCTGCCGGTCGGCTTTACCCACCGCCTCTATCTGCGCGAGGATCTCAACCAGACCTCGGCCACCGACCTGCTGGCGCTGACCAGGATGATCCTGCGGGTGGTTCTTTTGTGCGAGATCGCCGGGGCGGCGCTGCTGGCGCTGGTCTTCGTGCCGGAATTCGGCTGGGCCGAGGGCCTGTGGCAAGCGGCGTTCCATGCCGTCTCGGCCTTCAACAATGCCGGTTTCGCGCTGTTTCCCGACAGCCTCAGCCGATGGGTCGGAAACCCGATCGTCAATGTCACCGTGCCGCTGCTGTTCATCCTGGGCGGCCTGGGCTTTACCGTTGCCGCCGATATCCGGCGGGTGCGGCGCTGGCGCCGCTATTCGCTGCATACCAAGCTGATGCTGGTCGGCACCGGGGCGCTGCTGTTCTGGTCGATGCTGACCTTTGCGATCATGGAATGGAACAATCCGGCCACGCTTGGCGCCCTGGACTGGCCCGACCGTCTCTGGGCCAGCTGGTTTCAGGGCGCGACCACGCGCACGGCCGGCTTCAATACGGTGGAGATCGGAGAGCTTGCCGACGGCACGACGCTGGTCTTCATGACGCTTATGGTGATCGGGGCCGGCAGCACCTCGACCGGCGGCGGCATCAAGGTCACCACCTTCATCGTGCTGATCCTGGCGACACTGGCCTTTTTCAAGCAGCGCGCCAGCATCAATGTCTATGGCCGCGAACTGGGCATGGACCAGGTCATGAAGGTGCTGGCGCTGGCCATGGTCAGCGTGCTGCTGATCCTGTTCGCCCTTTTCGTGCTGCTGCTGTTTCACGAGGGCGAATTCCTCGACCTGGCTTTCGAGACCGTCTCGGCCTTCGGGACGGTGGGCCTGTCGCGCGGCGTGACCGGCGATTTCGACACGGCCGGGCGCATCGTCATCATGGCGATCATGTTCGCCGGGCGGGTCGGGCCGCTGACCCTGGGCTTTCTGCTTGCCACCCGCAAGCCCGGAAGGATCGCCTATCCCGCCGGCACGGTCTATCTGGGATAGGACGGGACAATGGGCTTCGTCGTTTTCATCAACGGCCTCGTGCTCATCTTCTTCGCGCTTCTGATGGCGCTCGACACGCTGATCTTTGCCGATACGGCCGGGGTCTTCGGCATTTCGGCGCTGCTGGTCGGCATCGCCGGGCTGCTGCTCAGCATCGCCTCATCCGGCTCGGCCTCGCGCCTGAACCGCCTGCACGGCTTTCTGCTGACCTCCTCGGTCTGGCTGGCCGCGGCGGTGGCGGGGGCGGTGCCGCTTTGCATGTGGTCGCTTTCCCCCGTCGATGCCATGTTCGAGGCGATGTCGGGGATCACCACGACCGGATCGACCGTCATGGTCGGGCTCGACGCGACGCCGCATGGCATCATCCTGTGGCGGGCCATGCTGCAGGCCGTGGGCGGCGTCGGCTTCATCGTCACCGGCATCGCCCTCCTGCCCATCCTCAAGGTGGGCGGGATGCAGCTGTTCCGCACCGAAAGCTCGGACAAGGGCGAGAAGGAGCTGCGCAGCGCGGCATTGTTCGCCTCGGCCACGCTGCAGGTCTATCTTGTCCTGATGGCGGTCTGCGCCTTGGTCTATCTGATCGGCGGCATGTCGGCATTCGATGCCATCACCCATGCGATGACGACGCTTTCGACCGGGGGATATTCGGGCTACGACGCCTCGTTCGGGTATTTTGAAAGCCCGTTCCTGCAATGGGCGGCGACGCTGTTCATGCTGCTGGGGGCGCTGCCCTTTGCCTGGTATATCCGCGCCGTCTACCGCCGGCGCTTTCGCAGCGAACAGGTGGTCATGATGGCGTGGAGCCTGGGCGTCGTCATCTTCGCCATCACGGCCTGGCTGGTCCTGACGCATGACATCCAGCCGATGACGGCGCTGAGGCTGGTGGCCTTCAACGTCGTCTCGGTGGTCACGACCACGGGCTTTGCGACGACGGATTACACGCTTTGGGGACCGTTCGCCGCGGCCGCCTTTTTCGTGCTGACGGCGGTCGGCGGCTGCACCGGATCGACGGCAGGCGGCGCCAAGGCGATGCGCTGGCTGCTGCTGGGGCGAATCGCGATGGCGCAGGTGCGGGCCATCCATTCGACGCATCGGGTCACATCCGTCAGATATGAAGGCCGGCGCGTCGAAGACGATGTGGTAAACGGGGTCGTGTCGTTCTTTGTCGTCTACATGGCGACGTTCTGGATCTTGTCACTGGCGCTTTTCGTGCTGGGGCTTGACCTGGCCACCGCGACCAGCGGCGCCATCACCGCGCTTGCCAATGTCGGCCCCGGAATCGGGCCGATCATCGGCCCGGCCGGGAATTTTTCCACCCTGAGCGACCCGGCCAAGCTGGTGCTGGTCCTGGGCATGTTCCTGGGACGGCTGGAGCTGATGACCGTGCTGGTATTGTGCAGCCCGATCTTTTGGCGAAACCTCTAGGACGGGCGGCCAAGGACGGACAGCCGCGCGCGGATCGCCGGCTACATGCAGGACTCGAACAGCGCGCGGGTATTTTCCCGCGTCATCGGCACCGGGTTGCCGCCGCAGGAAGGGTCCTCCAGCGCCATTTCGGTCAGCTCGTCCAGGCGCGCCGGCTCGACCCCCATGGCCGAAAGCGTCGGGGGAATCGCCAGTTCGGCACGCAGTTCCATGACCCGCGCCCGAAAGCCGTCGAAGCCCCCGGCGATGCCCAGATAGGCGGCGGCGCGGCGGATGGGTTCCGCGATGGCGGGACGGTTGAAATCCAGCACCATCGGCATGACCACGGCATTGGTGGTGCCGTGATGGGTGCCATAGACCGCGCCGACCGGATGGGACAGCGCGTGGATCGCGCCCAGCCCCTTCTGGAAGGCGACGGCGCCCATGGTCGCGGCGCTCATCATATGGGCACGGGCAGGCAGGTCGCTCGGCTGGCGATGGACCAAGGGCAGGTTCTCGAACACCAGCCGCATACCCTCCAGCGCGATGCCCTGGCTCATCGGGTGGTAATGGGGCGAGCAATAGGCCTCCAGGCAATGGGCCAGCGCGTCCATCCCGGTGCCCGCCGTGACAGAGGCCGGCATGCCCACGGTCAGGGCCGGGTCGCAGATGGCGACAACGGGCATCAGCCTGGGATGGAAGATGATCTTTTTCTTATGGGTCGCGGAATTGGTCAGCACGCCCGCCCGGCCCACCTCGCTGCCGGTGCCGGCCGTGGTCGGCACGGCGATGATCGGCGCGATCCGGTCGGCATCGGCGCGCATATACCAGTCGCCGACATCCTCCAGGTCCCAGACCGACAGATCGGCGCGCTGCCCGGCCATCAGCGCAATCATCTTGCCCAGATCCAGCGCCGACCCTCCGCCAAAGCAGATCACCCCGTCATGACCGCCGGCCCGATAGGCGGCGATGCCGGCGGCCAGGTTGCCCTCGTCGGGGTTCGGGGCGACGTCGGCAAAGACCGCATGGCCCAGCCCGGCGCCGTCCAGCACCTCCAGCGCCCGGGCCGTGATCGGCAGCCCGGCCAGCGCCCGGTCTGTCACCAGAAGCGGGTTCGCCAGGCCGGCGGCGCGCGCCTGTTCGGCAAGTTCCGCGATGCGCCCGACGCCGAACCTGATGGCGGTCGGATAGCTCCAGTTCCGGTCGGGAACACCGTGTCGATCGCCTTGGGACATGTCAGACCTTTTTCAGATGATAGGATTTCGGCCGGGTCACCGCGAGATAACCCAGATAGGACAGCGAACCGCCGCGGCCGGTATCCTTGCAGCCGGTCCAGCAAAGCGCCGGGTCGAGATAATCGGCGCGGTTCATGAAGACGGTCCCGGTCTCGATCCGCGCGCCGATCCGGGCGGCGGTGTCATGGTCGCGGGTCCAGATGCTGGCGGTCAGTCCATAGGGACTGTCATTCATCAGCTCGATGGCCTGTTCGTCATCCGCGACCTTCATGATGCCGACCACGGGGCCAAAGCTTTCCTCGGTCATCACCCGCATGGAATGGTCCACATTCACCAGGATCTGCGGCGCAAGATAGGCGGCGCCGTCATCGGCGGGGAAATCCGCCGGATCTATCAGCGCGGTCGCGCCCTGCGCCAGCGCCTCGGCGATCTGGCCGCGCACCGTCCGCGCCAGGCGGACATGCGCCATCGGGCCAAGCGTGGTCGCCTCGTCGCGGGGATCGCCCAGCCGGAGCGCCCCGACCCAGGCCACCGCCCTGTCCACGAAGGCGTCGAACAGGCTTTCATGGACATAGATCCGCTCGATCCCGCAGCAGCATTGTCCCGAATTGAACATCGCCGCGTCCATCAGCGTCTCCACCGCCGCCGCCAGCGGGGCATCCTCGCGGACATAGCCTGGATCCTTGCCGCCCAGTTCCAGCCCCAGGGGTGTGAATGTGCCCGCGGCGGCGCGCTCGATCGCCCTGCCCCCGGCGACCGAGCCGGTGAAGTTGACGAAATCGAAGGCCCGGGCGGCGATCAGCGCCTCGGTCGTGGCGTGGTCCAGCACGACATTCTGGAATAGGTCCTCGGGAATCCCCGCGGCGTGAAAGGCCGCGGCCAGATGTTCACCGGCCAGCAGCGTCTGGCCGGCATGTTTCAGCATGACGGCATTGCCGGCGATCAGGGCCGGCACGATGGTATTGATCGCCGTCAGATAGGGATAGTTCCAGGGCGCGATGACGAAGACGACGCCCAGGGCTTCGCGCGCGATCAGCCGGCGAAAGACGTCGCCGTCCTCGATAACGCGGGGGGCCAGCGCCTCGGCCGCGATGCCGGCCATATAGCTGGCGCGGGCATCGACGCCGCCCAGCTCGGCGGCCCCGAAACGTATCGGGCGGCCCATCTGCCCGGCCAGGTCCCTTGCCACCTGCTCCTTCATCGCCACCAGCCGCGCCACGCCCTGCCGGACCAGCGCGATACGTTCGTCGAGCGGGCGGGCCGCCCAGGCCCGCTGCGCCAGGCGGGCGCGCCTGGCCGCCCTGTCGGCCGCATCGGGGGCCATCGGCATGCGTTCGGCATAGACCGAGCCGTCCACCGGGGAAATCAACTGGATCGGTTTCATCTTGTCCTCTTGGAGCAAAACCCGCACATCACGAACGCCCTCCCTTCACGAACGCTCGAACAGGCGCTGAAGCTCGAAATCGGTCACCACCCGGTCGGTTTCCGAGATTTCCCATTCTGCGGCGTGGTGGTAATGCTCGACCACCTCATCCCCGAACGCCTTGCGATAAAGCGCCGACCCTTTCAAGGCCAGGGCCGCATCGCGCAGGTTGCGGGGAATTTCCGGCACGCCATCGGCATGATACATGTCGCCCTTCATCTCGGGCCCAAGCTCCAGGCCACGCTCGATCCCGTCCAGCCCGGCGGCCAGCAGCGCGGCGCAGGCCAGATAGGGATTGGCGTCCGAGCCGGGAATGCGGCACTCCACCCGCACGGCCCCGGTCTGCGCGCCGCAGACGCGGAACCCGGCGGTGCGGTTGTCGATGGACCAGACCGCCTTGGTGGGGGCGAACATGCCGGCGGTGAACCGCTTGTAACTGTTCACATAGGGCGCCAGGAAAACCGTCATCTCCCGGGCCGCCGCCAGCTGGCCGGCCAGGAAATGCCGCATCAGCCCCGACATGCCATGCGCTTCGCCGGGGGCGTGAAAGGCGGGCTGGCCGGCGGCCGTCCACAGGCTTTGATGCACATGTGCCGCGGACCCCGCCCGGCGGTGATCGTATCTGGCCATGAAGGTGACGGACTTGCCCCGTGCCCAGGCGATTTCCTTTACCGCCTGCTTGATGATCGTGTGATTGTCGGCCGTGTCCAGCGCGTCGGAATAGCGATGGTTGACCTCGATCTGGCCGGCATCGGCCTCGCCCTTGGAATTCTCGACCGGAATGCCCGCACCATAAAGGCCGTTGCGGACGGCGCGCATCACATCCTCTTCCTTGGTGGTCTGAAAGATGTGGTAATCCTCGTTATAGGCCGAGACCGGGGTCAGCCCGTCGAACCCGCGGTCGCGAAACCCCTCATAACTGTTTGCGAACAGATAGAATTCCAGTTCGGTCGCCATCATCGGGCAGAGATATGCTGGATGCCGACGGAGGTGAAATCATGACCACGACCAGACGGAAATTCCTGTCCTCCGGCGCGCTGGCCGCGGGTGCGGCCACGCTTGCCGCCCCCGCGGTCCATGCCCAATCGGCCCCGATCCGCTGGCGGATGCAGATCTATGCCGGCGCCGCGCTCGGAGAGCATGTCTGCAAGCCGGCCATCGACAATTTCAACCGCATCGCCGCCGGGCAAATGGAGATCGAGCTTTACTATGCCGACCAGCTCGTGCCCACATCCGAGCTGTTCCGCGCCATGCAATCGGGCACCATCGACGCGGTGCAGTCCGACGACGACTCGATGCAGTCGCCGACCGAGGTCACCGTCTTCGGCGGCTATTTCCCCTTTGCCAGCCGCTACAGCCTGGATGTGCCGGTGCTGTTCAACCAATACGGGCTGAAGGAGATCTGGGAACGGGAATATGCCAGGAAGGCCAGCGATTGCAGCAGCATCAGCAGGACCCCCAGGCAGATCACGATCTTGATCGGCGCCATATAGGGGCGCCAGACAGTGCGGGACCGCTCTCCGACCTCGAAGGCATAGATCGTGCTTTCGATCCCGCCCCACAGCATGACGGCCAGAAAGAAGATCAGCGCCAGGATGGTGACGCAATCGACCGCGGCCCGCGTCCGCGCGGACCAGCGCCCGTAAAGCAGGTCCATGCGGACATTCGCCCCCAACATCAGCGAATAGGCCCCACCCAGCACGAAATAGGCGACCATGGTGAACTGCGCCATTTCCTGGGTCCAAAGCGCGGGCCGGAAGAACGCCTTGGCGATCACCGACCACATCAGCACGCCCGCCAGCACGAAGACCAGCTGCATCGCAAGCCGGCCCACCCGGCGGTTGACCGCCTCGACGATGCGGACAAAAGCCCGGGCGGCGGGCGGCATCGCCTCAGCCCCCCGGCCCGGCAAGGCGGTCGCGGGCGGCATCGGCGGGGGCAAGGCCGGCATGACGGATCGCCGGCAGGCCGGAAAGCGGTCTGGCCATGATACGAGTCATCTCCCTGTTTTTTGGTCGAGCGTCATCCCGCTTTCGCCGTCTGTCAAGAATTTTTCTGAATCGATTTGCCTGTTACAAACGTTTCTGATTTGGAAAGCCGTGCCGGGGACGGATGGAGCAGACCATGACGATCGAGGACAGGATGCGGGCTTCGCTGGGCGGCCTGACCCGCGCCGAACGGCAGGCGGCAACCCATATCCTGTCGCATTTCCCGATGTCGGCGCTGGGATCCATCACCACCCTGGCGCGGGCGGCCGAGGTGTCCTCGCCCACGATCGTGCGGCTGGTGCAGAAGCTGGGCTTTCGCGGCTATTCCGACTATCAGGCCGCGCTGAGGGCCGAGGTCGAGCGGCTGCTGGTCGCGCCGCTGTCGCTGCCCGAAGGCGCGCGCGAGCCGCAATCCCATCCGATCCGCGCCTTTGCCGCGCAGGTCGTCGGCAATATCGAGGCGACGCTGGGGCAGATCCCGGCACGGGATTTCAACGGCGCCGCGGCCCTGCTGGCAGATACGGCGCGGCGGGTGGCGGTGATGGGCGGGCGCCTGACCCATGCCCATGCCGATTACATGGCGACGCTTCTGCGCGTCATCCGTCCCGAGGTGGCCTATCTGGCCGACCACCTGACCGACTGGCAGCAGGCGCTGCTGGACATGCGGGCCGGGGACGTGGTGGTGATCTTTGATATCCGCCGCTATGAATCGAACGCCGTCCACCTGGCCGAGCTGGCCGCCGCCCATCGGGCCGAGGTGGTGCTGATCACCGACCGCTGGCTTTCGCCGGCGGCGGCCTATGCCCGCCACAGCCTGCCCTGCCATATCGAGATGCCCGGCGCCTGGGTGTGAACCGGCGTGCAAAATTGACCCCGTAACGGGGTAATCGGCTTCCAAAAATGACCCCCCTTACGCTGATGGTCATGATGCCTCCGAGGCTATCGGGGGGCACAGTGTGGGATGCTGGTTG
>Ga0164243_10006697_pt1 | contig 17388 bp, 19 predicted proteins | sample OricompcompostOP_FD_108781 | JGI IMG/M metagenome (GOLD analysis project Ga0164243, IMG submission 108781) | Organic Plus compost microbial communities from Emeryville, California, USA - Original compost - Organic plus compost (OP) | ecosystem: Engineered > Solid waste > Mixed feedstock >... | reverse complement strand
CCGCCGTCGCGGCCTTGACCGATTCCTCCACCACTACAACACTCAACGCGGCCACTCCGCCCTCGGCGGCCGACCACCCATCAGCAGGCTCGCCGCCCGACAACAACGTGTCAGGTCACGACAACTAGCCGGTAGTGCAGTGTCCGGTAGCCCTTGAGCTTGTGGAACAACGGCACCAGAAATCCGTGCAGCAGCGGGTGTTTACGGCCCAGGAGCTTGGCGGCATGCCTGGCCTCCTCGCCCTTCAGCAAAGTGACCCGCGCACGGACGGCGTCCCCGGTCGGCTTGCCCCCGAAGGTCGACGGCGCGATCGTGACCTCGGGATTGTTGCGCATCCGCTTGGCCTTCCACGCCTTGTCGAACGTGCGGAAGTACGCGTGATCCCCGTCGACGGCGAGGTTCACCGGAGTGCCCATGGGTGTGCCGTCGCGCTTGAACGTGGTCAGCAGAACGGTGTGCTGGTGGGCGAATTCCTGGACTGTGGTGGTCATGGTCGGTCCCTTTCCCGGGGTTTCCCCTAGGACGGGACAGCCGCGCGGAACGTGACAGCCGGCTACCACACATCGCCGCCGCGCCAGTCGCAGACGAGTTCGCCGTCGAGGTCCAGCGGCACGGCGCCGGGCAGGACGTAGATGCCGCCGTCCTCCTCTTCGGTGCGCCGGATCCCGCGCGGTGTCATCGCCGACGTGGGGCCGCGCCACTGGCGCCAGCCGAGCGCGGTGTAGAACGGCACGCCATCGTCGGAAGCGCCCAGGGCGCCGAGATCGTAGGCGCCGCGGATGATCCGTTCGAGCTCACGCATGATGGCCGTGCCGTGCCCGCGCCGCTGCTGTCCGCGCCGCACCGCGACCGCCTCGACATAGCCGGTGCGCAACGACTTTCCGTTGTGCAGCAGGCGACGCTGGATCACCGAACCGTGCGCCACCAGCCGTGGCCCGTCCCAGCCGAGCGCGTGCATGCCGCCGAGCGCGTGTTCCCAGTCGTCATCGGTCATGTCGTCGAACACGTCGTCGAGCAGCGCCCGTATTTCCGCGAGGGTGGCCGCCCCGAGGTCGGCGGTGTGCGCGACCCGCACCATCACGCCGGCCGGGTCTGCATCAGGCGCGGCGACACCGCGAACCCCAGCCGCGCGTACGCCGGGATCGCCCGGGAGCTGGAGTGCACGACGACCCGTTCGAGGCCGAGCTGGCGTGCCCGGTCGAGCAGCCTTCCGACCAGCCGCCTGCCGAGGCCTGCGTCCCGTTCATGCGGCACGACGTATACGCACTGCACGTCACCGGACTGGCGGTCCAGCGCGTTCGGCGTGGGTACCCTTGGCAGCACCGCCAGCCACGCCATGCCCAGCACCTCGCCGTCGCGGACCGCGACCAGGCACTGGTGCGAATGCTCGTGGCGCCGCGCCCACTCCGCGAAGCGCCGGGTGAACTCCTCGCGCGGGGTAGCCGGAGTGTCGCCGTTCTCCGTGACCCACCGCCAGCGCAGCTCCGCGACGCGGCCCAGTTCGACGTCCCGCGCGGGACGGATCTCGATCTCGCTCACGCGCCCAGTCTGGCGCAGTCAGGGCCGCCCGGGCTTCTGATTTCGCTTCGCCATGTACACCGCGGCCTCGGTCCGCCGCTCGAACCCGAGCTTGTGCAGCAACGAGGACACGTAGTTCTTCACCGTCTTCTCCGCCAGGAACAGCCGTTCCGCGATCTGCCGGTTCGTCAGTCCGGCCGCGATGAGCTCCAGCACCCGCCGCTCCTGCGGGCTCAGCGACTCGTACTGCGGATCGGGTTCGCCCGTCTCGCCGCGCAGCCTCGCCAGCACCGACGCGGTCAGGTGCGCGTCCAGCAGGGAACCGCCCGCGGCGATCGTGCGCACCGCTTCGACCAGGTTGGAGCCGGACACCTGCTTGAGCATGTACCCGGCGGCCCCGGCCATGATCGCCCCGAACAGGGCCTCGTCGTCGGCGTAGGACGTCAGCATGAGGCACGCCGGTGGCGGTTCGACGGACGCGCGGATGTCCCGGCACACCGACACCCCCTCGCCGTCGGGCAGCCGCACGTCGAGGATCGCGACCTGGGGCCGCACCGCGGGGATACGGGCCATCGCCTCGGCCGCGGTGCCCGCCTCGCCCGTCACCCGCAGATCGCCGTCGGCCTCCAGCAGCGTCCGCAGGCCTGTGCGCACCACCTCGTGGTCGTCGAGCAGGAACACCGAAATCGTCATGGCCGCCCCTCGAGCACCGCCGTCCACCGCAGTTTCGTGCCGCCGGCCGTGCGTGGCCGCACGGCAAGTGTGCCGTGCCAGCGTTCGGCACGGCGCCGCAGGTTCACCAGTCCCGCACCATCGGGCACCTCCTCCGGCAGCCCGATCCCGTCGTCGATCACGCTCAGGGTCAGCTGCCGCCCGCCGCGGTCGACCGTCACCTCGACCGCCGCCGACGAGGCGTCCGCGTGCCTGGCCACGTTCGACAGCGCCTCCCGCACGCTGGCGATCAGATCCGAGCGCACCGGCCCGCGCACCGCCGCGTCGAGCGGTCCGTCGAAGCTGACCCTCGGCTCGAATCCCAGCATCGGCGCGCTGTCCTGCGCCAGCCGCAGCAGATCCGACCGCACACCATGCGATTCGGCCGGTTCCTGCAACGAGAAGATGCTGTTGCGGACGTCGCGGATGGTGCGGTCGAGATCGCGCACGAAACCGGTCACCTTCTCCGCGAGGCCGGGGTCCTTGCTCGTCCGGCTCAACCCCTCGAGCCCAAGGCCGATCGCGAACAGCCGCTGGATCACGAGATCGTGCAGGTCACGGGCGATCCGGTCGCGGTCCTCGAACACCGCGAGCCGCCGCCGGTCGCCCTCGGCGCGCGCGAACTCGACGGCCAGCGCGGCGTGCATCGCGAAGTCCCGCACCAGGTCCACCTCGGTGTCGGTGAACGGCATCTTGTCGTGGAACCGCGCCACGAGCAGCACCCCGAGCGTCTCCGAGCCGACGATCATCGGGGCGGCGACGGCCGAATCGAGCTCCTTGATCGTCGTGGGCATCTGACGGGCCGACCCCGCCTGCTGGGCGACCACGTGCCCGCCGTACTGCCGCACCACGACGGGCCGGCCGCTGGTGTACGCGACACCGGTGGCCGTGCCCTCGGCCGGCACGGTGGCGCCGGCCAGCCGCTGGTACTGCGGATCGGTCGCGGCGAGCACCTCGAACACGAGCGTGCCGGGGTCGGTCTCACTGGGCAGGGCGACCGCACCCGCGGACGCGCGCGCGACCTCGCGGGCCCGTTCCGCGATCGCGTGCAGCGTCGTGCCGCTGTCCTCGCCGACCAGCAGCGCCGAGGTCACCTGATGGGACGCCTCGCGCCAGCGTTCCCGCTGCACCGCCTGGTCGTGGACCTGCGCGTTGCGGATCGCGACGGCGGCCGCGCGGGTCAGCTCGGCCAGCACGCACTCGTCCTGGGCGGTGAAGCCGCCGGGTTTAGCGGTCACGGACAGTCGCGCGGACAGCTCGTCCCGCATCGGGATGGACGCGGACACCGTGCCGGCCCCGGCGGGCAGGTCGGCGGAGGCGTCGTACCGGGCCGGGGTCCCGGACTGGACGACGTCCACCAGCTGGTCACCGGGATCGAGCACCGCGAGCACCGCGTGGCCCGCCTCGGTCAGGGTCCGCGCATGCTCGGCCAGGCGCCGCAGCACGACCGACTGCCGCAGGTCAGCCGCGATATCCACGATGGCGTCCAGCAGCGCCCGCGCGCTGGAATCGGTCACCGGCAAACTCCCTGCCCGAGCCTGTTGTGCCGTATCACCCGATCCGGCGGCCGGACACCACCTCCATCGGGATCCGGACACATCGTACGTCCGCACCGGGTGGTAACCGCCAGGACAATTCGGGGCGCCGCGACGGGAGGTCGCATTCGGCGATCGCGCTGGCCCGGCCGAGCACGGTGACCCACCAGCCGGTCTCGACATCCTCGTCGAACGCGTCGGCCTCGAACGCCACCACGCCGTCGTCGGCCGAGCCGTACAGATCGGTGCGGGCCTGGGCAGGGAACCAGACCGAATCGCGCCACACCACGAACTTCACGGGCTGGACGGCGGGCAGGCCACGCTGCGTGAACACGACCCGGCCCACCTCGGCGGTGGCCAGCAGGGCGAGGCACTCGTCGCGATCGAGCACACGCAGACCGAACGCATCGAGCATCGCACTGTCCACCCTCACTCCTCCATGAAGCATCCCCGGCTCACCATCCCGCCGCGCCGAACCGGCCGGTAGGGCCATTCGACCCGGTGCGGTCCGGCCCGTTTGGCCTGAGGCGGGGCGGGAACGTTACGAACGCACCCCTGACGAGGAGAAGGAGGCAGCGATCATGGCTCAGAAGGTCAAGGAGATCATGACGGACAACCCGGTGACCCTGGCCCCGAGCGCCACCGTCCGCGAGGCAGCCCAGCGGATGCGCGAGCGGGACATCGGCAACGTCCTGGTCGCCGAGGGCGACACGTTGCGCGGCATCGTCACCGACCGCGACATCGTGGTGCGGGGCCTGGCCGAGCGGGACGACCTGTCCGACTGTCACCTGTCCGACGTGTGCAGCGACAAGGTGGTCACGGCCGATCCGGACGAGGACGCGCAGGAGACGATCCAGCGGATGCGGCAGAACTCGATCCGGCGGATCGCCGTTGTGCACAACGGCAAGCCGGTCGGCGTGCTGTCGCTGGGCGACGCGGCGATGGAGAAGGACCCGAACTCCGCACTGGGCGAGATCAGCTCCGCGCGGGGCAACCAGTAACGGCGCCCGCGGGCCCGGGGGCCGGTGCCTCCTCGGCGGCTCCGCCGAGGAGCAGGGCCGCGACGGCCTCCGGGGCCTCGCGCATCGCGTCGTGACCGGCTGGCAGGTCGTGGTCCGGGTCCTCGTCGACGAACTCGGCATGACCTTCTACGAGTGGCGCACACACACGCGCTCGTCCTGCTCGCCGAGGGACACGACACCAGCCACATCGCCTGCGGCTGGGCGAGCCCCAGCAGCTTCATCGCGGCGTTCACCAACATCATCGGCACGACACCGGGCCGCGACCGGTCCGAAGCTCCCCGGATGCGTCCGCAACGGAAAAACACCTGACACACATCCGCAGGCGCATGATGGGTGCAGAGCCCGTTCCGGGTGAAGGAGCCGTGCCATGCCTCTGCAGGATTTCGAGCCGTTGCTGTGGCCGTTCATCGTGCTGCTGTGGCTGATCGTCTCGATGTATTCGCGGGCCGCGCTGTACCGGCGCTGGAACACCCAGCGGCATCCGGCGCGGCGCCGTCCGGCCCAGGTTTCCACGTCACCACACGGAAAAAGCCCGCGCGAACGGTGGCAGCGAGCCCGTGACCGGTACGCGACGATGGCGGCGGAATACGGCGATTACGAGTCCGACCCCTTGCGGGTGCTGAGAACGCCCGCGCTCGCCGATCCCGAGGTTCCCTCGACGGGCCAGTTCATCGACGCCTTCCACGAGGCGATGGCGCTGCACACCGACGAGTTCCCCGGTGAGGAGATGGCGCGGAAGTTCGCCGACGCCACGGAAACGGCCGCGAAGGCGTGGACGGCCGCCCGCGAGGCCGCCGAAAAGCTGCGCGCGTCGCGGTTCACGGCCGAGGAGCGCGCGCTGATCGCCCAGGGCATCAAACTGCTGGAACTCGCCCAGGGCGGGGCAACTCCAGCCGAAGCCGAGGCGGCCTACGCGGCGGCACGGCAGGTGCTGGCGAAACTCGAACGCAGCGCGGGCACCCGCCTGGACTGGCGGGTGCCGAAACGCGCACGGCAGGCCATCGAACGGGACGGCAAGTCACATCTGCCGCCCGCGTAGGCAAGCCCGGCCGGGGCGGCGGGCTGCCCGCGTGGTGGCTACTTGCCGCGGGACTGCGCGGTCTTGCGGCTGTTCGCCCGTTGGATCGCCTTGACCAGCTCGGACTTGTTCATCGACGAGCGGCCCTTGATGTCCAGCTTCTGCGCCACCTCGTACAGGTGGTTCTTGCTGGCGGAGGCGTCGACGCCGCCCGCGGTCTTCGCGGGCTTGCGGTTCGCGCCCCGGCCGGCCTGCTTGTCCGACGGGCCCTTGCGGCCCTTCTCCTCCCAGTGGTCGCCGACCTTCTCGTAGCTGTGCTTCAGCGCGGCGAAAGCGGTCTGGTGCGCACGGCGTCCGTCGCCGTAGGTCTCGGCGGCGGAGTCGTGTGCCTTGATCCAGGTCTCCTGCGCGTGCTTCGGCGACCGCTTCAGCGTGCTCGGCAGTACTTCTCGTCCAGGCATTTTGGGGCCTACCTCCACTCCGTCTTGCGCTCGGAGCAGGAGTTCCCGGCCCGGATCTTCATCAAACCTGGTCACGTACGTGCATGGCCTGCTCTTCGGCGCCGCCCGCGGGCCGTTCGGGGGCGTGCCGTCCGCGACCTCGGCGTCCTCCTCATCGGTCAGCTCGTTCTGCTCCCTCAGCCGGGCATGGTCTCGCCGCCGAGCGCGGCGATGACCTCACCGGTGTAGTAGGACGACAGCTGGTTCGCGGCCAGGAAGACGTACGACGGTGCCAGTTCGTCCGGGTGCGCCGGCCGTTGCAGCGGCACCTGCTCGCCGAAGTTCTCGACGTGGCTTTCCTCCAGCGTGGCCGGGATGAGCGGCGTCCACACCGGACCGGGGGCGACGGCGTTGATCCGGATGCCACGATCGGCCAGTGCCTGCGCCATGGAGTACGTCCAGGCGATGATCGCGCCCTTGGTCGCCGAGTAGTCGATGAGTTTCTTGTTGCCCCGTAAGCCGTTCACCGACGCGCTGTTCACGATCGCGCTCCCCTCGCCGAGGTGCGGCAGCGCCGCGTGCGTCACCCGGAAGTAGCTGTGCATGTTCACGTCGAACGTGTGCAGCCACTGCTCCTCGGTGAGCTCCTCGGGCGAGTCGAGCTCCTGCTGGGTGGCGATGTTGTTCACCAGCAGGTCCAGCCCGCCGAACGCGGACACGGTCCTGGCCACCACCTCGCGGCACTGCTCCGCGCGGGCGAGGTCGCCGGGCAGCAGCACGCACTGCCTGCCCGCCTTGCGGACCAGTTCGGCCGTCGCCTCGGCGTCCTCGTGTTCGGACAGGTACGCGATCGCGACGTCGGCGCCCTCCTTGGCGAACGCGATCGCCACGGCACGGCCGATGCCCGAGTCGCCGCCGGTGACCAGCGCGCGCCGGTCCCGGAGCAGGTCACGGCCGGTGTAGTCGCTCATCGTGTCCCGCGGCTGTGGCCGCATCTGCCCGGTCGTGCCCGGTGGTTCCTGCTGCTGCGGAGGTGTGCTCATACCGGTCGTGATGCCCACGCCCGGTTGGCCCAAACGTCGGCGGGTACCGGGGTTGCGGCTGCATGCCGTGCCCGCCACGCCGGGGCTGGTCGAAACCGTGCTGCGACTGCCCATAATGGACACTGCGCGAGCGGTCGGGTCGCGCAGTTGCGGACGCCGGTCGGAAACCAAGCCTGACCGGGCACGGCACCCGGTGAGGATGATAGGAAGAGCCGGTGACCGAACCGAGCCTGATCGAGAGCGCGGCCGACGAGGCCGTCACGCTCACCAGCGAGCTGATCCGCATCGACACCACCAACACCGGCGATCCGGAGACGCTGGTGGGGGAGCGTGCGGCGGCGGAGTACGTGGCCGAGAAGCTCACCGAGGTCGGTTACGAGATCAGCTACGTCGAGTCCGGCGGCAGGAACCGGCACAACGTCGTCGCCCGGCTGGCGGGCGCCGACCCGGGCCGCGGTGCGCTGCTGGTGCACGGGCACCGCGACGTGGTGCCCGCCGATCCGTCCGAATGGTCGGTGCACCCGTTCTCCGGCGCGATCCAGGACGGGTACGTGTGGGGTCGCGGCGCGGTTGACATGAAGGACATGCTCGGCATGACGCTCGCGCTGGCCAGGCACTACAAGCGGCACGGCATCGTGCCCCCGCGCGACATGATCTTCGCGTTCCTCGCGGACGAGGAGGCGGGCGGCAAGTTCGGCGCGCAGTGGCTCGTCGAGCACCGGCCCGAGCTGTTCGAGGGCGCGACGGAGGCGATCAGCGAGGTCGGCGGATTCTCGATCACGCTCAAGGACGACGTGCGGGCGTATTTGATCGAGACGGCGGAGAAGGGCATCCGCTGGATGAAGCTGCGGGTGCGCGGCACCGCGGGGCACGGCTCGATGATCCACCGCGACAACGCGGTCACGAAGCTGTCGGAGGCGGTCGCGCGGCTGGGTAACCACCGTTTCCCGCTGGTGCTGACCGATTCGGTGCGGGAGTTCCTTGCGGGCGTCACGGAGATCACCGGGTGGGACTTCCCGGAGAACGACATCGACGGGGCGGTCGCGAAGCTCGGCAACATCTCACGCATGATCGGCGCGACCCTGCGCGACACCGCGAACCCGACGATGCTGACCGCGGGCTACAAGTCGAACGTCATCCCGTCGGTGGCCGAGGCGGCGGTGGACTGCCGCGTGCTGCCCGGCAGGCTGGAGGCGTTCAACCGGGAACTGGACGAGATCCTCGGCCCGGACATCGAGAAGGAGTGGATGGAACTCCCCCCGGTGGAGACCACCTTCGACGGCGCCCTCGTGGAAGCGATGACCGCATCCGTCGTCGCCGAGGACCCCGGCGCCCGCACGTTGCCGTACATGCTCTCGGGCGGCACGGACGCGAAGTCGTTCCAGTCGCTGGGCATCCGGAACTTCGGCTTCGCGCCGCTGAAGCTGCCCGCGGACCTGGACTTCTCGGGCCTGTTCCACGGCGTGGACGAACGCGTGCCGGTGGACGCGCTGCGCTTCGGGACACGCGTGCTGGACCGATTCTTCCGCAGTGCTTGAGTTCGCCCGACGTGCTCGGGAACGCTGCGGGCCAAAGATGAAGAGAGGCCTCGCCGGCTGGCTCCGGGATGACTCGGGGTTTCGTTGTCGGGCTGCGGTTTGTGGTGGGTCGCCGGGAGGCGGCTCACTTCGCCGGCGCGGGGCTTCGCTGAGCGCGCGGCTCCGCGCGGCTGCCCACCTGCCACCGCCGGGGCTACGAGGCCAGGTAGCCGACTTCGGCCGGGCGACGCTTGCGGCGCAGCCAGACGCGCCGTGAGCCGTCCGAGTAGAGGCGGACGGTGGACAACTCCCAGCCGGCGAACTCGGCGTGGATGGAGAGTTGCGTCGCGGCCGCACGCCGGGACAGGCCCGGGGGTAACTGCAGCCGCCGGTACTCCCAATCCTCGTCGACCACCGCCTCCTGCTGTTTCATGGCTGGATCACCTGGATCCCTTCTCCCGTTGCCGACCCGACGAACACCCGCGAGGTCTGCTCGTCGACCGTGACCGAGTTCGGCTGGCGCACAGTCGGGAACCGGTACTTCTCCACCGGCTCGCCACCACGCACGTCGAACCCGACGACCTCGTTGCGCTCGGTGAGGGTCACCCACGCGAGGGAACGCTTGGCGTCGTAGGTGATGCCGTACACGCCACCAGGAACCGGATACATCTGACGCAGCAGCAACGGGTCCGTCGAGAACGCGAGCAGCGCGCCGGCCCGGGTGTCCGTGACGAGCACACGCCCGAACGAATCGGTGACCGCGTTCGTGGCGCCGTCACCCGCCCGCAGGCCCTCGCCGATCGTGCCGCCCGCCACGTCGACCGAGAACACGGCCGTGCGCAGCCGGTCCAGCACCACCGTGTGATCACCAGCGCGCAGCACCTCGTCCGCGCTGTAGAGCCCACCGCTGATCGTCCTGACCAGAGCGTCACCTTGGAAGACGTCGATGGCCTTGCGGTCCCGCACCGCGACAAGTGTCAGGTCACCGGCCACGACAGCGCCTGCAGGCTGGCCCGCGACCTTCAGCACCGACACCTGCCCGCCGGGCAGTGAAATCCGCGCCACCTCGCCCTTGCCCGGAATCGTCGCGAGCAGTTGCCCGCCGGACGCGCTGAGCTGTTCGACCGGGCCGTCCACCGCGACGCGCACCGGCGCGGCCGCCGTGTCGTCCAGCCGGTAGAGCAGCACTTCCTGGCCCGCCGCGACCGCGAGTGTCCGGCTGCCGGGATCGGTCGCGACCGCGCTGACCGCCGCGGCCGGGAGCACGGTGCCCGCCGGGGCGACCGACGGGGCCGGCGAGACGGCCGCCACCGCGGCGACCGGATTGTCCACGATCTGGAGGTCGTCGTCGCCCTTACCGGTGTCGGACGAGCAGCCCGCAGCGAGTAGCGCACCTGCCATCGCCACCGCCACGGCCGACCTCCGCACGCACCCTCCGGACTTCTGCTCACCTGAACCCAGCATGCTCCAGAATGCCCGCCACGTCACGCGTGTGTCACCTGCTTGTCACTTGGGCCACCGCTCCGGGTAACCGAACTGGATCGCGCTGACGTCGTCGAGCGCGGCTTTGATGGCACGCGGCAGGGTGATCTCCTCCGCCGCGAGTGAGCCCGTGAGCTGCCCGGTGTCCCTGGCGCCGACGACCGGCGCCACCACACCGGGCCGGTCGCGCACCCAGGCCAGCGCGACGACCAGGGGAGAGGTGCCCAGCCCGTCGGCGGCCGTGGACACCGCCTCCACGATGCGGGCTGCGCGGTCCGTGCGGTGCTGTTCGACGTAGCCGGCGTAGGCGGGCGAGGCGCCACGCGAATCGGCCGGCGTGCCCGTGCGGTACTTGCCCGTCAGCACACCGCGGCCGAGCGGCGCCCACGGCAGCAGCCCGATCCCGTGGTGGATCGCGGCGGGCACAACCTCCCGCTCGACGCCGCGCTCCACCAGCGAGTACTCGACCTGCGCGGAGACCAGCGCGGTCCGGGACGCGGCGGTCGCGAGCTGCCAGCCCGCGTAGTTCGACACGCCGGTGTAGCGGACCTTGCCGGAGCTCACCGCGTACTCCAGTGCGGACAACGTCTCCTCCAGCGGCACGGTGGAATCCCACGCGTGCAGCTGCCAGAGGTCGATGTGGTCGGTACCCAGCCGCCGCAGCGACCCGTCCAGCGCGTTGAGCAACGCGCCACGGGAGGCACCGCCGCCGAACGGCCCGTCGGTGCGGCGGGCGACCGCCTTCGTCGCGATGACCAGGTCGTCGCGTGGCACCAGGTCGGCGATGAGGGAGCCGAGGAGCCGTTCGCACTCACCTTCGGCGTAGATGTCCGCGGTGTCGACCAGTGTTCCCCCGGCGTCCACGAACGCGACCAGCTGGCTCGCCGCCTCCTCGGAGTCGGTCTCGCTGCCCCAGCTCATGGTGCCCAGCGCCATCCTGGAGACGCGCAGTCCCGACCTGCCCAGCTGTCGCTTCTCCATGTCAACAGAGAGTAGCCGGAGGTTCTCCCGACGCCCGTGTGGGCCACGATCACGCGATCGATACCCTGCGCTCCGTGCAAAACAGACTTCTCCACGGGATCCGGTGATCATGGGCTGGTTCGAAGCCGTCATCCTGGGCCTTGTCCAGGGCCTGACCGAGTTCCTGCCCATCTCCTCGAGCGCGCATCTGCGGATCACCGCCGCGCTCGCCGGCTGGGAGGATCCGGGCGCCGCGTTCACCGCCGTGATCCAGATCGGCACCGAACTCGCCGTGGTGCTCTACTTCGGCCGCAAGATCGGCCAGATCATCAGGAACTGGTTCCGCTCGCTGTACAAACGCGAGTACCGGCACGATCCGGACGCCAGGATGGGCTGGCTGGTGATCGTCGGCTCGATCCCGATCGTGGTGCTGGGGCTGCTGTTCCAGGACGACATCCACCACACGTTCCGGGATCTGCGGATCACCGCGACGGTGCTGATCGTGTTCGGCATCATCCTCGCGGTCGCCGACCGGATCGGCAGGCAGGAGCGCACGCTGGATCAGCTGACCGCCCCGCACGGCCTCGCGTACGGCTTCTTCCAGGCGCTGGCGCTCGTGCCGGGTGTGTCACGCTCCGGCGGCACCGTCACCGGTGGTCTGCTGCTCGGCTACACCCGTGCTGAGGCGACCGAGTACGCGTTCCTGCTCGCGGTGCCCGCCGTGTTCGGCTCCGGCCTGTACGAGGTCTCCAAGATCGGCGGTGCGAACAGCCCGCAGTGGGGGCCGACCATCCTCGCCACGCTCGTGTCGTTCGGCGTCGGCTATCTGGTGATCTCGTGGCTGATGAACTTCATCAAGACCAAGAGCTATCTGCCGTTCGTGATCTACCGGGTCGCGCTGGGCGTCGCGCTGTTCGTGCTGATCTTCACCGGGGTACTCGATCCCAGCGCGGGACCGGACTTCTGACCTGCGCGTAGCCACGTAGGGTGGGGCGCGTGGCTACCGTCATTCTGCTCCGGCACGGCCGGTCGAGCGCGAACGGTTCGGGTGTGCTCGCCGGCCGGATGCCGAAGGTCGGGCTCGACGACACCGGCCGTACCCAGGCCAAGGCACTGCTCGACCGGCTGGCCAAGGTGCCGCTCGCGGAGGCCGTCGTGTCGCCGATGCTGCGGTGCAAGCAGACCGTGGGCCCGCTGCTCGACGACCGCGGTCTCGACCGCACGATCGAACCCCGGCTGTCCGAAGTGGACTATGGCGACTGGACGGGGCGGGAGCTCAAGACGCTGGTGAAGGAACCGCTGTGGCGGGTCGTGCAGGCGCATCCGTCCGCGGCGGTGTTCCCCGGCGGGGAAGGGCTCGCGGCCATGCAGGCGCGGGCCGTCACCGCGATCCGCGAGCACGACGCGCGGATCACCGCCGAGTGCGGCGACCACGTGGTGTGGTTGGTGTGCAGCCACGGCGACGTGCTCAAGGCGATCCTCGCCGACGCGCTGGGGCAGCATCTCGATTCGTTCCAGCGGATCGTGGTCGATCCGGCCTCGATCTCCGTGGTGCGTTACACCGAGACTCGCCCGTTCGTGTTGCGGGTGAACGATCACGGGTCGGATTTCGCCGGAATAGTGCCGGAAAAGCCCAAGCGCGGTAGGAAGAAGGCATCCTCCGAAGCCACCGTCGGAGGTTCTACGGGACAAAGGGGCCGCCTGTGAACACACCGTTGACGCCGGACAATCCGTTCGCGACGCCGAGCGAACTGCCGTACGGCCTGCCGCCGTTCGACCGGATCGCCGAGGAGCACTACGCCCCGGCGTTCGAGGCGGGGCTGGCCGAGCACGCCGCCGAGATCGACGCGATCGCGAACAACGCCGAGCCGCCGACGCATCACAACACGATCGTCGCGCTCGAGCGGTCCGGCCAGCTGCTGGGCCGGGTGTCCTCGGTGTTTTTCAACCTGACCTCCTCCGACACGAACCCGGTACTGCAGGAGCTGCAGGCGGAGGTCGCGCCGAAGCTGGCCGCGCACCACGACGCGATCCACCTGAACCCGAAGCTGTACGCGCGGGTCCGGGAGCTGTACGAGCGGCGCACTGATCTCGGGCTGGACGCGGAGTCGTCGTGGCTGCTGGAGCGCGTGCACACCGATTTCGAACGGGCCGGCGCCGGTCTGCCGGCGGCCGACCAGGCGAAGCTGCGCAAGCTCAACGAAGAGCTGTCGATGCTGAGCACCAGCTTCCAGGAGAACCTGCTGCGCGACACCAACGATCTCGCGGTCGTGGTGGACGACGCGGCGGAGCTGGCCGGGCTGTCGGCCGACGCGATCGCGTCGGCGGGCGAGGCGGCCGCGGCGCGCGGGGAGCAGGGCAAGTATCTGCTGAATCTGGCGCTGCCCACATCCCAGCCGCTGCTGGCGTCGCTGGAGAACCGCGCGCTGCGGCAGCGGTTGTTCGAGGCGTCGTCATCGCGCGGAAACCGGGGCAACGACAACGACAACACCTCGGTGCTGCGGCGGATCGCGGCGCTGCGGGCCGAGCGGGCGACACTGCTCGGCTATCCGCACCACGCCGGGTATGTGATCTCCGACGAGACGGCGCGGACGTCCGATGCCGCGGTCGGGTTGCTGGAGCGGCTCGCCCCGGCGGCGGTGGCCAACGCCAAGCGCGATGCCGAGGAGCTGCAGCGTTATCTGGAGCAGGACGTCCCGGGCGCGAAGCTGGAGCCGTGGGACTGGGCGTTCTACGGGGAGCGTGTCCGCAAGGCGCGCTACGACGTGGACGACGCGACGCTGCGGCCGTACTTCGAGCTGAACCGCGTGCTGCTGGACGGCGTGTTCTTCGCCGCGCACAAGCTGTACGGGCTGAGCTTCACCGAGCGGCACGATCTGCCCAAGTACCACCCCGAGGTGCGGGTGTTCGAGGTCTTCGACGCCGACGGTTCGCCGCTGGGCCTGTTCCTCGGTGACTACTACACGCGCGACTCCAAGCGCGGCGGGGCGTGGATGAACACGTTCGTGGATCAGTCGGATCTGCTCGGCGACCGGCCGGTGGTCGTGAACAACCTCAACATCTCGCGCCCGCCGGAGGGCGAGCCGACGCTGTTGTCCTTCGACGAGGTGGTGACGGCGTTCCACGAGTTCGGGCACGCGCTGCACGCGCTGCTGTCCGCGGTGAAATACCCGACGTTCTCGGGCACCAACGTGCCGCGAGACTTCGTGGAGTACCCGTCGCAGGTCAACGAGATGTGGATGCTGTGGCCGGAGGTGCTGGCCAACTACGCCAAGCACTACCGGACGGGGGAGCCGCTGCCGCAGCGTCTGGTGGAGCGGCTGGAGGAGTCGGCGCAGTACGGCCAAGGTTTCGCGACGACGGAGTACCTGGCGGCGGCGCTGCTGGACCAGGCGTGGCACGGCATCAGCACCGACGACGACATCGCCGACGTGTCCCGGTTCGAGGCGCAGGCGCTGGAGAAGGCCGGCGTCGCGCTGCGCACGGTGCCGCCGCGCTACCGCAGCACGTACTTCGCGCACGTGTTCAGCGGCGGCTACTCGGCGGGCTACTACTCCTACATCTGGAGCGAGGTGCTCGACGCCGACACGGTCGAGTGGTTCAAGGAGAACGGCGGCCTGACTCGCGCCAACGGTGACCATTTCCGCCGCGAGTTGCTCAGCCGGGGCGGGAGCCTGGACTCGATGGCGGCGTTCCGCGCCTTCCGTGGCCGGGACCCGGAAATCGCACCACTGCTCAAACGGCGGGGTTTGACGGGAGCCTGATGCGGGTGGCCGGTTGCCCGTCCACGGCGGGCAACCGGCACCGGGAACGCCGCGACTTACCAGGGCACTTCGCCCGCGTCCTCGAAGAAGCCGCCCGTCGGGCCGTCGTCGGGCAGGGTCGCCAGTTTGATCGCGATCGCCGCGCCCTGTTCCGGGGTGCGGGTGCCGCGAAAGCCGTTGAGGTCGGTCGCGACGAACCCGGGGCAGCCCGCGTTGATGAGAATGTTGGTCTCGCCCAGTTCCTTGACGTACTGGATCATCACGGCGTTGAGGAACGTCTTCGACGGCGAGTAGGCCCCCGAGACGGGGCCGGTGTCCCCACCGCCCGCGGTCTGCCGGGTCAGCGAACCGACGCCGCTGGACATGTTCACGATGCGCGGTGAGGCCGCGCGCCGCAGCATCGGCAGCATCGCGTTGGTGACCCGGACGACGCCGATCACGTTGGTCTCCACGACGGCCCGGATCGTCGCCGGGTCGACCCGGGTCGGTTCCTGCGGCATGCTGCCGGTGATGGCGGCGTTGTTGACGAGCACGTCGAGCCCGCCCTCCTGCCGCTCGATGAGCCGCGCGGCGGCGGTCACGCTCGTGTCGTCGGTGACGTCCAGCGGCACGCCGAACGCGTCCACGCCCGCCGCGCGCAGCTTCTCCACGGCGATGTCGCGGCGCCCCTGATCGCGGGCGCCGACCCCGACCCGCCATCCGAGCGCGCCGAGCCCGGCTGCGATCTCGTATCCAATGCCCTTGTTGGCGCCGGTGACCAGTGCGATTGTCTTTTCGCTCATGCCTTCGATCATGGTCCCGGCCCGGCCAATGCGGCCAACACCGATCGGGTCGTCAGCGATACCGCGCGGGTATCGTTGTCTCCGTGGAAACCCGGGAGCTGCGGTACTTCGTCGCCGTCGCGGAGGAGTTGCATTTCGGCAGGGCCGCGCAGCGGCTCGGAATGGCCCAGCCGCCGCTGTCGCGGGCGATTCAGCAACTCGAGCGGAGGCTTGGTGCGCAGCTGCTGGAACGCAACAGTCGTGGCGTCACGCTGACCGAGGCGGGCGCGATCCTGCTGCGGGAAGGACGGGCGGCGCTGGACGCGGTCGACGCCGCCGAGCGCCGCACCCGGCGTGCCGCGACCGGGAACCCCGGTCTGGTTCTCGTCACGAAGGCCGGTGCCTCCAGCGAGTTGCTGGCGAAGCTGCTCGACGCCTACGCCGCCGAACCCGACTCCGTCCAGGTCGACGTGCAGCTGTGTGGAGTCGGGCAGCAGGGACCGTTCCTGCGCGACGGCCGCGCGGACGTCGCGCTGCTGCATCTGCCGTTCGATTCGACGGCCGGCCTCGACACCGAGGAAGTGCACACGGAAGGTCAGGTCGTCGTTCTCCCGGCCGGACATCCGCTGTCCACGGCGAAGAGCGTGCGGCTGGCCGATCTGGCCGCGATGTCCGATCCGCCGAAACCGCGCTGGCCCCGAGCCGACGGCAGCTACGCGGACGGTCCCGGCGCGCAGGTCCGCGACAACGCGCAACTCCTGCAGCTGATCGGGCTCGGCCGGGCATGGGCGGTGCTGCCGGAGTCGGTCCGCGCCCACCTCGGCAGCGAGCACGCAGCGGTTCCCGTGGTGGACGCGCAACGGGTGACGACCGTGATCGCGTGGCCGCCGCAGAGCCGCTCCCGCGCTGTCGCCACGCTCGTCCGCACCGCGGCGCGCCTTTAGTGCCAACGAAAATCGGGGCGGCGTCCACTGTGGACGCCGCCCCGATTCGTGAGCGAAGTCAGATGAGGCCGAGCTTGCGCACCGCGTCGCGCTCCTCGCCCAGTTCGGCGACGGAGGCGTCGATGCGGCCGCGAGAGAACTCGTCGATCTCCAGGCCCTGCACGATCTCGTACTTGCCGTTCTTCGTGGTGACCGGGAACGACGAGATGAGGCCCTCGGGCACACCGTAGGAGCCGTCCGACGGGATGGCCATCGAGGTCCAGTCACCCTCGGCGGTGCCGTTGACCCAGGTGTACACGTGGTCGATGGCGGCCGAGGCGGCCGACGCCGCGGACGACGCGCCACGGGCCTCGATGATCGCCGCGCCGCGCTTGGCGACGGTCGGGATGAACTCCTCGGCCAGCCACTTCTCGTCGTTGACGGCCTCGGCGGCGTTCTTGCCCGCGACCTCGGCGTGGAAGATGTCGGGGTACTGGCTGGCGGAGTGGTTGCCCCAGATCGTCAGCTTCTTGATGTCGGCGACCGACACGTTCAGCTTCTTGGCCAGCTGCGCGACCGCGCGGTTGTGGTCGAGGCGGGTCATCGCGGTGAACCGCTCGGCGGGCACGTCGGGCGCGTTGGACTGGGCGATCAGCGCGTTGGTGTTGGCCGGGTTGCCGACCACGAGCACCTT
>Ga0164243_10006696_pt1 | contig 17389 bp, 16 predicted proteins | sample OricompcompostOP_FD_108781 | JGI IMG/M metagenome (GOLD analysis project Ga0164243, IMG submission 108781) | Organic Plus compost microbial communities from Emeryville, California, USA - Original compost - Organic plus compost (OP) | ecosystem: Engineered > Solid waste > Mixed feedstock >... | reverse complement strand
GTCATGTTGATCGGTTTGTCGAGAATGAGCCAGCCGTGAACGGCGTTGCCTTTTTTGCGTCGTGCCATATGGAGTCCTTGCTTGGCGCCTGCGACTCCCTGTGGGGAGCCGGCCGCCGGCGCGGCCTTGTGGATGCACCGGTGCTAGCTAGCTTCTATTTTTTCTGTGTGTCCTGACGAACCCGGTCGCTGTCGAGAAGGCGGTCGATGCGCGTCGCCTCTTCGAACGTCTCGTCCTCGCGAAAACGGAGGTCGGGTGCGTAGCGCAAATTCAGCGTGTGCGCGACTTCGGCGCGGATGTATTTCTTATTCCGCGTCAGCGCTTCGATGACCGGCTTAACGTCGTTACCGCCGAGCGGCATGACGTAGACGGTTGCGAGTTTCAGGTCGGGTGAGAGCCGCACTTCGGGGATCGTGATGACATGCGAGGCCAAGACGTCATCGTGAACGTCGCCGCGCGCGAGCATTTCCGAAAGCTTATGCCGGATGAGTTCGCCGACACGCAGCATGCGCTGCGATGGTGCCTTAGCACCAGGATGGGCTGGTTTCTTCATTTTGTCTTTCCGCCGCGGGATGGGACCGCGCGCGGCCTCTTTCGTAGGGAATAAGTTTCAAGAACTAGGAATTTGAATGACTGCGCCCCGGCGGAACAAGCCCCGCGCGATCGTTCATCGCGCGAGGCTGCTCAACGGTTAGAGCGACCTTGCGATCGTCTCAACCTGGAAGCACTCGATCTGGTCGCCCTCGCGGATGTCTTGGTAGTTGGCGAAGGACATGCCGCATTCCTGGCCCGCAACGACCTCTTTGACGTCGTCCTTGAAGCGCTTGAGGATCGCAAGCGTGCCCTCGTGGATAACGACGTTGTCGCGCAGCAGGCGGACCTTGGCGCCGCGCTCGACCTTGCCTTCGGTAACGACGCAACCCGCGACCTTGCCGACCTTCGAGATGTTGAAGACCTGCTTGATCGTCGCGTAGCCGAGAAAAACTTCGCGCTTCGTCGGGGCGAGAAGGCCCGACATCGCCGCTTTCACTTCATCAACGAGATCGTAGATGATGTTGTAATAGCGGATCTCGACGCCCTGTGCGTCGGCAGCCTGCTTCGCCTGCGCATTGGCGCGGACGTTGAAGCCAATGACGACGGCCTTCGCCGCGGCCGCGAGTGCGATGTCAGATTCGGTGATGCCGCCGACGCCGGAATGGACGAGCCGGGCTTCGACCTCATCGTTACCAACCTTCTTCAGAGCACCGGCGATGGCTTCAACGGAGCCTTGGACGTCGCCTTTGACGACGAGCGGGAACTCCTTGCGGCCAGCGTCCTTCAGCTGCTGCATCATCTGCTCGAGCGTGCTCTTTGAGCCGGCCGAGCCGAGCGTCTCGCGACGCTTCCTCATCCGATAGTCGGTGAGCTCGCGGGCGCGGGCCTCGTTCTCGACGACGGCGAACTGATCACCGGCTTCGGGCGCGGAGTCGAAGCCCAACACTTCGGCCGGAACCGATGGACCTGCCGACTGGATGTTCGAGCCACGATCGTCGAGGAGCGCGCGGACGCGGCCCCAAGCTGTTCCTGCCACGATGATGTCGCCGACATGGAGCGTGCCACGCTGCACGAGCACGGTGCCGACTGGCCCCCGGCCGCGTTCCAGTTTCGCCTCGATCACAACACCTTCGGCCGTGCGGCTCGGGTTCGCCCTGAGGTCGAGGAGTTCGGCCTGCAGGTGGATCGCTTCCAAGAGCTTATCGAGATTGGTGTGCTTCAGCGCCGACACCGGCACTTCCAGCGTCTCACCACCCATGCTCTCGACGACGATCTCATGCGAGAGAAGTTCAGTGCGGACGCGGTTCGGGTCGGCCTGCGGCTTGTCGATCTTGTTGATCGCGACGATGATCGGAACACCCGCAGCTTTTGCGTGATTGATGGCTTCGACCGTTTGCGGCATGACGCCGTCATCGGCCGCAACGACCAGAATGACGATGTCCGTTACTTTGGCGCCGCGGGCGCGCATGGCCGTAAAGGCTTCATGGCCCGGCGTATCGATAAAGGTGATCTTGCTGCCGTCGGGTGCCGTCACCTGATAGGCGCCGATGTGCTGGGTGATGCCGCCGGCTTCGCCGGAAACGACGTTCGCCGAACGAATGGCATCCAGCAGCGACGTCTTGCCGTGATCGACGTGGCCCATGATCGTGACAACGGGAGCGCGCGATTCGAGCGAGGAATCGTCGACATCCTTTTCACCGACGAAGCCGATTTCGACATCGGCTTCGGAGACGCGTTTCGGCGTATGGCCGAATTCCTGAACGATAAGCTCGGCCGTGTCCGCATCGAGGACATCGGTGATCTTATGCATCGCGCCTTGCTGCATCAGATATTTGATCAGATCGACGGCGCGCTCGGCCATACGGTTCGAGAGTTCCTGAATCGTGATCGCTTCGGGAATGACGACTTCGCGGGCAATCTTCTCGCGCGGCTGCTGAATGCCCATGGCCTTCAGCTTTTCCTTCTCGCGCTTGCGCTTCAAAGACGCGAGCGAGCGGACCTGCGCCTCGCGGTCGAAGTTCGTGATCGTCAGCTTCTGACGCTGGCGGCCGTCGTCGTTGGTTTTGACCGCGGGGCGCGGAACTTTGACGCCGCCGGGACCGCGCTTGCGAAGGTCATCATCCTCAACCTGTTCGCGCGCAACGACCGGACGCGCGGGACGCGACGGCTTTTCGATCGTCGTGGCGTCGGGTGCGGCGGCAGCGCGGCGCGAAGGGATCGGAAGTTCGATCTCCCGCGGACGGCCGGCTTCACGCGGCATGAACGCGGTGTTGCCTGAGGGACGAGGGCCCCTCTGAAACGGAGGACGGCTGCCGTCACCGCGTGGTGACGGTGCGGGGCCTCCCTCGCGACGCGCTTCGCGCGGTGCGGAATGACTGCGTGCGACTGGCTGTGCAGTCGCGGCCGGCTGCGGAGCGGGTGCTGGTGTCACAGGGGCCGAGGGCGCAGCGGCGCTTGCGGCTGCCGGTTCGGCGTGGACCGGTTGCGGACGCTGCTCTTCGGCGTGCGGCTGCACTTTGGGTTCGGGTTCGGGCGGGCGCGGAACAGGTTCAAAGCGCACCGGTTCCGTTTCGGCCGGTCGGCTCAGGTCTTCGGCGCGCGCAGCGGCAAGCGCGCGCTCGCGTGCCGCACGTTCTTCATTCGACAAGGTCCGGCCCGCTGCCCGCTCGGCCGAAGGCTGCGCCTGTTGCGTCTGACGAGCGGAAGTGGGAGGCGCGACGCGCGTCGGTTGCGGCGCTTTCTCGACCGTCACGGGCGGCGGAGTCTGTGTCGGTTCCGCCTCGCCGCCAAGCCGGCGCGTCTTCTTCTTCTCGACCACGACGGACTTGGAGCGCCCGTGACTGAAGTTCTGCCGCACATGGCCAGACTCGACCGTTCGCTGCAGCGACAGTGGCTTTCGCGCTCCGACCCGGATGGTCTTATCGGTCTGGTCGTTCGAATCCGTCATGCGTTATCCGTTCAGCCTTCAGCTAGAAAATTCAGAAAATTCATCTGCCGCCCCAGGGTCGGTTCCGGGGGCGGCTTCAATCGTGGAGTGCCGATAGCGGGCAAGCCGCTCCGCTTCCTCCAGAAACCGATCCGACAGTCCTCCGGGTGTGAGCGCAGCATGTACCACACTTCCGCGCCCGATGGCCAAGCTCATTTGTGCTATCGTCAGAACGTTGACGATTGCGGCTGACCGGCCCAGACTGGCTTCAATTGCCTTGTATTTTCGATCAATTTTGGAGCGGCCGTCGGCTGCAGCATCAGCGCCATGCAGGATGGCCCTGACCGGTCCCTTCTCAAGGGCCGCAAAAACCTTCTCGAAACCAGCGACGGCCAGTCCCGCCTTATTGGCCAGCGACAGGGCTCCGGTCACGCGCTTAAGGATAAGATCGTCCAGCCGATCTGCAAGGTCTCGAGGCGCTTCAGCCTTAACTTTAAGGCTTTTTGAGAAGGCCTGCGTCGCAATGGCTTTTTCCACGAGACGTTTGTCGCAGCCGATCCAGACGCCGCGGCCCGGCAGACGCCGGTCGAGGTCAGGAACGACGACGCCATCCGGCGACAGGACGAATCGGATCAGTTCGTCTGGATCGCGGCTTTCACGCGTGACGGCGCACAACCGCTCCGGGCCGGCGGCGGATGTTGAATCCACCCCGTCCAGCGTCGGTCGATGTTGCCGCTTTGCCATCACGCGCGTTTGTCGCCTTTCCAGACATTCCTTTAGCCTTCGGCGCCGACGCCATCGGCGTCAGCCGCTTCCGGTTCGCCCTCTGCAGGCTTCTCGATATCTTCGGCCTTAATCCAGCCCGCGTGAACGCGCGCCGCCATGATCATGTTTTCGACGTCCGTGCGCGACAGCTCGAAGCCGTCGAGATAGCCCTTGTGCTTGACCGCCTCGGCGTCTTTTTCCTTCTTGCGCTCGGTCCAGCCGATCAATTCGTCGGTTGCGCAATCGGCGAAATCTTCGACGGTTTTGACACCGTTCTCTCCGAGGGCGACCATCATCGCCGTGGTGATGCCAGGAATTTCGGCCAGTTCATCGGCAACGCCAAGCTCGCGGCGCTTGGCGTCGCGCTCGGCTTCCTGCTGCTCGAGATACTCGCGAGCGCGGCTCTGGATCTGCTCGGCCGTGTTCTCGTCGAAGCCTTCGATATGCGCGATCTCCGAGAGATCGACGTAGGCGACTTCTTCAATCGTCGCGAAGCCCTCGGTGACGAGAAGCTGGGCGATGACCTCATCGACGTCGAGCGAATCCATGAGGAGCTGCGTACGTTCGGCGAATTCCTTCTGGCGCCGCTCGCTCTCTTCCTGCTCGGTCAAGATGTCGATGTCCCAGCCGGTCAGTTGTGAGGCGAGACGTACGTTCTGGCCGCGCCGGCCGATGGCGAGAGAAAGCTGCGCCTCGGGGACAACGACTTCGATGCGGTTTGAATCTTCGTCAAGGACGACTTTTGTGACTTCGGCCGGCGCCAGCGCGTTGACGATGAAGCTCGCCGCATCCGGGTTCCACTGGATAATGTCGACCTTTTCGCCCTGAAGCTCATTCACGACGGCCTGCACACGGGCGCCGCGCATACCGACGCAAGCGCCGACGGGATCGATGGAGGAATCCTTCGAGATGACGGCGATTTTGGCCCGACTGCCGGGATCACGAGCCACCGACTTGATCTCGACGACGCCGTCGTAGATTTCCGGAACTTCGGCGCGGAAGAGCATCGACATGAATTCGGGCCGGGCGCGCGTCAGGAAAATCTGCGGTCCGCGCTGTTCGCGGCGGACGTCGTAGATATAGGCGCGGATGCGATCGCCAAGTCGGACATTCTCGCGCGGGATCATCTCATCGCGGCGGATGATGCCTTCAGCGCGGCCCAGATCGACAATGACATTGCCGTATTCGACGCGCTTTACGGTGCCGTTGATGACGTCACCGACGCGGTCTTTGTATTCGGAGAACTGGCGGTCGCGTTCAGCTTCGCGCACCTTCTGCACGATGACCTGCTTGGCGTTCTGCGCGGCGACGCGGCCGAATTCGAGGGGTGGCAGCGTCTCGGCGATCATGTCGCCCGCTTTCGCATCGGGGTTGCGCTTCTTGGCATCATCGACGGTGATCTGCGTTGCGTCGTTCTCGACTTCGTCAACGACGGCGAGGACACGCGTCAGCTTCGCTTCGCCCGTCTTCGGATCGATTTCGCAGCGAATATCGTTTTCCGCGCCATAGCGGGATTTGGCGGCTTTCTGGATGGCGTCTTCCATCGCTTCGATGACGATCTTCTTGTCGATCGTCTTTTCGCGCGCAACGGCGTCCGCGATTTGCAAAAGCTCAAGCCGGTTGGCACTGATGCCTGCCATGGCCATAGGATCAATCCTCCAGATCGTCTTCGTCGAGTTCGGCGCCGTCGCCGGGCCGGGTTGAATGGCGCTCTTTGGCGCGTCGAAGCGCTTCGCGAATGAGGTCGTCGGTCAGAACGAGCTTGGCGTCCGAAATCAAATGGACGGGAAGCCCGAGATGCTGAATGCCATGCTCGCCGGTATCGGTCTCGATGCGGACCTCTCCGCCCTCGAAACCTTCAAGCACGCCTTTGAACCTTTTACGACCATCGATCGGCTCTTTCAGCTCAATCTTTGCTTCATGCCCGGACCAATCCTCGAAATCGCTCGGGCGAACGAGCGGGCGGTCGATGCCGGGAGATGAGACTTCAAGGCGGTAAGCGCCGGAGATCGGATCTGCAACGTCCAGGACGGGCGAAACACCTTTCGAGATCGCCTCGCAGTCGTCGACGGTGATGGAACCATCGGGGCGTTCTGCCATCAGCTGGACGATGCGGTCGCGGCCATCACCCTGAATTTTCACACGGACAAGGCGAAAGCCGAGATCGCCAAGAACAGGCTCGACGATGGCAGCAACTTCCGCCGCAAGTCCTGTCTCGCGCAAAAAGCGCGTCGTGTCCGCGCTCTCGGCCGGGAGGGAACCCACATCGTTGGCGATTGTGTCTTGCAATGGCGTTCTGAGCCTAAAGTCGTTTCGGAGCGGGCCTTGCGGTCCACTCTTTCAGTAGTCCATCGTGTTATCGGAATAGCTGCTAAATAGGCGAGTTTTGCCTTTTGCGCAAGGCTCGGGGCCGATCAAACGCGCAGAAAGCGCAAATAATAGCGTTTCCGGCCCTCGCGCACAGCCTTGGCTTCGTAGCGCGTTTCCGGCCAGTCGGAGGGTCGAGCGCGCCAGTCTTCAGGGCTTGCCGCTTGCCAGGCGAAGCGGGGCTCCGCCGCAAAAGCCTCGAGCATGGTGCGCGCATAATCGCCGATATCGGTGCCGATGCGAAGTTCGGCGCCAGGCCGCATTGCGTCGGCCAAAAGCTTCAGCAAGGAAGAGTTAACCAGACGCCGCTTTCTGTGCTTCCGCTTTGGCCAGGGGTCGGGAAACAGAACGAAGACGCGGTCTATGCTGTCCGGCCGAAGCCGCCGCAGGATTTCGCGCACATCGCCCATGTGAAGACGAACATTTTTCAGGTCTTCGTCGACAATTGCGCTCAAGACCTTGATCACGCCGTCCTCGAAAGGCTCACATCCGATCAGCGCGACGCCCGGGTTTCGTCGGGCCTGCCAGAGCAGATGCTCGCCACCGCCGAAGCCGATTTCGAGCCAGGTTTGCGCGAAACCTTCAGGCGGGTTCGCGGGATCGAAGGCAAGACGCGGCAGACCCTCGCGAAGCAAAGTCGTCTGCCGTGCGCTCGGCTTGCGGCCGCGGCGGCGTCCATAGGATCTGAGTTCGTGCTCGACGTCCGGCATCAGGATGCTTCGTCAAAAGAAAACGGCCGCTTTCGCAGCCGCCTTATAATCCATCGTTCCTAAAACGCCGTCAGGAAACGGCTTTGGCGATCTTCTCGGCAAGATCGGTGCGCTCCCAGGAGAAGCCGCCGTCCTTGTCGGCCGGCCGGCCGAAATGGCCATAGGCCGCGGTGCGCGCGTAGATCGGTTTGTTGAGATCGAGGTGGCTGCGGATGCCGCGCGGGGTGAGATCCATGACCTCGCCGAGGGCTTTCTCGATCACCGCTTCATCGACCTTGCCGGTGCCGTAGGTATCGACGTAAATCGACAAGGGCTTCGCGACGCCGATCGCATAGGAGAGCTGGATCGTGCAGCGGTCGGCGATGCCTGACGCCACGACGTTTTTGGCGAGATAGCGTGCCGCGTAGGCCGCCGAACGGTCGACCTTCGTCGGATCCTTGCCGGAGAACGCGCCGCCGCCGTGCGGAGCCGCACCGCCATAGGTATCGACGATGATCTTGCGGCCCGTGAGACCGGTGTCACCGTCAGGTCCGCCAATGAAGAACTTACCGGTCGGGTTGATGTGCCAGACGCAATCCTTGCCGATCCAGCCGTCAGGCAGCGCCTTGCGGACGTAGGGTTCGATAATCTCGCGCACTTGCCGAGAGCTCAGATCCTCGACGATGTGCTGGTGGGAAACGACGATCTGCGTGACGCCGACCGGCTTGCCGTCTTCGTAACGGACAGTGACCTGGCTCTTGGCGTCCGGACCGAGCTTCGCGGCTTCGCCAATCTTGGCTTTGCGGGCGCTGGCGAGATCGAACAGGATCTTGTGGGCGTAGTAGATCGGTGCCGGCATCAGTTCCGGCGTTTCATTGCAGGCGTATCCGAACATGATGCCCTGATCGCCAGCGCCTTCTTCCTGGTTCGTCGGCTGCTTGGCATCGACGCCCGCCGCGATATCGGCCGACTGCGAGTGCAGCAGAACCTCGATGTTGCAGTTGGCCCAGTGGAAGCCTTCCTGCTCGTAGCCGATGTCCCTGATGGCTTTGCGCGTGATGTCCTCGATGGCGGCGACCGTGACATCCTTAGGCCCGCGCGATTCACCTGCGATTACGACGCGATTGGTCGTCGCCAACGTTTCACATGCCGCGCGAATGCTCCACGGGTCGAGCCCCTCTTTCGCGCCTTCGCGGTAGAACGCGTCGACGACCTCGTCGGAAATGCGATCGCAGACTTTGTCGGGGTGACCTTCGGAGACGGATTCACTTGTGAATAGGAAGGACTTGCGCGCCACATTGGCCCCCGTGTTGAGAATTTCGTATCGGTGATCGCCGTTGACTGAACGCGGATATTGGCAATACCGGCCCGATGAAAAGCGCCGGTTTGTCGCAATCTTGGTGGATTCGGTCAAGCGAGCCCGTAAACGTACGGGCGGATCGGCCCGCGACCTAGCGACCCTTCCCGCGAAAAGTCCACCCATCCGCAATGTCACAGAACTGAGATATCAGCCTTCCTCTCCGGCAAGAGCGCGGACGAGATCGACGATGGAGCGGCGCACCTTGGGATCGGTGACGCGCGCGAAGGCCTTGTTGAGTTCAAGTCCCTCTCGGGTGCCGAGAAAATCGACGACATAACTTTCATCGGGCTGTTCGGCGAAGCCAGGCACCGCAGCTCCGGCGCTTTGGGCGCCTGACGGCGCTTCGTCATAGAAGAATTGGACGGGGACGCCGAGCACTCTTGCGAGATCGAAGAGGCGGCTGGCGCCAATGCGATTGACGCCTTTCTCGTATTTCTGGACCTGCTGGAATGTCAGCCCCAAGTGCTCGCCGAGCTTCTCCTGGCTCATGCCGAGCAGCATGCGGCGCAGCCTGACGCGCGAGCCGACATGGACATCCATCGGATTGGCGCGGCGAGAGCCTTTGGGAGCATCTTCGCTCGACTCGTCTTCAATTGAAATGTCGTCCACCATCACTCGCACAGCCACCAGTTCCAGAGACAAAGTCTTTGCACTTCCTAGGTGCACACGGGACGGGCGTCAATGTCCGAGCCACTCCGCGACATGTTGACTTCAAGACTTTGATTAACGGCTTTTTTTCCGGAGGCCGATAGCCAGCAGGGCAAAAAGGCCAAGAACTGCAACCAGCATCCAGTCACCGATTCGTGCGTAGGGAGGCGGGGCGATCGCTTTCGGAAGTGTACTGTCGATTACGCCTCTGACATCCAATTCGAGCGATTTCAGAACACGGCCGTACGGGTCTACGACGCCAGAGATGCCGTTATTCGCGGCTCTGACGAGGGGCGCGCCTTCTTCCACCGCGCGAACGCGGGTTTGCAGGAAATGCTGGTAGGGTCCCGTAGTCTCGCCGAACCAGCCATCGTTCGTGACGTTGATCAAGACCCCGGGGCGCTCAGAGCCTTGAACGATGTTTCCGGGAAAAAGTGCTTCATAGCAGACGAGACCAAGGGCCGGCGGCAATCCGGGAATTACCATGAGCGGCCGCGGCTCCGGACCACTCGCAAAGGAGCCCCGGCCGCGGGTCAGCTTCTCGATGCCGATCGCGGCAAGCGTTTTCTCATACGGCATGTATTCGCCGAACGGGACCAGATGGATCTTGTCGTAGGTCGCGATCGGTTGGGCGCGTTCGTTCAGGACCAGAATGCTGTTGAGCGTGCGGGTCTCAGGCGTGATCGGCGAATCTGGTGGCAACGTCGGATCGTGTCGTATCGCACCGGTTATCAACGTCGTTCCGGGCGGAAGAATATTCGCCAGAATGTCGAGCGCCACGGGCGCTTCGAGCGGAAAGAACGGCATCGCCGCTTCCGGCCAAATGAGATGTGTAATACCGGCAAGTGAATCTTTCTGGCCATTCGGATTGGTCAGCGAGAGCGCGATATGATCGTCGAAGATGCGGCGCTGGTATTGCGCCATCCATTTCTCGCGCTGAGGCACGCTCGGCTGAACGATGCGGAGTTTGACGCCCGGAACAAATTCCTGCGGCGTCTGCAGTCGCCAATTGCCGAAGGCGAGCATCAGACTGAGGGGAGCGGCGGCGAGCAGAACTGCGTCAACGATTTTGCGCGGCGTCAGGCGGTCGCGAGTGTCGGCAAGCATCACGAGCGGCGCGGGAAAAACGAAGAGCGCGATCGCCGTCAGACCGTAAGCGCCAAACAGTGCCGCGCTCTGCATCAACGGAAGCGGATAGGTCAGCGCGTAGCCGGGAAGATCCCATGGAAAGCCTGTCAGGATATGGCCCCTTAGCCACTCAACGATGGAGAGCGCAATCGCAAAGACAAAAATGCGTGCGATGCCTTCGCTCCAACACATGCGGGCCGCGGCGGCGCCGACAGCCCAGAACAGCGCGAGACCGGCAGGCAGAAGCGTGACCGCGAACGGCAAGAGCCACGCGAACTTGTCGGCTTCGACCAGGAACGCATCGCCGACCCAGAAGAGATTGCAGAAGAAATAGCCGAACCCGAACAGCCAGCCGGCGCTAAATGCGCGGCGCCAATTGCCGCTACCGTCGATCAGCCAGACGAAAACGGGGAGTGTCAGGAAGAGGACTGGCGTGACGAACATCGGTGCAAAGGCCAATGCCGACAGCCCTCCCGCAGCGATTGCGACGACACTCCGACGCCAGCCGCGAAGGCCCGCGATTTTCGTCCGCGCGCGTGCAAACGACGGTGGATTCGGATGTGGCGCCGTCGCGTCCATCACGCCTTCGGCGCTTCAGGCAAGGACTTGGTGTTTGTGACGGGCGGGCGCGGAGGATGGACCTTGAGTTTTTTCACGCGGCGCGGATCTGCATCCAGAACCTCGAACTCGACGCCCGTCGGGTGGCGGATGAGTTCGCCGCGCGCGGGAACGCGGCCGAGCATCGAAAAGATGAGACCGCCGATGGTGTCGACGTCGGTTTCTTCATCTTCCGGGACAAGCTTCACGCCGAGGTGTTTTTCAAGTTCTTCGATGGGTGTCCGCGCCACGGCGACGATGCCGAGCTTCGGATCGACGACGATATTCGTCTCGTCTTCGTCATCGTGCTCGTCTTCGATGTTGCCGACGACCTGCTCGATCAAGTCTTCGATGGTGACGAGGCCATCCGTGCCGCCGTATTCGTCGACAACGAGAGCCATGTGAATACGTGTCGACTGCATGCGGATCAGCAGATCAACGGCTGGCATCGAGGGTGGGACGTAGAGGATCTGGCGCCGGATCTTGACCGTCGTGATCGGCTTTGTGAGATCGATGCTCTTGAGATCGAGCACGTTGATCGGCGGCGGCTCGGCGTCCGGATCAAGTTTCGCGCTTTTCAGCGGTTGCCCGGTTGCCTCGGCCATCAGCCAGCGCAGCACATCCTTGATATGGATCATGCCGCGCGGGTCATCGAGCGTTTCGCGGAACAACGGAATGCGTGAAACGCCAGCCTCGTTGAATGTCTGGAGCAGCTCGGAGATCGGCTCGTCCTCGTCGAGCGCCGTTATATCCGCGCGCGGAATCATCAGCGACGCGACACGGCTCGAACCGAAGCGCAGGAGCCGCTCCAGCATCTTGCGCTCAGCATCCGTGAAGTTGGCGCCGCCACCCGTTTTGAGTGCGCCTTCAAGGGCATCACGGACGTTTTGCGGGACAATCAGGCCTAGCCGGGCGCCGAGTGCCTGGAGCCAGGCGAGCGCTCCGAGCGGCTTGGGATCGTCGGCGAGGGTGTCGGACACTGTCTTGCTGTGTGGGTTGTCAGTCATGGCCATGGGTTGAAACCCGGTCAGTCGCTTTTACCGGTTTCCAGCTCGCCCGTGTAGGGATTTGCGACGCCCAGTTTAGAAAGTACATCAATTTCAACAGCTTCCATGCGTTCGGCATCGGCCGCCGTCTCATGATCATAGCCTAAAAGGTGAAGCACGCCATGGACGACCAAATGCTGCACGTGATGTGCGACAGGAATGCCTTGCTCGCTAGCTTCCCGTTCGACCGTCTCAAGTCCGAGAATGATATCGCCAATCTGGCCGTCCGGAGCCCCGTCCCCCGCCGGAAATGATAAAACATTCGTCGGCTTAGGTTTGCCGCGGAAGCGACCGTTGAGGTCGGCGACGTTGGCGTCGGAGGACAATGCGACCGTGACGAATCTCGGGGCATCGTCGGGCTTGACCGCTTCGAGGGCCGCCTGGGCGGCGCCCTCTATAAGGTCGTCGAGATCTGCCACCCGCGACCAATCACCGTCGTCTTCAACGATCTCGACCGCGAAGATCGGCACGGCGGCCTTTGGTGACGTCGACATCGGCTCACTTCGGCTTTTCGTAGGCGTCGACGATCTTGGCGACGAGGTCGCGCCGGACAATGTCGCCAGCCGCGAATTTGACGATCGAAATGTCGTCGACATCGCCCAGGAGGTTGACGGCTTCGACGAGACCCGACTTCGTACCCGGCGGCAGGTCGATCTGGGAGGGATCGCCCGTCACGACCATTTTCGATCCTTCGCCGATGCGGGTCAGGAACATCTTCATCTGCATGCTCGTCGTGTTTTGCGCTTCGTCGAGAATGACGAAGGCATTAGCAAGCGTACGGCCGCGCATGAACGCGAGAGGGGCAACCTCGACAACGCCGGTTTCGATATCCCGCTCGACCTTTTCCGGCGGCAGGACGTCATAAAGGGCATCATACAATGGCCGGAGATAGGGATCGACCTTGTCGCGCATGTCTCCCGGTAAGAAGCCCAGACGTTCGCCTGCTTCGACCGCCGGGCGGGATAGGATGATCCGCTCGACGAGGCCACGTTCAAGGCAATGGGCCGCGAAGGCGACGGCGATATAGGTCTTGCCCGTGCCGGCCGGGCCGAGGCCGAATACGAGATCGTGCTTATGAATGGCGCGGATATAGTCGCTCTGCGTCGGCGTGCGTGCCTTGACCACGCGGCGCCGGGTGGCGATTTGGGCCTGCCCGTCAGAGACGGTTCCTTCGGCGCGCGCATGGCGGATGAGGCCATCGATGTCGCCCGCACCGATTGTCTCGCCCTTTCTGATACGGGCGTAGAGGCGTTCGAGAACGTTTCGCGCAATATCGCAGGATGCCGCCGGGCCCGTCAGAATGACGACGTTGCCGTGAGCGTGGGCGTCGATGCCTAGTCGATCTTCTATCAGGGCCAGGTGGCTGTCGTATTCCCCAAGCAGCTGCGTGAGCAGCCGATTGTCTTCGAAGGGCACAACGACGCGTGCGGTTTCAAGTTCGGCCTTGTTTGGCCTCCGAGATGCCGACGCGGAAGACCCGCGGAATGCTGCCAATCCTGACACTCCCTTGCTTGCGGTGTTTCTACCCGTAGCGCTCAAATTCGAATCGACCCTAGAGCCAACGTTAGCATGCGGAAAATCCGTTCGGCACAGCTAGGTGTGGTTAACGCACAACAAGTGCCGACGATCCCTATAGGCCTTTTATGCTGCCGCAATGACACCAGACAGGCTGACGCGGCGCGTTTCCGTCACTGCCACACGCGCGGTCCGACCGACGAATTCGCCCTCGGCTGCCGCATGGACGAGCTGTAGATAGGGTGTCCGCCCAACAAATTCACCCGGCTGGCGGCCGCGCCGTTCAAACAACACCGGGACGTCTTGACCAAGGCTCCGGGCGTTGAATTCCAACTGCTGATTTTCCAGCAGCGCCTGAAGGCGTTGCAGGCGCTCTGATTTCAGATCTTCCGGGACCTGAGGCTCGAGTGCCGCGGCGGGCGTCCCAGGACGGGCGCTATATTTGAAAGAAAATGCCTGAGCAAAACCGACGGCTTTGACAAGCGCGACGGTGTCTTCGGCGTCCTGCTCCGTTTCGCCGGGGAAGCCGACGATGAAATCGCTCGACAGCGCGATATCCGGCCGTGCGGCGCGGATGCGACCGATCAAATCGATATATTCGGCCGCGGTGTGCTTCCGGTTCATCGCGGCGAGCATGCGATCGGACCCCGACTGCACGGGGAGGTGCAGAAACGGCATCAGCTGGGGAACGTCCGCGTGCGCAGCGATCAGATCGTCGTCCATGTCGCGCGGGTGGCTCGTCGTGTAGCGGATGCGTTCGACGCCATCGATATCGGCCAATCTGCGGATCAATTCGGCGAGCCCAATCGACCGACCGGAAGGACCTTCGCCGTGATAGGCATTGACGTTCTGGCCGAGCAGAACAAGCTCCTTGGCGCCAGCAGCAACGAGTTCACGTGCTTCCGCTTCGATCTTGACGAGCGGACGTGAAAATTCAGCGCCGCGCGTATAGGGCACGACACAGAACGTGCAGAACTTGTCGCAGCCTTCCTGGACCGTGAGGAATGCCGAGGGCGATGCAACGCGACGCGGCGCTTTCATGCGCTCGAATTTTTCGTCGCCCGGAAACTCGGTTTCGACGATGTGCTTTCGCGTGGTTTCCGCCTGCGCAATCAACTCCGGAAGGCGATGATAGCTCTGCGGACCGATGACGAGATCGACGGCTGGCTGGCGCGTGGTGATCTCATGGCCTTCGGCCTGCGCGACGCAACCTGCAACGGCGATCACCGTTTCGTTGCCGTCGCGTTTTCGGGCAACCTTCACGTCGCGAATGCGACCGAGGTCGGAATAGACCTTCTCTGCCGCCTTCTCGCGGATGTGGCAGGTGTTGAGGATGACGAGGTCGGCGTGCTCAAGATCGTCTGTCTCGCGGTAGCCGTCGCGCGCAAGGGCTTCTGCCATGCGCTCGCTGTCGTAGACGTTCATCTGGCAGCCGAACGTCTTCAGGTAATAGCTTTTGGTGTTATGGCGCACGTGGTCCGGTCGGTCTGATAAGGCTTTTGCTGCGGTTTTCTGAGGGAAGCGCATAGCACAGAATGGACCGATCATGTCCATTTCTCGCTGCGAACCTGCGGGGAGGCGAGCTTCTGGCGCCGGATTTCCCGCGTGGGTTCCACGGGAACGAGCGTGGGATCGTCCGGGCGTCCGCGCAAAATACCAAGGACAGCCGAACGGACGGCCCTTTCAGTCGTGATTGCGAGATCCTTGCGGTCCCTGAATTCGGAAAGGGGCACTGGCGGCCCGACTTTGATCGTAACCGTGATCGGGCCGGATTTTAGGACGCCCCAGGCGTGCGACGTCATTTCCATGTCGCCGTACCAGCCGATACGAGGGCGGTCGGCGCGGCTCAACGGAACGCCGCGGACATGGGTATAGACGACGGCTGCGGTCTGTACGACGACATCGGGATTGTCGGACACGCCTTGTCCGGCTACGGCTCCGAAGAGCGAGGTCTTGAAAGGCAGCACACGATTGCCATCGCTCGACGTGCCTTCGGCGAACAGCACGATGGTATCGCCCTGCCTGAGGCGGCGCATGATTTCGCCGGCGGCGTCGCCCGTTGCCTGACGCCGTGTGCGGTCGACGAAGACCGAGCGCTGCAGGCGCGCCAGTGCCGAAACGAAGGGCCAGCTGCCGACCTCGAGTTTGGCGACGAACGAAACCGGGGCAAGCGCTGAAAGAACGGGAATGTCGAGCCAGGAAGTGTGATTGCAGACAAGCAGCACCGGCCTGTCTTCGACGACGGCCCCTTCGATTTTCAATGTTATACCGAGGATGCGGCAGACGTTCTTGTGATACCAGTTCGGAAAGCGCCGCGCGGCACCGGGCGAGATCTTCAGCAACAGAGCCTGGACCGGCATCAAGGGCAGCGTGAAGCCGAAGAAGCTCGAGAGAACGGCGGAAGCGCGGAGCGAGCCGTGTGCCATAGCCAGGCTAGCCTCTCCGGCCGGACGACTTTTTCTTTGCGAGCGGTACGCCGTAGAGTTCCAGCCGATGTCCCACAAGCGCGAAGCCCAGGTCGCGGGCCACGCGCTCTTGCAAGGCCTCGATGTCGGAATTTGAAAATTCGATTACGCGGCCGCTGTCGATATCGACGAGATGATCGTGGTGCTCCCGGGGGGCGGGCTCGTAGCGGCCGCGGCCGTGGCCGAAGTCATGGCGCTCGAGGATGCCTTTGGCGGAGAAGAGCTTCAGCGTCCGGTAGACGGTCGAGAGGGAGATCCGCGAATCGATTGCGTGGGCGCGGCGATGCACTTCCTCGACGTCCGGGTGATCGGTCGCTGACGAGAGGACTCGCGCGATGACGCGCCGCTGGCCGGTCATGCGCAGGCCGCACTCTGCGCATCGCAATTCGATGGATGTCTCGGATTTCGCCGAATGTGCGGTCATGACGATCAGGCCTGCGATTAAGGCGATTCCTCGTCGCCCGAGTATGGCGGCCTTATAGGCAGTGGCAAGCCTTCGCGTCTATATCACGAGGCTTCTGCCGGCGGCTCGAGATGAAGAACGAGCGTCAGCGCGTCGACCGGAGCGCTACCGGGACGCTCGTAGTAACGCTTGCGGCGGCCGACTTCGATAAATCCGAGTTTGCGATAAAGCGCGAGGCCCGACTCGTTGTCCTCTGCAACTTCGAGGAAGATGCGCTTGGCATCGCCTCGGCGCGCGGCGCGGGTCAGTCCTTCGAGAAGTCCGGTCGCGAGGCCGACACGTTGCCAATCCGGCGACACGCCGATCGAGAGGATTTCCGCCTCGTCGCCGGCAAGCTGGCCGATCACAAAGGCGATGACGGACTTCTTCTGGCTGCCTGCGACGGCAATTAGCGACGTCGCGGCGGGATGTTCGAGAAGCGATTTGATCGCGGCTGCATCCCAAGGCGGGTCAAAAAGCTTTGCATGCAGCGCCGCGATTTCCTCCGCCCGATCGGGCGCCGCCCAGAGCATGCTCGCATGCTTTACGTTCCGGAACGGCGTGACGTTCGAGTTCATGCCCCGGCTCCAACAAAGGGGCTCGGTGCAGGCGGCTTCGCATCGGGTGGACGGAGGTAGAGGGGGTGTAGCACGGGCGTGACCGGCAGTTCGCATGCCGGAAAGAGCAGATCGAGCGCGTCAGGCAGGAGATCGGGCAATATCGCTGCCGCGTCGATATCGGCAGCGCGCGCAGCTTCGGCGAGGGCCGGGGCGCCGGACCCGGCGATGACGATCGGACCCGGCCCCAAACATTTTACGGCGTCGGAGATTGCAATGCATTGCGGCTGGACAGGGCTCTGAAGCGAATGCCGGTCGAATATTTCGAGATAAACCTCGTCACGCCGGGC
>Ga0164243_10006695_pt1 | contig 17389 bp, 13 predicted proteins | sample OricompcompostOP_FD_108781 | JGI IMG/M metagenome (GOLD analysis project Ga0164243, IMG submission 108781) | Organic Plus compost microbial communities from Emeryville, California, USA - Original compost - Organic plus compost (OP) | ecosystem: Engineered > Solid waste > Mixed feedstock >... | reverse complement strand
GCTTCCGAGAGCAGTGGTCGCTCCGAGCACACCGTCATTGCCGAGAGCCACGATTGCGGCGACATGATAATAAATGGGCACCCCTTCGCGATCTTGCGAAGTGCGCGAGGTGATAAAAAGACACAGCGGTGCTTTCGAGCCATCTGTCAAGCTTCTGTTCACGTCATCCGCAACATATGGGGCTAGCGCCTCCGCGGCGACTTGGTTGGGGTCACAGCGACGGCTGCCGGATGCACCCGTCAGAGTGCTCGCGACGACATCGCGAGTTGTGCCTGCGTGTGTCAGTCGAAGCACGGCCCCCGATTGCCCTTCAATCTGCATCGCATTGACGCTATATGCCGTTTCAAGTGCCGATCGCACCTGGTCCAGTCGGCGTTCCGTTTCGATCTTCTGACGCAGGCTCATCCAGGGAGAGACTGCCTGAAACATCATGAGCGTCAGGCCGGTCACAAGCGCCAGCGCGACCAAGATCTCAACCAGCGTAAAACCGCCCGATCGAGAGCGCAGACTGTTTAAGACACGCATTCGTGACGTCCGACGTGGTTCCATGGGAAATATAGATTCCGTCCTACAGGCGCTGGAGCGCGTAAATTAAGATTGGTGCGCCCCACGGGGTATTCGCGCGAAAAGCCAAGCGATAGGGCGGCGTGTCATCATTGGAGCCACCGTTCATGGCTTCGATCTGTCCACCCCAGGCGTCAAACCCTAGAGACCCGGGCTCCTGCAATGCCGGAAGCAGACTTGTTGTGCTCAGGCTGGTCCAGTTATCGAGGCATGGAAGCGCACTGCGAGGCGCCACACATGAACGAAAATAGTTCACGGACAGGTTGTGGTCCGGATCGCCCAGCCAATAGCTGTGGAAGTACGCCTGCGCAGCATCTGCAAGGTTTCGTAGGGAGTGGACCGTTGCAGCGTAGAGCTCTGCCTGAATGTCGAACCCTTCGATGCGAGCTGCGGCACGCTGGCCGCAATACGAGTCCGTGTCTGGGCACAGCACTAGCTCCCCCGTAGATGCATTGAAGACGGGAATTTGCGCGTCATCATCCGTAGGTGCCCACACCGCGAGAACGCGATAGCGAATTTGGCCACGCGATAGCTGAGTCGACGTGATACCGGCCTCGAGACCCCACTGGGCAGGAACACCTGCCGCCGCCAGCAGCGCTGGCCCACTTGGAACCGTGAATGACGCAGCGTCGATTTCTGCGGCATTCAAACGGTACCATTCTCGAAGAGCCGCTGCGGCCAGCTCTACCCGCTTTGCCCTGACCGTCGGGAGCTCATTGAGCCTTTGTCGACTCTGCCAGCTTGCTTGACCCAGCACGAAAAGAAGGGAAACTGCAGCGACAATCGTGACCAGTACGATAAACGCAGCGCCGCGTTGCCTCGCCGGCGAAGAGTACACGCCACACCCTCCCGCAACGCGGTTACCGCACTGGGTTAACGCGTCTCGTCGAAGAGCATGTCGAATGTTCCGCCTGTTGGATTCCCGCGGCACTTACGACCGGCGAAATCGGTCGCACTCGTCTCGATGCCGTTGCACTCAACCAGTGCCGCAGTCACGATGTCTTCCGGAACACCCGCTGCAGAAACGACATACTTCTTGCCGTTCGTACCCCACGCACCGCCAGCGGCGGACACATTGGCAAAGTCCAATGTCACACCGTCAGACACCTTATCCAGGTCCACCAGGTTTCCGGTCGCAAGCGTGAAGGGCGCGACATACGGCCCATTCCACGTGGCACTCAGGCTCTTCTTGCAGAAGTTGGCATTTGTGGTTGCGGCGAGAGTCGAATCGAACAGCAGGGCCGGAACGTCGGCGTAGCAGCCGGTATCGTTCTTCAGTCGCACATTAGCGGCGGCGAGCTCTGACATCGTGTTGACCAGCGTCTGAGCACGCGAACGCGTCCCGTCAAACGTCATACCGATGCCGATCGCGAGCAGAGTGATGAGAGCAAGCGCAACCAGAATCTCAATCAGGGTAAAGCCAACCTGGGCGCTCTTACGAGGGACATACATGGATAAACTCCTGTTCTCTTAAACCTGTGCGGTCATGGTCCTTGCGTATAGTAAGCAGGGCGTAAACCAATGCGTCCCACGTTGCTGACCTGTTCAGACGTTGCTAAGTACGGTGCCCGCCACAGGAAAATAACTCACAGCGGCGGTGAACAGGATTCCGAGAGCAACGAAAACGATGGAGGCAAGCTTGACTTTCTCTTTAAGCACCTCGGTGGCCGTCGTCACGTCCTCCTCGAGATTGCGCACCAGATCCTGAAGCCCCGCCGAAAGGTCTCCGCCGGAGGCGGCCGAGCGCACGCCTGCAACAACAAACTGCGGAAACTGACAACCCTGGATTGCCTCTTCGATTGGCAAACCGGCGTCGATCCGCTTTGCCAGTCTCAGGAAGCTGCGCTGACTGTCCTCACGACTTGCGGCGTCTGCGAGGATCTTGCAAGCATCCCGCACCGGAATGGCCGCGTCGTAGAGCAATGAGAATGAGTTCCAAAGTGTCGCGTGATCGCTTTTCAGCGAGAGCATGCGCACTGATGGTAGCCTGTCAATCAGTGCAATGAAGGCACGCGAGCGCATAAACAAGATGAGTAACACCGGGAACGCGGCATACGCCACAATCCCAAGCGTCATATGCGCATGAAACCAGTCCGCAAAATCAAAATAGGCCTGGTTGAACGCATTGAGCTTGATCTTGAGATTCGTCTGCTTCAGAAACTTCGTCGTCGCCGGCGCGATCTTCCACAGCGAGAAAAAGAAGAAGCCATACATGAACACCGCCATTGCCGTAGGCAGGAAGAAGACCTGCTTTACGGACCGACGCAGCGAGCTCGTACGCGTCAACTCTTGTGCGAGATTGAGGAAGGTGTCGCCTGTTTTTCCGGCTCCCGAGGTCGAGCGGATCACCATCGCATCGCGCTTGGGAAAGCCTGCCGCAGTCATGGCTTGGTACTCGTTCTGGCCATCCTGAATGGCCTGCGCCATCGTGAGGGCCGCCTGCTTCAAACGAGGGTCGGTCAGGTACTCGGCTGCTGAGGTCAGCCCCTCCACCAAGGACTTGCCGTTCTTGATGCGGCGGCCCAATGTCGTGTAAAGCCGTGCGAGCTGGGCAGGCTCGAATTCCCCTCCCTTCAGAAGGTGCAGCGTATGTCCGAAGTCAAACTTCACTCTCGTAGGCTTCAGGCCCGCTCTTTTCAGCCGAGCATAGGCGGCCGTCAGATCGGCGGCTTCGATGTAACCTTCGATCTGTTGTCCGCGCTCAGAGCGTGCTATGTACTTGTAACCGCGGTTCATCGTCTGCGTGTTCAGATATCTGCCTTAGCCACTCGGCGCAGCTCTTCAAGAGCTGTCACCCCTTCCGACACCAGCCGCAGGCCATTGGCCCACATGGTGCGATCTGGCTTGATGCCGTGGCGCGCGATTGCAGATGGTGTTGCACCTTCTTCGATGAGTGCCTGAACGTCCTGATTGACTTCCAGAATCTCGTAAACCATTCGGCGGCCGCGGTATCCAGTGAAATCACAGTACTCGCAGCCAGTACCGGCCCGGTATGGCCTGCTCGATCCAGCTGTCAGGTAGTCCACCTGCAAGATGGCCCGAGTTTCCTCACTCTCGTCTGCTTCTCGGCAGCGCGGGCACAACACGCGCACCAGGCGCTGGGCGAGAATGCCAAGCAACACCGACGCGAGCGTGCCCATGTCCACTGAAAGCGACTTCAGGCGTGCAAGCGCCATGGCCGCATTGTTCGTATGCAGAGTCGAGAAGGCCAGGTGGCCGGTATTGGCCGCGTCGAGCAGAATCTGAGCTACCCCCCTGTCACGCACCTCGCCCACAAGGATCACGTCGGGCGCGTTTCGCAGCAGTGCTTTCAGCCATTTGTTGTACTCGTCGCCTTCCGACTGCTGATTCTTGCTGAGCTCGTGCTGCTGCCAGAGACCATGCTTGTATTCGATAGGGTTTTCGATGGATTGCACCGAGCGCTCCACCGGATCGATGTTCTTGAGCACCGCATAGAGCGTCGTCGTCTTGCCGGAGCCTGTGGGGCCTGTGACCAGAAACAGGCCCGTCGCCGTTTGAGTGACGCGACGAATCGTACGGAGGGTGTCAGGGTCGAAGCCGAGTCGGTCCAGATCGGTTGCAGAGGCCTGTTTGTCGAGAATGCGCACGACCGCCTCACGTTCGCCCCGCGATTCTGCAAGCTCAAGGCGGAACCCGAAGCGGGAAGCGATGTCTTCGTTCGCTTTGGCGGCGTCCGCATCAAAGGATATGATCGCTTCGCGAGGCTCGCGCCGCAGGTCTTCCGCTTTGGTATTTTCAGTGACTAGTTTGTTCAGCAGGCGATCGAACAATGTACCATCAATGATGCGAAACATCTGACCGACGCCGTTGATCTTCAGCTTTATGAGACCGGTACGCTCGCTCTTGTAGAGGTAGAGATCCGATGCGCCGGAGTAGCAGGCATGACGCAGTAGAGCATTGAACACCTTACGAACCACACCCGCGTCTTCGTCCTCGCCACGCCGCGCATTTGCGACAGACCTGCGAAATTCTTCGATGGCCTCGTCAAACGCACGATCGGTGTGCGCAAAGTAGCGGCGATACAGTGACTGGATCACATGCTCGCTCGCGACCACCATCGTGGTTGGCTGAGGATAGAAGTGGTTTTTGGCCTCGTTGATGACCGTCGCATCGGGTACGGCGACAATAAGAGTCCCTTGTGCGCTTCTTCCGACCGGCACGAACCGACGAAACGCCCCGATCTCAAGGCCTTTCAGGTGGGCCGGATCGATCTGATCGACTTCCTCCGCGCTGAAGTACTTCAGGCCTGTTTGACGGGAAATTGCTTGCGCGACCTGTTCACCGGAGAGGAAACCGAAGTCGCGCATAATGGAGGAAAGCGGTTCGCCCGTGAGCCGCGCGCGCTCGAGCGCAATGCGAACATGCGTGGGCTTGACCCCCATATGGAGCAGAATTGACTCCATCGCATCGCCATTGAAGCCGTTGCGCACAACATTGTCGATAGAGGCGAGCTTTGCCGGCGTACTCATTTACACAGCTCCGAAAAGCTGAATATCAATCTCGAAGGTGTTGCCTGCGATGGCAAGCCGCGTTAAGGCAACAGGATGTTTCTGAATCAGCTCGATATAGCGGCGCAAGCCTGCATACTCACGATAGGTGCCACGTACCTTGATAGTGAGAGTGCGCAGATCGGTATTCGCGAATGGCTGCGCGAGCTCGAGCAGATCAACCGAAGCGCCGTTTGCGGCGTCCGCTGATGCAAGTGGTGCGATGCTGACACGGTTGTCGAGCTGCGCTTCGTTTAACGTGGCGATGAGGTGGACCAAGGTCGGCGCCAAGGGCAACGGTGCTTCATTGCCGGGCAGCAACTCTACAAGTTCCGCCACCTGCTGATTCTGCTGGAGTTCATTCGCCTGGATGGCATGAAGTTGACGGGTAAGATTCTGCGCGGAACGCTGCCACTCAAGCCCTTTCCATACACTAACCGCTGCGGTAATGATCGAGAGGGTGAGGAGCAGCTTCGCAGCGGACGTTGAGCTGAGCTTCATTTAACGTTCCTGAAAAGTTTAAATTCTCGCGTTGACAGCCTTCTGGCGCCTTGAGGTGTAGCAACGTACTCAACGCGTCTGTATTTCCCTCGGTACCGTTTGCCGTCACCGCACTGGTTCGAACATGGGGCAGGGAAAGCGTGATGCGGTATTCGGCACCACCCCCGTCCGCTGTCAACTGAATGCGCGATCCAGGCACCCAAAGTCGCTGCGAGCGTGCCAAAATCTGTTCAACATCGAGAGTAAGGGCACGTGCCAGGGCCCGAGGAGAGCTGCTCAACAGGCCGGAAGCAGTCTTCTGCGCGAAATCGATGGACGACTGCACCCGCGTCGTGGACCTCCTGATCTGGTCATTTTGCGTGAAGCCCTGGTAAGCCCAGCCCAACGCTGCTATAGCCACCAAGACGCCGGCCATTGCGGATTGGCTCCACACTTTCCGCAGTGGGATGCCACCAAGCTGCGGCTCGTTAGGATAGAACGCGGCGTGCGTCGATGCCTCAAAAAGTGCCGTATGATCAACTAGCAAGACCTGCGCGTTTTCTCGGCTTGCCTGATGAACCGCTGCGAACTGCGAAAGCAGGAACTCGCGGTTGTCCGGATAAACAGAGATCTGCGGCTCGCTCGAGCGGCCTGTTGCGGACAGGTAGTAAAGAATCAGCAACGCGTCGCGGCCGCTCAAGTCCTTGAGCTCCACCGCGACGATGAGCGCTTCGGCTTCGGAAGCTCGCTCCTGTATGAGTCGATCGAGCAGCAGCTGCCCGGGCCCGAGCCGATAATGCAGCCCTTCGATGCGCGAACGAAGCGTCGCGTAAACTGCTCGCAGATCCTTTGACCGGTTGAGCAAGTAAACAGCATCACCGACCTCCTGAAGGGCCAGCGATTGAGCAGCGCTATACGAAACCCGGGTCTCAACTTCGAAGCGCAAGTCGTCCTTCGAGAAGCTCAAAGCGTGGCTTCCGGCCGGCAAGGCTTCCACCGGCTCGATACCTTGCGCGGTCAGCTTCCAGAAGATCGAACGATCCCCTGCAATCTGGGCAGAGAGGTAAATGTCGCGACTGTTGCGGCGACTCGTCGATTTTTTAAAAGCCTTCGGCGCCCTGGCTTTCGCAGGCTTTGAAACGGTGACGGATACTTCGCTCATGGTCGACGTGACCGGAGGACCGTCGTGCTCTGCAGCATGTACTTCCGGAGAGGAGTCAGCAGAGGGCGTGCCAGTTGCGACCGTGGCAATGCCAAGAGACTCGACTGGTGCCACGTCTGGTGCTTCCCTCTGAGGACCAGGTGCACGCGCCTTCGGCTTCCTCGAGAAGACGCCAGACAACAAGCCGGAATTCGTCTTTCCGGAAAATTGTTTCGGGGTAGCCGGGTCCTGCCTTGACTTCGGCGCAGAAGACACTTGCGCTGCTTCGACTACTTCGGCCTCTTCCGCCAAAGCAGCGAATCTGGAGGTCTTGGTCGGTGGCTGCTCGTCCATGAAAAGTTGTTCGAGGATGAGCTCTCCCTGGTCGGCAGAAGCGCCACTACTCGCCGCCTTCTTTGAATCAGCGGCGTTCCCAGTCTCGGGTTTTTTGGATTTTCCAAACATGGAAAGCAGTGGTTCCTGCGTGGTGACGGCGCGCGCGTTAGATCGACTGTCCGATGAGCGGATCGTAATCGGCTGCAGGCAGCACCGTGGCACGCATCAGGATCACGATCTCCTTTGCGGACTTCGTCCGCGTCTTTCCACCCAAAAGGATCGGGGCCGGCGTGTCCGACTTCTGATCCACTGAATAGCGAATCCCGCCAAGAATGAGCGTCTTGCCACTTTCGGCGACGACCTTCATGAAGGATTGCTTGTTCGCCTGTTGTGGCGCGGTGATCATTCCGCCCTCCGAGCCGAGCTCAAACTTTTCGAAGCCAATCACCGACGAGAGCACCGGCACGATTGTGAGTTGTACGCGGTTTTCATCAATGATCGACGGCTCCACCGAGAAGCTGATCCCATCCACCGCATAGGAGGCCGAGCCTGAAAGCTGCGCCGCCACATCGCTTGTGCCGCCAGTCGCCGTCAGTTCTCCGAGATACGGAAGCTGTCTGCCGTCAAAGAAAGTCGCTGGCGTGTTGTTCACGGCCAGAATGCGTGGATTGGACACGACCTTTGCGTCAGTCACCTGGCGAAGCGCATTGATAACGGCGCCAATGTTGGCGGAAGTGAAGGCCGCGGTCAGGGAAGGCGCCGACGCAAACCCCTCCGGCGTAGCGGAAGCAATGGCGGTGTTGGTGGCGGTTTCCACAAGGCTGCTGGCCGCTCCCGTGATCAGCGATCCTGACGTTCCGGCAATACTCTTCGTCATGACGCGTGACCAGTCGATACCGAGTTCAAACTGATCGGTCAACGACACTTCAACGATCGAAGCTTCGATTTCGACCTGACTCATGGCGTCCACGACGTAGGACTTGAGGAAATCGTGGATACGGCGCTGAGCCTGGGCGTTTGCGCGAACCGAAATCAGACCCATATCAGAGACCATGACTTCAGCGTTCCGGCCAGCCATGTTCGTAATGAGCACGCGCAGAGATGCGGCATTCACGCCAGACTGCCCGGAAACGACGAACTCGGCGGCCATGTCGCTGCCGCGGCTGCTCACGCCATTTTGCCCGCCACCGCCTGCAGCGTTGTTGACCGGATTACCACCGACCTTGTAGCTGGCCTGCAGCTGCTGCAAGACGTGCGCGGGCAGCTTGTATGTGAACGTCGCGACGTCGGTGACTGTCACCGTGCGTTCGCGAGGCTTCACAATGGCGATGTATCCTGCGAGGAATGCGATCGTGCGAAGACCTTCAGGAACCTGAGCGCCATCGAGCGAAACGGTGATGCGCTTATGGACATCGACGTTGTCTGCAAACATTACGGAGTAGCCATGTGCGCGCGCCGTTTCCGTGAGCAATGGACCAAACTCACTGTTGGCCGCCTTGATCGACAGTGGTCCTTGGGCTCGTTTGGCCGGAACCGGCTTCAGATCAAGGTAGGGGGTTTCAAACTCACGCACGCTCGGCGAAGCCGGAGTGGTAACGAAATCACGAACAGCCTCGTCACGACGGCTCGCGACGTGCTCAGAGGCGGTGTGGCCGCGCAGGTCATAGGTCGTGCAGCCGGCAATGAGTGCGGCAAGCACAACCGCAGAAAGGACGACAGATTTCTTCATGGAGCACCTTGAGAAGCGGTTTCCTGTGAATTGCGGATAACCGCGGTTCGTGATGGGTTATAGAGATCTGCGGCAAGACCCAGCTGCGGCAGAACCTGCTCGAGGATTTCGGACAGCGAGGCGCCCTCGACGCGCGCAGGCGTTGCTGCTTCGAGATCGACAGATGCGCGCCAGACCAGCCTCCAGCCGCGCGACTGAAGTAGACGATCCATTGCGCTGGAGAGGCGTTCGCCTTGAGCGAGGTCCAACGCGAGGACTTCCGCTGTGGTTGGGGCGCCAGATTCGACAGGCTGCGCTTCGCGGGCAGGCTCGGTTGTAGCCGCTACGCTCGATACCGCGGGAGGTTCGATCCTGGCCGTCCCTGCACTGTCAGAAGGTGGCGGTTCGGTGGCCACCACCTTTTCCGTTGCAGCCACCTTCTCAACCGGAGTCACCTTCTCAGGTGCATTCGCCTTCTCCGTTGTGGCCGATTTCTCAACGGAATCGGCCGTGACTTTCTTGCCGAACAAGCGCGCAAAGAGCGACCTCTTTTCAAGAGCCGAACGTCCGGGGAGACTGACGAAAGAATTCGAGCACCCCGGCGACACCACGAGCTCTTTCTCGGCCCGATATTCAATGATCTCGAGTTGCGTGCCCGGGCCAAGCGCTCGATTGAGCAGCTCGATATCCGCGGAGAGCTCATCCCCTAACATCAAGGTGACAGGACCTGGTAGTGACACATCCCCCATGTTGTAGATGAGGGTGAGCCCGTGGCGCTGAGCGAGCGCCTCCAGTGGCGCGCGTAGTGGTGTTCGGTTGAAAGCGCGGGCAGGCCCTGCAGGAGACACGGCGGGCGCTTGCGTTGCCTTTTCGGTCGGGGCCGGCGAGGCAGTGGTGGTTTGTGCAGCCACAGCAGTAGTCGTAGCAGACGCCGCGTCTGCTGGATCCGTCGCGGGTTCAAAAGCCTTTGTGTTATGCGGCTCCTCAACTGGTGAGACACCATTATTCACGACCTCAGCCGGCTTTGCCGGGGCCGCTTTCATCGCACTCACGAACACCTGCTGTGTGCCCCAGTTGACGCGCAGGTCCGCCCGCGAACGCTCGGCGATCCGATCCAACACATCGATCCAAGTGTCCGCCGGACTCCATGAAACACGGCCGTTCAGGACGGTGTCAGGCTCCATCACAATTTGCCAGCCTGCAGGTACAACGCCACGCAAAGCACGTTCGGCATCTACATGCATGCCATACGTAGACAAGGCGTTCGCGGACTCGATGACACCCTCATGCTGAACAGAGGCCGCAAATGAAGACACAGCCGCCGCTCCGAGCAGAATTCCAATGAGCGTAGCGGACGGCAACGATGAACGTGGCATGAGGTGGGGTTTCCTCGGCTATCGAATCCAGTGGCGAGTATAGGAAGCCCTTCTTTATGCCGAATGCTTTATGCGCTCTCAGCGCCTTAATTTGCTACTTGCAGTGGTTACAAATTCGCTCTCGCTAGACTGGCCGACGCGCCACACAGGCGCACCGCTCCGGCAATTCGTCGACCCGATGGGAGAATCAACGTGCTGGTTAAACGGCCTGCAACACTGCAAGACACTCTTTCCTTGAAAGAGCTTCCGCCACGCGGTATCGCGTGGCATGAGCTGCTGCTTCGAGGATTGCCCTACAAGAGCTTGAGATCGGCTGCGAAAACCCTTGGGCTCAAAGAATCAGAGCTCGCGGCGCATTTAGGATTGAAGGGCTCCCAGTTGGCAGCCCGCAAGCGAGCTCGGAGGCTGAATGCGCCAGAGTCGGATCTGCTACATGCAATCGCGCTGGCCTACGTGCGACTGGCAGGCTTCAAGGGGTCCGCGGAAGCCCGTGAGTGGCTTCTGAAGCCCTGCGACATGCTCAGGAATACCCGACCGATCGATTTGTTGCGTACTCGATTGGGAACGGAGTACGTGTCAACGGCGATTGCACGAATTCGCCCGGCTCCCACGTTTGCGATGCACGTGGAAGAAGACGAAGGCGACGATGAGGAAGACTTCGAATAGCGGATAAAACCCGCCAATTTATGCGCATCACCTGACGAGGTCAGGGCTCAGCGTGGCGGGGTGTGTTATCCGGTGCTCAACTTACCTGGTAGGGCCGTACCCCAGCTTGGAGCGATCTTTGGGCAGCATTTACGAGCCAATCCCGTAGCCTGATGCGTCAACAGGATTGTTCGTCAATTCCCCGGTGTTCGGATTGATGAGGGAGACGGTGAAGTCTCCGGTACCGGGAGTAAGCGCACCGCAAGCGTAAGGCGCGATCACGGCCAGTCCGACAAGCACCGGACCAGCCAGCACGACCCACAGCGCAACTGCGAGCAGGCTCTCGACTTTGAAGGTGGCTGCGAGCGCAAGGCCTCCCGACACCCCCATCATTCCCATCAGGACGAGAAGGGTAAGCATTGCCCGGCGCTTTTTTCTCCACAACGTCTTCACAGTCAAGTCTCCTGTCTGGCTTATGTTACCTCGCCCCAGTGCCTCCGTGTTGTCTCTTTATAGCGTATCAGTTTTATACATTCGATTTAAAACGCCGATTCCAAATCACGTATGGAATTCACAAATCACAAGAGTCACAAGGCCACCGCTTGGCGGTGGCCGTGCCTGCCCTTAACGAGCGCTCATGGCCATTTGCCTTCATAGCCCGATCTTGGTTCTGGCCAGGTCAACAAGATCCCCGATCCCGTCGTAGGCATCGCCGTTCAGGTTACCGATGCCTTCTGCGGCATCTTTGGCGACGGAAATCACAGCGCCCCCGGCATTAAAGTCTTCCTGACGTTGTTGATTGTGCGTACGCGCTGTCTCGAAAGCTTTCTCCCTCTCTTCGACTTTCGTTTCCAGATCCCTCGTGCCGTCTGCAACAGCGTCCGCAGCCAGGCTCCGCATCTCTGTCGGTGCTTTAGCCTTCTGCGCTTCGAATCCCGCGTCCACGCCGGCCTCGCGAGCTGCAAGCAATGAATCTGCCCCCGTGAGACGTGTATTCACCTCAGCGTCAACATCCCCAACCTGCCCATGAATGGCATCCCCGTCGACCCCGAGCTTCGCCGTGGCCGCTGCAATATCCGGCTGGACATTGACAGCTAGACCTTGATAACCGCTATCCCCTGCAACAGTCTGGCTGACCTGATAAACCTTGCTCAGCTGAAGCTGTTCCTGCTCCACCCACGATTTGATTTCGCTCAGAGACTTCTGATAGGACTCCAGTTTGCTGAGGCCTGTGTCTATCGCATGCCGCAAGTTTGCGTCCATCGAGTGACCAGTGCCTTCTGTGGTAGAGGTCCCTACGCTAGCTGATGTACCAGATTCCTTTGCGCGAGCGGCGGTTTCATTCAGCGTGCTCGAAATCGCTCTGGACACTTCCATAGCTCGCTGATGCATACGCTGCCAGTTAGCAGCAGCCTCGGCCTTTCCTTCCAGGTTGACTGGCGACACGGCCCCCAGCCCTTTCGGCAAGCCGACTTTGACACCAGCAGCTAGCTGCAGATTTGCGGTGCTGTTCATCGCATCTGCGATTCGACCAACCTCTGCGAGCTGCTCTGCAACCTGTCGCTGCCCCTGCATGGAGAGCTTTTCAGCGACCGAGCTGCCGGTGCTCTGCGAATTCAAAAGTTGCAGCGCTTGAGTGTAGGCGTCGGTAACCTGCTTCGCCTCCGAGTAGGCGCGGCTCATATTGCTCACAGCCTGCCGGTGCGCCGCGATTTGCTCTTGCGTCATCCCGGCATATGAACTGCTCGCGTTCACGGTTTCCGTATGCGTCACAGTGGGCGTGGCGTCTTTTCCGGAGACTTCCTGAGCCGTGCCACCTGCAATCAATTTGCCGGTCACCTTGCCTGCGCCAAAAGCCGCCTGAACATCCTGCTGACCCACCGCAGAGCTCAGCGTAGTGGCGTACTTGTTCATGGTGACGTTATCCATGGACATGTTTCCCATGGACACGTTGCCCGTAGCGGCCTGCGCACCCGCCTGCGTCGCAAAACTCGAGCCGATGCCGTGGCTCACGAATTCCGTGAATGCCATCGCACCCTTGACCAATCCCCACGTAATAAGCGGAACCATCGTGCCGATGAACTGTGCGGCGATGACCAGATTGTTGGAGTACTCCGTCAGAATCGCCGAGCTCTCCATCGAGAGACCGGCTACCGCCAACGTTTCCCGCAGTTGAGCACCGCCAAATACCGTGATCAGGAAATTCACGATCGCCAGCATGGGCGTCCACAACGTGAGCCACACAAGGATCTGGAAGTAGTTGGTGAAGATCTTGCCGCCAAGTCCTGGAATCATGAGCGCGATCACGATTGCCGGGATCACGGCAAAAATGAACGCCTGAAGCACGAGGTACACATATCCCATCATGTTTTTAAACAATTCGGCTGCCGTATACCACGATGACTTCTGACTCTGCTCGGCTTGCGCAATGGCGGTCGCGGTCATGAGCTCGTTGTTTCCTGTTCTGACCGCGGCGTCCCGAAAGTCCCTTGCCAAATGGGCGGACAGCGCCTTCTGAAGAATGACGCCTTGCGGACGCGAGTAGCGCGCCAACGGATTGTTGCCGCCGGAAGCCGCAGCCTGGGCCATCGCCTCGGACATTGCCTGCTCGAACGGTACCATTACACCAGTGGATTCCCACTGGGCGTTTGTGGCGGTGAGCAATGCATCTGCGTACCGGTCAAGATCGGCTCTCACGCAGTCATACGCCTTCTGACAGCTCATGAGCACGCCCAGGCCACTGTTGTAATCTGGCGGCACATGCACGCAGGAGCCGTTGCTCCCGTTTGCCGCCATGGGGTAGTACCGCGTCATGATTGGCTTGCTAGCAGCCGCCTCGAGCACTTCCACCAGTTGTTCTTTGCGCGCGAGATCCGAAGCACTCACCTTTCCAAGCGCCATGGCGGGCACGACGCAATCGCCGACATAAGCCTTGAGGCTATTGCTCAGGTCCATGTCCGTAATGACGAACTTGCTCATGTCACTCATGACTTCGGTAAACAGACTGTACCGCCCTCCTCCACTGATCTTGAGCGAATTCGGAATGGTGAAATTCTGTTCAATCTGCTGAGTTAGCCATTCTCCGGTTTGTGAGACGAGCGACGCTGGCAAGGCCACAATGGCGGGTACGCCTGTAATCACATTTGAGTAGCCCGACATGCGATCGTAGACGTGCACGTTTGCACGAGCACCCGTCGTGCCATACATCACAGCCCAGATCAGGAAGATGAATCCGAACATCTTCAGGAAGTTCTTCCCGGGGTCAAAGCCGGCACGAACCGCAAGCACCACGAAGCCAATGATCGCAAGGAACATCAGCAAGTACCGGAAACTTCCACCGCCGTGATCAGGGGCGATCATCAGCTTGACCGCAGTCAGGATCTGCGCGAGCGCATCGCCGTTACCGTAGACATAGAAGTCCCACGTATCCTTGCCGTTCAGTTTGAGCGTATCTGCCGCAAATGCGGAGGCCGGGGCCAACAGCGAGCCCAGGATGGCGAAGAATGTCGAAGTTAGCTTCTTCATTTGAACGCTCACCTAGTTCCCACCGCTTGCTGGGCGGCGTCATTAACTGCAGTTCCCAGCTGCGCGGGCCCCAGCAGCTCCGTGCTCATGACTTCCCGCTGCATGGCGAGATTGATCATGCGAATCTGCTCCATCAACGCCTGATGCATCGTGAAGGCCTGCCCGAGCTGCAATTGCGCCTTTTCGGTTGTAGCACGCATGCCGCCAAGGAAGGCGTACATGCGATCGAGACCTTCCGAATCCAATCCGATGCTCTTCTCCATGCGCTCGGCGTTGCGAATGACGTCACGCAAATCGGCGTACGTCATTAACTGAGCGACATACGTGCCCATGACGGCTACCAATTGCGCACCCGCATCGGGATATACCGCTGCGGCGTTGATCGCCTGGTACAGTGGCACCGGAGTAATCTGGATGAGCCTGATCACATCCGGATCCATCTCCTCATTACGACGGATGGAGTCGATGCCCTTCTGCATCAGGTTCACAACCTTCGGCAGGTAGCCCGTACCTGCAAGTGAGCTCGCCCCGTTCTCGCGCTTCACGAGCGTGAGACACGCCTTGTCATTTACTAGGTCTGCGCAGTCCCAAATCCAGCGCTTTGCGATGTCTGCACGCTGTCCTTCCCGCGCAGCAGGAACCGCGCAGTACTGGTCAATTACCTGCTGCGCCCCCAAAGTCGCACCGGCGCTGCTCCAGTCGGTACCACACATGTAAAGGGAGAAAACGTCTTGCATGTCGACTTTGTCATTGCTTCCGACGACGTTGCCCAGCCGCGGCGGAAAGGTGACCACATCAGTGCCCCGGATCACCCCGTCTGCGCTCGAGACCCCCTCCCCCATGGCAGCCTTGCAGTCTTCATTGCCTCCGCACTTCACGTTCGTGCCAATCACATTCATGAGCAAAACCTTCGCGCGAACGTTATCGTCGGAGTTCTCGGCCAGGTCCGTCTGATTGAGCAGCGTCCACACCGTATTGCAACGGCCGCCGTTGTTGCACAACGTTGCTTGCCCTTGTGGTGAATCAATCTCGATATTGAGCTCGGACATCTTCTGGCGCAGTTGCTCTTCGAGGTTCGCAATCGCCTTGGTCGCGTTTTCACAAAGTCCATGTGTTGTTGCAGAGATCCAATCCTCATCGTCGTTGCTGTTGACCACGCTACCAGCGCAAAGGGCTTTGTCTTTGTCGTCCCGTGTGGTGTCTGCGCCAAAAAGCACTGTGCGACCGCGCTCCATCAGACTTCGCGCTATCTCACAGGAGTCGATTGCTCGGTTGGCTGCATCTTTGGCCAGCGAACGCATTACCTGCATGACATGCGCACACGGACCGCACAGTGTGGTCATGACGAGCTCGACAGCCACGCCAACTGAATTTTGGGCAACCGCCTGGATCATCTGCTTGATTTCTTCGCCGGAGATGAAGGAGAAGCCGCCGAAGTACACTGAAATGCCGCCGCATCCGGCGTTTAGCTGAATCGGCGTCACGCTATAGAGTTGCGGTGCCTGCTTGCTCGGGAAGCGGATATCGACACCGCCGCCGACAAAGGTATGGCGTGCCTGAGAGCTGTACTGTCCCGGTTCCGACACCGAAGCGTTGGTAGAGGAGGCGAGCAGATTGTCGAAGGCGTCGTCAATGCCCGCCTGCGCCGAGATTGGCAGTAGAGTTGCCATGGAAATGAGAGCGCCTAATGCAATGGCGCGCACTCGAGCAAGCGTTCGATTCATGTATTTCGGCTCCGGGGCGTTCTTGCAGTGGTATAGGCACTGCCGCCCTTCTTCTGGCTAGGACAGCGGCGCTTGCGCCTTGCCCTAGCGCTACTGCGCAAAAAGCTTCTTGATCTCTTCTTCGGTAGGCAGTCTCGGCGCAGATGTCGGCACTCCGGCCGCTGTGCCGGCCGGCGCGTTATCAGAGAAATCCACCGGCGCCCGCCCGGGCCCGCCATTGGCAACGCCTTTCAACAGTGCCGTTCGATAGGCGGAAAAGAAGGAGACTACCCGCCCACGCATCGTGTTCATGTCGGTGACGCCTGTGGCGATGCGAATCCAGGTATCCCCTTCCGATTTAGCGCCTGGAACGTATAAGAACAGCGTCGGAACAATTGACACCTGCAGCGCTTGAGCAACAGCAACAGCCTTATCCCCTGCTCTGCAACGTTTCTCATATGTCGGCATGCACTTACCGTCGAGGGTGGCGTTCCAGATCTCCAATCCGGTACGCGACTCGAGCGATTGGAGCGTTGAAGTCATGGCATGACAGAAAGTGCAGTCGTAGCGAGAGAAGTACAGCAAGAAGGCGCCTTCCGACTTGAGTGCCTCCAAGATTGATTCCTCTCGGTCGTCGCGCACCTCTGTCATGAGCTTGAGACCGAACGTGCTAATGGGTGTCTTGACCGTCGCGTCGAGCTCAGGGTTTTGTACCAAGTTGTACTGCCAGAGATTTGCAACTTCGATCGAACGCTCCATCAACCACTTCATGTAGTACTGGAAATTCTCGACCGCCTTGGGATCGTTTTTGCTCATCGACATGGCCTGCAGCAACGCATCGCGCTGCTTGGCCTGGAATTCGAAGTCCTTACCGGGATCGACGAACCCACAGTCCGCCGTCCACGTTTCCTTTTTCGAGCACAGCTCTTTTTTACTAGGCTGGGGCTCTTTCGACGCCTCTGAAGGCACCTCGGGCGGTACTTCCTTCTTCGACGATTCCTTGTTGCGCTCGTAGAAGAACCAGCCGCGCTCAGCGTTTTCCCTGAGCGAACGTGAAGGATCCTCTCGCTCCGGTTTCGAAGCGGACGAAGCGCTTTGTGCATTAGCTGCATAAAGCGGCGTCAGCGAAAGCAGGAAGCTGAGGAACAGGGTTGAACTGCGCATTGCTTGTCCGTAAACGAGTCTTCTGAGGTTCGGTCTCTCATGCCGCCTCTCTCGCCAGATCCTGCGTCCTGCCAGGCCTGACGAGCGCACTCCGGCAAAGCCGGCTGCTGCATCAGTTCACGGTTCAACGTGCCCCGAGAAGGTGCCGAAGCACCTTCTGATCGGACACTCCCCGCGCGTAAATTCCCCGCGACCTGCGGGTACTCGTTGAGTGAGGCTATGCGCAGGGCTTCGCCCAG
>Ga0164243_10006693_pt1 | contig 17392 bp, 17 predicted proteins | sample OricompcompostOP_FD_108781 | JGI IMG/M metagenome (GOLD analysis project Ga0164243, IMG submission 108781) | Organic Plus compost microbial communities from Emeryville, California, USA - Original compost - Organic plus compost (OP) | ecosystem: Engineered > Solid waste > Mixed feedstock >... | reverse complement strand
GCAGTCATGACGGTTTCCCGCAAGCTGTTTCTCGTCATTGTCGCATTTATTTTTGGGGTTAGCCTGATGTTTATGTTCTTCACCTATTTCACGATTCGGGACTCGTTAGAAGTGATGCTGCAAACCTCGAGGACAGGGGAGCTGAATCAACTGGAGGAGGAACTCGAAGCCTATTATGAGCACCATGGAAGCTCTTGGGCGGCACTAACTCCTGGGGATTTGGCACGCCTCGCCCCTGAGGGCAGGTTAGAGCCAAGCATCGGCCTGATGGATGTCGACGGTCAAATGCTGGCGATCAGCAGCCCTATCGACGAGCGACTCTTAACGCGTTTAGGCATTCATCGTAAACTCACCCGCCATGACCAAGTCATTGGTTGGGTTTATTACTATGACTTGGATGTAGCCAATTTGTCCAAGCTCCGAATCGGGACACCGATCTCGGTCCTGTTTTTGGTTGGAGCCGGGGCGTTGATATTTATCCTGCTTTCACTGGGCATGGCTTATTTCGTCTCCCGCTGGCTCACTTCTCCCCTGCGGCGGCTGGTGCCCATTATCGACCGGCTGGGCCGCGGAGAATTTGGGATTCAAGCCCCGGTCAGCTCCAAGGACGAATATGGCAAGGTGGCCCAAGCGATCAACGACATGTCCGTGCAGCTGGCAAGGGCAGAGGAGGTGCGCCGCAATCTCGTTGCCGACGTCGCCCATGAGCTGCGTACACCGCTCACAATCGTGCGCGGCAAGCTCGATCTCCTGCAGCAAGGCGGCGGTGAGATTCGCCCGGAGAACTTGCTGCCGATTCAGGACGAGTTGATCCGTCTCACCCGGCTCGTCGGCGATCTGCATCAGCTGTCGCTAGCAGAAGCTGGCAAGCTGCCATTGGATCTTCGACCAACGGATATGGGCAACCTGCTGCGGGACGTTGTGGAGCGAGTCAGCTGGGAAGCCGAAGCCAAGAACATCGCTGTTTCCTTCGAGGAGTTAGTGCCTTGTGCGGCGGCCTACGCTGACAGAGAGCGGATAATGCAGGTATTCCTGAACCTGGTGCATAATGCGATCCGGTATACCCCGGAAGGCGGACAAGTCCAACTATCGATGCGGGAAGTGGAAAACATTCCGAAGGATTCACACGCTCCAGTCCGGATGCTCCAAATTCGGGTTCAGGACAACGGCCCAGGCATTGCGCCTGAGCATCTGCCTTATTTGTTTAACCGCTTCTACCGCACGGATGAGGCGCGGTCCCGTCATGCCGGAGGGATGGGGCTGGGGTTAGCCATTGCCAAGGAGTTCGTCACCAACCACCAAGGCACCCTGGAAGCGGAAAGCCGCCCCGGGGAAGGGACGGCTTTTATCGTCACATTGCCAATTGCGCAGTAGAACAATTCGGCGCTGTTATTTTTCCTTAATGCTTGATTTTTTGCGGCGATTAGAGACAGTTGCTTCGCGAGCTTTCTCTTTGAGTATGATGGCATGCCCGGTTCGGCTGATTTGTTCGTAGAACAGCAGCGGCTCTCTCCGGAAGAAATGCTTGGCAACATGAATGGCGAAGGCGACATTCGCCACTAGAATGATTATGGCTAACAGAATCCGGAATAAGCTTGGAGCGTAGTTGTCTGGAAAAACCAGCAGTCGGTTCAGGCCAAACACGCCCCAATAAAGCAGCCCATAACGGACCACTAAGGGCAGCAGTCCTGCGGGTTGCCGCTCGCGGCTGGCGGACAAGAAGTTGTAAACGGCGGCGGCTACTCGACCGCTTGGTTTCCGCTCTCCTTGATCTGCTGGAAGACCAATGAGTTGAATTCGGACCAACCATTTGCCGGGGGTGCGTCCGCCGGTCAGGTATGGGATGAGCATGAAATAAATCCCCGTGGACACGAAGTACGCTTGCTTGATGCCGATCTCATGAATGACTGTCATCAACATGCCCAATACAATATAGTCAAACATTAAGGCCAACCCGCGCCGGGTATAGGATACGCGCTTCGTTGTCAGGTCCACTCCGCGGTCCAGATGCTCAATTCGCGGCAGATACCGGGACAGCCATTCGGCTAACAGGAATCCAAGCATGCCCCCAAGCGTGTTGGTCATCAGATCGTCGACATCGAAGACGCGGTAAGGGTGATCGTAGATCCCGTAGATACCAGTCAACTGCGTCACTTCAATGAACAAAGACAGCAGGAATGACAGGATCAGGCTCGCAATTGGACCGGAACGAAAATAATACCGAAGCATCATCCCAAACGGCACCGTCAAAGCCACGTTCAGGAGAACCTGCCAAACTGCCCGCTCCTGAAGCAACCGCCAATAGGTCGACGGCTCTCCGGGAACTATCGAGGTCTCCTTCATAATGTCATGGATAAAATGAAAAGGAATTAATTGCAACGCCCCGCCGCTGAGCGGTAGATTGTGCCGACTGGTCGGAAGCGGCAGCATTACAAGGAAGATCGCATTCATCAAATAGAGCAGGAACAAATAGAGTACCAATGCCCGTACCTTGTTGACATAACCATGCCGCCGATATTGCACTACGAGGAACGGCAAAGTGAACAGCAGTGCCGCAATTGGAAATACGCCCAAAGCAAACGTAACAGGATATAAATAGCTTTTAAACATCACGCTTCAAACCTTTCAATTCCGGGGTTTTGTTCCGTTATCTTAACATAGAACAAAATTAATTTCGTTTAAGTTTAGTTTAAGATGAAGTAAATTTGTTCCACGTACGTGATCCGCAAAAAAAGTAAGCCCTAAGGAAATTGGATTTCCTTGGGCCTACTTTTTTATTCATATGATCATTTTACCGCTCTTCCGGATGATCCACATTCTCTTGCTGCTCCTCTGTACTGGAGGTTGGATTCTCTTCCCTTTGTGGCGCGGGCGCTTGGGAAGCCTTCAGTTCCGCTCGGCGGCGTTCGCGCTCCTCCCGGTTCTTCCGGCGCTTGATCCAGATTGGGATGACGATAAGGGCAGCGATGGCAAGCGGCGGCAGAGCCCCTGCAACGAATACAACAAGCCACTGGAAGAAGATCGACAAAATGTCGATGCTGCCTGTCAAGGCGTTTTTCATCCGCTCCAGCAAAGGTGTATCATTACCCGATGCCGCGATCAGCTTGGTTGGATCCGGCTGGTAGAGGCGAATATCAATCGTTGAATAGGACACATTGCTGTCGAGATACCGCATTCTCCCTTTAATTTGCTCGATCTCCGTTTGAATGCGCTCCAGCTCATTCACGTATTCAACCAGTTGCTTGGTCTGGGTCGCTTCCTCGACGAATTTCAAGTACCGCGCTTCCATCGCCTGCTTAACCTTTAACCGAGATTCCAGATCAACGTACTCCTCGGAGACGTCCTGTCCCTGGATGTTTCGCTGCAATGACTCCGGCTTTAGTGCCTCCAGCCGATCGAGGAACGAAGAGAAGCCCGACGCCGGAACTTTAATCACAAAGTTGCCGCCCAGCTCATGCTGCGATTGATTCTCGGAAAACTCAACAATGTAGCCGTCCGCCAGCGTCACCAGATTGCGGATCTCAGATTGCGCCTTGGCGTAGTCTTTCACTTCCATCACGACATGTGCCCGGTAGATCAGCTTGCGGTTGAGCCCATGATCAGTATTGGCTTGCTGAAATCCCGGCGCGGAGTTCACCGCCGCACTGTCGCTCCCTGTACTCCCGGCAGCCGCTGAATCCGGTGCAGCCGAACCAGAGGCAGGTACGGCGGCTGTATTGGCTGCTGTCTCAGCTGCGCCTGCTCCATCCATTTCGCTTTCCGCCCAGTTGTTTTGATACATCGCTTCTTTCGAAGCCGCCGAATCTGAAGCAGCGTTATTGCTCGCACTTCCGCAGCCGCTAAGCAGCAAAAGCAGAAGCATCGTAATAACGCCCCAAACCGTTAGCTTTATTCCCCTTTTCCCCATCGTTATGACCCCCTGTGTGGATTAAGGTTTCAAGACTTCCGCACGATACCGGCTTTGTCGGATTCATCTGTATGTCACCCTGCGGCGTCTCTTACCTATCCTAACGTGAAAGGGCTACCAAAAGTTGCCTGTCCTGTGAAATAAAAAACCGTCCCGCAAAGGCGGAACGGTTGATTGGGGTAAACCTATTCTTCATATTTGCGAACGACGATGACAGCGTTATGTCCGCCGAATCCAAAGGAGTTGGATAACCCGATCTTCAGCTCAGCTCGGCGCGCTTCATTTGGCACGTAATCGAGATCGCATTGCGGATCAGGGTTCTGCAGATTGATCGTTGGCGGGATGAGGCCTTCCTTCAACGTTTGGACCAGGGCAATCGCTTCTGCACCGCCAGCGGCACCAAACATATGACCTGTCATCGATTTATTCGCCGTAATCGGAATACGATAAGCGTATTCGCCAAACGCCTTCTTAATCCCCTTCGTCTCTCCAAGATCACCGACGGGGGTGCTTGTGGCATGGGCGCTGATCACATCAACCTGTTCCGGCGTGATCCCCGCCGAAGCAAGCGCCCGCTTCATCGCAAGGTAGGCCCCTGCACCTTCGGGATGCGAAGCAACCACGTGGTAGGCATCGGAGCTGGCGCCGTAGCCGATCAGCTCGCCATGGATGCGCGCTCCCCGGCGTAGTGCGTGCGACAGCGACTCAAGCACTACGATCCCGGCGCCTTCGCCCATCACGAAGCCATCGCGTTCCGCGTCAAACGGCCGACTGGCTTGCTCCGGTGCGTCGTTCCGCTTGGAGAGCGCAGTCGCATTCCCGAAGCTGGCCAGCGCCAACGGATGCACTGCCGCTTCGGTTCCACCGGCGATCATCACATCGGCTTCACCGCTTCGGATCAGCCGGAACGCTTCGCCGATCGACGAATTGCCGATCGAGCAAGCTGTAACGGGAGACAACGTCTCACCTAACGCGCCGAACCGGATGCTGATCTGAGCTGCCGCCATATTGGAGATCATCATTGGCACCAGACTTGGGCTCACCCGATGAGGTCCGCGATTCTCGAGCACTTTCACGTTATCCGCCAACGTTTCAATCCCGCCGATGCCCGAGCCGACATATACACCAAAGCGCTCGCGGTCGATCAGCTCCGGATTGAGATCCGCATCCTGAATTGCTTGTTCAGCGGCAAACAACGCGTATTGACAGAAAAGGTCCATTTTGCGAGCTTCTTTCCGCCCGAAGATCCCCTCGCCGTCAAACCCTCGAACCTGCCCAGCGATCTTGGTGCTGAAATCTGTCACGTCAAAACGTTCGATCGGCGAGATCCCAGAGCGTCCTTCCTTTAACCCTTGCCAAAATGTATCTACATCATTGCCCAGCGGGGACACAATCCCCATTCCGGTAATAACCACTCGTTCCATAAAACATCCTCCTTCAGACATTTCATACATAGGAAGTACAAACTTGTTATCTATTGTAGCTGCAAAGTATCCTATTACAAGTTTTTAGTTATCCTAGTATAATTGATAACATCATAAGCGCGTTTTTCCAGGAGGAACTCTGCCGATGAGCACAGAACCGAGATTAGAGGCTTTATCCAAATTTTTAAAAACGCAGCGCGCCAAGCTGCATCCCCATACCGTAGGCCTTCCAGCAGGCTCCCGCCGGCGAACGCCCGGCCTGCGCCGCGAGGAGGTCGCCCAGCTCGCCGGGGTGAGCACGACATGGTATACCTGGCTGGAACAAGGCCGGGATATTAAGGTATCTCCCTCCGTTCTGGACGCAATCGCCGGAGCGCTTAGACTCAACGCCGATGAACGCAAGTACTTGTTCGACTTGGCGTCCGACAGCGGCTTTCATCCCGATTGGGTTGAGAAGGAGCCGGTGATTACCCCATCGCTCCATAAAATTTTGCGAGAGCTGAAATATTGCCCGACGATCATCTCCGACCGCCACTGCCATATCGTAGGTTGGAATCCTGCTGCCGCCCAAGTGTTTGTCGACTTCGAACATATTCCAGAGCAGGATCGCAACCTAATTTATCTTCTGTTTGCCAAGAAAGAGCTGCGCAGCCTCGCCGTGAACTGGCCCGATTTCGTCCGGGGGTTCCTGGCTATCTTTCGCGCCTATTATGGACAATATGTCGCCGACCCTTGGTATTCGCAATTTATCGATCGGATGTCACAACAATTCCCGGACTTCCAAGAGCTTTGGAATCAAAGTGAAGTCAGTGCGGCTCCAGAGGTCATGATCGAATTCCGCCATGCCAAAGCCGGTAAAATGCTATACAATTTAACCTCACTTCAGGTTCAAGGAGATGCCGATTTACGCTGCAGTGTGTATACCCCAATCGAAGGAACCGCAACCGAATCGAAGCTAAAAAAATTGCTGGAAGATACCTTTGGCAATTGAGTATTGACAAACCAGGAAGAAATTCGTATTGTGATTCATAGTGATGATAGTGAGAATCATTATCATAAATATCTGAACAAGGAGAATCACTATATGAAGAAGCTGTTTATTCCCCTCATTTTAGCCTTCACGGTTTTGGCAGGTGCTTGCGGTAATGAAACAACACAGCAAAATTCAGCGGCTAATGCAGCGGCCAATACCTCATCGGAAGGGACGGCAAATCAGACGGGCGGAAACGACTCCGCAGGAACGGAGACGGCTTCCGGCACGGTTACATATCAATCGGAGAACGGTCCGATCGAAATTCCTGCCCAGCCGAAGCGCATCGTGGCTCTATCCTACGCTCCCAACGTTGTGGCTCTGGGTGGAACATTGGTGGGCGTTGACACCTGGACGATGAATAACCCTCTGTTTACCGAGAAATTAAAGGACGTCGCCATCGTGTCCGAAGACAATCCAGAGCAAATCTTCGCTTTGGAACCGGATTTGATCATCGCCGGATCGCATATGAAAAATCTCGATAAACTTAGCGATATCGCGCCAACGATCGTTTATACCTGGGGCAAACTGGACTATTTAGCCCAGCAAGTCGAAATCGGAAAAGTGCTTAACAAGGAAGCTGAAGCCAAAGCTTGGGTTGAGGATTTCACGAAGCGGGCCAAAGCTGCAGGTGAAGAGATTAAGGCAAAGATCGGCAAAGACGCCACCGTGTCTGTACTTGAATATGATACGAAGAACTTCTATGTATTTGGGGACAACTGGGCTCGCGGAACGGAACTGTTGTATCAGATGATGGAGCTGAACATGCCGGAGAAAGCCAAACAAGATGCGTTGGGCCCGGGCTACTACACCTTATCCAACGAAATCATTCCTGAGTACGCCGGAGATTACATCGTATTAAGTCAGAACAAAGAGGCTCAAAACGAGTTCTTGCAATCGAATACGTGGAAGAATATCCCGGCCGTCAAAAACGGCCATGTGATTGAGATCGATACCGCCGCTTCAACCTACAGCGATCCGATCACGCTGGAGTATTTGCTGGGAATCTTCAAAGAAGGATTCCTCTCATTGCCTTAACGCTGAAGTAGATCAAAATGAAAAAGGGATGTACCCCGCTATGGGGCACATCCCTTTGTTATTTGGTTAAATAAACTCGATCCACTCAATCTCCAGCCCTGGCTTGATATAATCAAACTTCAGCTCGTAATCGCCCTCCGTCAGCTCAATCCGAAGCTGCTTCTGCGTCACCCATCTGCCGAGCGTACCGTTCGTCTGTACGGTAGTCAAGAGCTCACCGTTCAGCAGCAGATTGCAAGCCGACTGCGACAAGTTCATCGCTTCGTATCGGATATGCGCAGTGACCGTGTACACCCCAGCCTCTTGAACCTTCACCACCGCAGTTTCAGCATTCGCCAAAACCTTGGCGCTTTGTGAACGAGACAGCGTATATACGTTCACTCCTGCGCTGGCAATCGGAAGATCGCCTTGAGCGGCCTGGATTAGGCGGACTTCGTGAACCGGTTTCGGTTCCCGCGCTAATGCTGGAGCGTTCAGTAAGAATCGGCAAATATTCATGGCGCACCGTTGCAATTCTCCCACCGTCAAGGTTCCGTTGGCTAACGCTTCCAGCGTATTATCCCCCAGCGAGTTGATTTCCGCCCCATCGTTGTTCACGACCATATACAGATCGTTCTGCGCGCGTACCATAAAGGACGTGTTCTTCAAATCAGCCGGTCCGCCTTCTACGCAGTCGTTCATGACCGCCCACCAGTCCGTCATGACAATGCCCTGATATCCCCATTCATTGCGGAGAATCGTCGTATTCAGATCATAGTTGGAGGCCGCCCAATGCCCGTTCACCGGGTTATAGGAAGTCATGATCGATGTGGCTTCCCCTTCTTTGACCGCCATTTCGAAGCCCTTCAAATAAATCTCGCGTAACGCGCGTTCAGAGACGACCGCATCCACTTTCGAACGCGCCTTCTCTTGGTTATTGCCGGCAAAATGCTTCACCGTTGCGGACGAACCGCCCTTCTTAATGCCCCGTGTCACCGCCGACGCGAAGCAACCTGTCAAATAAGGGTCCTCGGAAAAATACTCGAAGTTCCGTCCATTTAACGGATGGCGATGGATGTTAATCCCCGGACCAAGCAGGGTGTCGATTTCATTTTGCAGGAGCTCTTTGCCCTCCAGCACATACAACGATTCTACGAGGTCAACATCCCAGCTGGATGCCAATAACGTTCCGATTGGCAGCTGAGTTGCTTTCAAGCCGCTGTCCATACGGATGCCGGAAGGGCCATCGGCGGTACAGGCCACCGGGATTCCGTACTCCAACAGGTTCTCTCCCACTCCGCCAAAAGCGGAAGCTGTTCCAGGTGTCACCTTCGGACTGCTCATGCCCTCGCCGCGTACGATCGTAGCCAGGTCCTCATCGCTCAGTTGGGCAACGAACTCCTCTAGGCTTGCTTTACCGGCTTGAACGTCCTTTAATTTAATTCCGCGGTTCCCCGTTTGCGGATAGGCTTCCGGCAGTCTGCTTTCGATGCGTTCCTTCAGCGAAATAGTACGTTGAGGCACTTCCTCCCGGACGATCTCATACGTCCCATCCGGCTTCCGGCTACCTGGTTTCAACCGCGAGAAACGTTGCGTTGGCGCTGCAGCTTCCTCCAGTTGCTCCACAACCATCAGTTCTGCCAACTGGTAGGCTGCTTTCCCGTCCACTGTTACCCGCTCCGTATTTCGGATGCTGTTACCTACATGAAACTCATAGTCGCCAGCTTCCAACACATAACAGGATTTATGCCCGGTATAGCCGCCATCATCATAGGACGCCATCCGCCGTACCGGCAGTTGCAAGGTCAGCACATCGGACTCCCCGGGCTGAAGCAGCTTCGTTTTCGCGAACGCTCCAAGCGCCCGGGCCGGTTTGCCCAATACGCCCTGCGGGGCTTCATAGTATAGCTGAATAACTTCTTTCCCGCTAAACTCCGAGCCGGTATTCGTTACCTCCACTTGGACCTCCAGTTGGGCATCTGTACCTGCTCCTTCGAGCTTCACCCCTTGTACTTTCCAGGCAAAGGAGGTATAGGAGAGCCCATATCCAAACGGGAACAGCACCTTGTCCGGACAAAATGTTTCGAAGTAGCGATAACCTACATAAATATCTTCTTCATAGAGATTCCGCTCTTCGCTGCCAAAGTTGGCTGTGGATGGATAATCTTCAATGTGATGGGCAATGGTATCCGGCAGCTTACCGCTCGGCGTGACATCCCCCGAGAGCAGGTCAGCTACGGCGTGACCGCCAATCATCCCGCCCTGCCATACGAACATCACTGCCCGAATCCGACCTTGATGGACGGGATCGTTGATCCAGCTCATATCGATGACATTGGCTACGTTCATCAACACAGCCACTTGATCGAAATGCCGGGTAACCGTTTCCAGATTCAGGCGCTCTTGTTCCGTCAACCGGTAACTTCCCTCGGTATCGGCGTTATCCTTATCCTCACCGGCCGTCCGGCCGATGATAACGATTGCCTTGGATGATGCTTGCTTCGCTTGCGCTACGATTTCGTCGGTTAAAGGCATTTCCTTCTGACACCAAGGCTCCGCAGCCCAACCGCCTCCGCCGTTATCAAACGGATTCTCGGCAATCCACTGCTCATATTGCTTCGCCAGCTGTTCATTCACTTGGATGCGAGGATTCGCCCGTAGTCCGTCCAAAATGTTGACGACATAAGGGACGTTCACCGCACCGCCAGAGCCTGTCCCGCTGCGATAGTAATCAATTTGGCATCTGCCGAAAACGGATACAATTTCATGCGCTCGAATCGGAAGCATAGCGTTTTCATTTTTCAGCAGGACGCCGCCTTCCGCTGCCGCAATTCTGCTGTACTCGGCGAAACCTTCCAAAGGAACGCCTAACATCGATTTGCTCATCTCTCTCTTCTCTCCTATCCGTTAGTAGATCCCAGCTTGGGATACATCAATAATAGTCCTAGTTTTTACTATACCAAAACCAACGTGAGGTTGAATAGAATAACGTACATTGGGATTTTGAAATTTAAGCGAAAAAATTAGCATAAATAAAGATGCCCAGATAAGGAATCACCCATAATAGCGGCAGCAGATTCCACCAAACCGCCGGTTTGTACTTGCCTTTGGCGAAATAAGTCCAGCCCAGGATCAAAGCAAGCAGCAGACCGCCAGGATACGCCTGAAGATACGCGAATAACGCTTGCATGCCTGGGTGGACCCCTCCTGAATCATGGAAGAGGTAGGCGGAAATGCCAAGCACAATCAACCATGCCACGGAAAAAAACGCATAAATGAGCTGCGACACAATTAGAAAAATGAAGGTTTTTCGTTTAGGAGACATGGGAGTCCCGCCTTCCGTTCAGGAATCGCCTCACGTTAGTCGAACCATACTTCGGTGCTGTGCCGCATCTCAAACAGGCGTTGAATCTGTTTGGGCGTATTTCGTTCAAGCGATAAAGGCGGAAGCTCGTCACGACCGAAAAATCCGACCTCCAAAGTTTCCATTCCAGCTTCTGCCTGACCTCCGCCGATCTCGCACAAAATAAAGATTTTGTAGATATGGTACGCCTCCGGGGGATGATCGTGGAATTTCTTGTCCAACACCGCCATTAACCGCACCGGAAAGACGGTAAGACCGGCTTCCTCCTTCACTTCTTTAACCGCAACCTCTTTAGGCGATAGACCGATGTCGGCCCAACCTCCCGGCAATGACCACGCCCCATCAACTCGTTCTCGTACGAGCAAAATTCGGTCATCCTGAAACACTACGCCGCGCACATCCACCTTAGGGGTAGCATAGCCGGTTTCATTGGCGAACAGCGCTTTAACCTTCTCCGTCTCCACTTCGGTATAACGGCTGACAATTTCCACGCTAAGCTCACGCAACATCTGAAAGCGTTCAAGATCGTACATGTCTTTGGAATAGGCCAGCCCAGCCTGACTAATGGCCTGAATTTGCTTAGCCCACTCCAGCCATTGCAGCTGCGGAATCGAGTCCGACATCTGAATCGCAACCTTTCGGATAGAAGTCTAAATCCACTGTACCACCATAGAAATCATATATGCAGCAGGGAAGATGATCAGTTGCGCCGCTAATGTTCCGAGAAACCTCGCGCCCATCAACATATATAGATCCTCCCCAGCATTTTATTCAGCTTCACACCGGCATAGCGTATGGAATACGACAGCGTCTCCGCCGCATGAATAATCAACGTTAAGATGCATCCGATTACCAGATAGGTGGTCACTTTACTCCCCTCTCCAATAAACTTCCGCTATTTTCGTTGCCATGTTTAAAATGTCCCGTGGCTTTTGCCATGATCAGCTGGGCTTCTTTGGGTGTCGCCGCGCTTTGAATCCGCGTGATAAATTTCTCCGCTTCTTTCCCAGAGAGGGTAGTGACCATGCGCCCTTTCCAAGAAATGAACACCTTTCGATTTTTCGTGATTTCATAAGTGAAAATCTCTTCATCCAAACGATTGCGTTTATCAACGTTCCCCAAAATAAGCCTCCATGAATGAGTTAGATTATTTTCACATATTTGGCCATCATGGTGCGATAATCGAACAGAACTTCTTCTTTTTCTTCGGTATATACAAATCCATTGGATTTATAAAAGAGCGTGCCGATGTCGTTCTCACGTTCACACCAGGCGTAAATTTCAGTGATTAATGGGTTCAGACGAATTAATTCATTCAGCAACTTCTTGCCAATGCCCTTGCGCTGATGCTCTTTTAAGATATAAAGTCGAGTCAGCTCACTAACCCCTTCATCATCCGCTTCCGACAGTTGGCCAAACCCAACGATCTCTCCTTCCCATTCCGCGACCAGGAACTTCCGCGCGGCTTGCGCTTCGTCCAGTGTGATGCTTTGCTCCAAGCTGCTCTTGGCATAGGCGTGGGTCAAATACGTGGCGATAAAATGCTCCGGATAAATCATTTCATAAGTGCTGTTCCAGGTTTCCACAGCTACCTCTCGAATGCCGTCGATGTCGTTCAGTGTTGCCGGACGGATCAGCAGTGAATCCATCAGCTTCAATCCTTTCTGTTTCGTAAATAACGGGACCCAGCTTCGGATATGGACCTATCTCCAGCCGGGTCGTATATCAATAACGTTTCACTATACAAATTACTTCTTACAAAAACTATGATACACTGACCTCAACCGAGAAAGCTACCCCTATTCATGAAATCGCTTTCTTTAATACCAATGTAGTCGGCAACGCCTTGTCTGATGCGTTTCCAAGCTAAATTTCATCTTCAGGATATCGACGAATGTTGTCAGTTTCACAAACCATATACATAAGAACAAAGGAACATGATCAAAAAGCTGGTATTCCCAACTTAATACAGAATTGAAGAACACGTGCTACGCTTATCTGGTCACGAATCCCATTGAAAAATAACTGGAGGCGATTAACTTGCTGGTGAACAATGTGAATTGGCGGGAATTAGCCTTTCATCATATCCCGCGTATGCTCATTGATGAACACGAGCCGTTCCGTCCCATTCGGGTTGGCGTTACGGTGCTGACGGAAACCGGTCCGTCTCCTTCATTCAAACGAATGTTGTTAGTGGACGGGGAGCGTGTTGGATCGGTTATTGAATATGCCGTCTACTGGGACTACGATATTACACATCTTTACGATCTGGAGCATATGTGGATCTTCCTGTCTCCACAAGGTGCCGTTGTCGATTGTGAAGCCAGCTTTCATGGAAGATACCTCAAAGGTATCGCTCCCGGCAAAACGAACGTAGGGCCAGATGGACGTATCAGCTTATATTGCCAGCCGGGAAAACACGCCTTCTCTCCAATCCGCGATCTGTTCGAGCTGCTTCCCGACCTGCACCTGGCAACCGGAGCACATGCAGGAAAAGACGGCGTTCTGGAGCCCGACATGCTGCACGGCATGTATAAGACGCTGCCCGAGGCGGACGCACTCGCAACCGAGCATCTTCGCGGCTTCCAGTTTAATATTGCCGGCACCTACCTTCCTTTTGAGTGGTCCCTCGACATGCTCGTTACCTGGGAAGAGCTGAAGCGGGAAATCCCCATCCGGATGAGGGATTTGCTGAAGCGGCTACATGAGTTGAAGCAATCGGGATCGTCAGTCCAAGAAGCGATCCACTAAGCTAAAAAGCCTTCCTGTCCGTGGTAACCGCTTGGACTGGAAGGCTGTAACAACAATTCCATTGCTGCAAGGGCGGCCGAACCTATTCTTTTTTGTTCTTCGGCACGGTAGTCGAGTCCGGTACTTCATCCGCTGTCTCCCGATCATCGCGTATGCCCGTTATCTCCTCAGCAGCTTCCGTTAGCGGAGCAGGGATCGGTCGTTGGCTGGACGGAGCCGATACCCTTCCCCTTCTTTCTTTCACCCAATAGATCCCGGCAAGCAGTGCAGTTAATCCTAACCCCACCACCAACCCGGTCCCTTGTCCGGAAATAAAGGGCATGCTCACGATAATGGCGATCATCCCGATCAGACCAACCCAGGACGTATAGGGGTAACCTGGAAGCTGACATGCAGCTTCCGGAGAGCAGGGCGTTACCCGCCGCCAGCGATAATGGGAGGCCAAAATGATAAAGTAGGAGAACAAGAGCGAATATCCACCGCAGCTGACCAGAAAGAGGTACACCTGCTGAGGCAGCAGGTACCCCATCGCCAAACCGAGCAGCATAGCGGCTCCCGAGAACAGGATACCCCTATACGGGATATCATGCCGGTCTTTCAGCCATGCCGGGGCATGGCCTTCCGCTGCCAACGAACGCAGCATCCGGGCAAGGCCAAATGTCGAAGCCAGCATCGTAGACAGAATCGCCGTAATCATCACAATATTAATCAGCGTCCCAGCCCATCCCATGCCCCAGCGGGTTAGAGCTAAAACTAACGGACTTTGGTCCGCGATCATCCCCTGTGTTGGATACAACATCAGAATCACTGCGATCGCAGCGATATACAAGGCGAGCAAACTGATCAGAGTCATATTAATGGCCCGAGGAATCGTCTTTTTCGGGTTCTCCACCTCTGAAGCGGCTAGGCCAATGACCTCAAATCCCGAATAGCTGAACATCACGATAAGCATACTGCCCGCTATCCCTGCAATCCCCCCGGGAAACCACGCTTCATTTTGCAGTTCGCCTCCCCCCGCTGCTGGAGTCCCCGGAATCCAGCCCGCTATCAAGGCCAGCCCGATGACGATGAACCCGACGATGGCCAGCAGCTTCACCGCTGCCAGACCGCTCTCCAGCTTGCTCAGATAATCGGCACCAAGCAAATTAAGCAGCGTGATTCCGACGATAATGAGCATGCCCATCGCAACCTCCGAAAAGCTCGGGAACCATTCCCTAAGAAAGGTGGACGCCGCGATCGATTCACTGGACATCGCCAGAATCAAGCCCACCCAATACACCCAACCGGTAATAAAGCCAACGCTGCGTCCCAAACTCCGCTCCGCATACGTACGAAACGAGCCTGGCACAGGGTCAGCCACCGTCATTTCCGAGAGGGCATAGAGAATGATGTAAACCAGCAATCCGCCAAGGATAAACGATAGCAAAATGCTGGGACCCGCTGCTTGAATCGCCACGCCGGAACCGAGAAAAAACGAACCCCCGACGATCGTCCCCAGCCCCAGCATCGTTAAATGAAACGTCGAGATTCCTTTTTCGCCAGTCTTGCCATTGCCCATAAGCCAAGCCTCCCTCAAGCTCTTCGTAAACTATAGGGAGTATTGGCGTAAATTAACGAAATTATGTTGAATAAGTTTAGATATGGACTACATAGCAGCTTCTTTCCGCCATCGTTCCGCTTGTTCCCGAACCATCAAGACGAATTGCTCCAATGCAGGGGATCGCCACTTCTTCCGGTGTAATGCCAACTGTGTCGCCACCCGCTGCGATTCGTCATTCCAGTTCAGCTTCACCAGCTTGCCTTCTTCAAGCTCGCTGCGCACGGTGACCCGCGGCAAGAAGGAGACTCCCAGCCCGGAGATCACACACTGCTTGATCGCTTCGATGCTCCAAAACTCCAAGTTCGAGTCGCTCGCTTTTGTTTCTGATGTTTTGCTTTATAGCCGTCATGCTGCTTTACGGAACCGGGACAATGTCACTCAGCACGCTGATCCAATTTCCGAACGCAACCTTTATTCTCACGTACATGGGCGGCTGCGCTGCCGGAATTCGGCTCCTCAAAGGCAGCCGTATCGGCGTTGTCCTCAGCTGGATTTCGTTTGCGGCTACAGCCGTCGTATTCCGTTCACCGGCTGGGCCATGCTCTACCCGCTGCTGATCGCGCTGTTATGCCTCGGGATCCAGCTGCGCTTCAGCCGGCGGAAAGCCACTTCTCTGGATATCTAATTTAATACGGTCGTCACGAGGCTGCGGCGAAACAGCATCTGGTCTGTCCATCGCAGCCTTGCTTAAATCCGTCCTTCATCAAAATAGGTGACTTCCACCCCTCTGGCCACAATGGAGCTAATCCCTTCCGGATAATAGGGCATCAGTTCGTCTGCGCGCTCCACGTCAACCCATGCGATATCCAATATCTCCTCTGGACGGGTAATCTCCGGCTTGCCCCCCGTAATTTCCGCGCGGAACGTCAGCAGGATGACATGCTCCTCGTTTTTTATATGTACAAATTCATTCACAGCCACGATCCCGTGAACCTTCACATCCAGTCCTGTCTCCTCTTTCCCTTCGCGGATCGCCGCGATCTGCAGCGTCTCGCCAGGCTCCACCGCGCCTCCAGGCAGCGTCCAGGCTTCGTTTTCATTTTGCACCATGAGCACTTTTGTTCTCGTCTCATCGGGGATTAGCAAATATACCACATCTGTTCGTTTCATCGTTAGCCTCCAAATAATAAGTCCAATATCGTCGAAAATTTACCCGATGGCTGTCCCCGAAGCACATCTGGATCGTAGATTTCCACATGACCACAGTTCAGGCAGGAGACGAATAAATAATGGTTGTGCTGGATGTCCATCAGTTTGCTCAACCCGGTGCCGGTCATGGCCACTTCTTTCACCGCAGCTTCCCGTTTTCCGCACTTGCTGCATTTGAAACGACGCTCCAGCACCTCTTCCAGATCGAAGTAATCCCCAACCCGAGGAGGATCAACAAGGTCCCTCGATCCCGGCCCGGGGAATCCCTCCAGATGCTCAGGCAGCACCTCATGTTTGCATTCAGGACAAACGTCAGCAACCAATATGACCTGTTCTCCGCACCAAGGACACTGAATCACGCTTCACGCCTCCTTTAGGATTAGGCCTCAAATATTTTGCCCATATAATACTCATCGACGTAATTTCCATCCACTCGAATCGAATTTCGTTTGACGCCCTCGACTTCAAAGCCAACTTTCTTGTACAGAGCAACGGCCCGTTCATTAGGGATCATCACCGTTAACTCGAACTTGGTGATCTCCGTCTCCGCACGCCATGCCTCAGCAGCCTGGAATAAGCGGGTTCCGATCCCTTTGCCCGAGTAGGCTTGAGTGATGCCGACCACGATGTAACCGACATGCTTCGTTCGGTTGGCTTGACCGCCAAACACGGCCAAATAACCAACCAACTTCCCTTGATCCTCCGCTACCAGAATTGTGGAGCCGGCTTCGGACAGAATCGATTGAATCCGCTCCCGCTGTTCTTCAGCCGTCGTGTTACGTTCTCCCGGTTCATAGAGCATAAATTTCGTTTCTTGGTCCAGTTGCAGGCATAGTTTCAAAAAGCGCTCAGCGTCATCCACTCGAATTTCTCGAATTTCAATCATTTCGATCTCTCCATTGGTTACTCATGCTCGTTCCCGTTCTCCTTCGCTGCCCACTTGGCGGCTACCTGATCCTCACCTTTGAAATAATCAACTTGGCCGGCGCTCTCGTAAACTTCCTGGTAGGGTAAAATATTGATCTTCCCTGAATCCGGATATTCACAAACGTCCAGCCCCATGTTCGTTCGGATATCCAGGTACTTGCACGGCTTCTCTGTATGGTTAAACAGCTGTTGCGCCCCCGAGGGCCCCATTTCGAAGAACACG
>Ga0164243_10006690_pt1 | contig 17398 bp, 12 predicted proteins | sample OricompcompostOP_FD_108781 | JGI IMG/M metagenome (GOLD analysis project Ga0164243, IMG submission 108781) | Organic Plus compost microbial communities from Emeryville, California, USA - Original compost - Organic plus compost (OP) | ecosystem: Engineered > Solid waste > Mixed feedstock >... | reverse complement strand
GGGGGGGAGCGCCCATTCGGTCATCTCGCGGTACGAGCCGTCCGGGATGTACACCTTGCCCACCGGCAGGGTCGCGTCGACGGCCTCGGCGAACGTGGTCGGGCGGATCCAGTCGCGGTTGCCGCGGATCATGTCGCAGAACCGGCGGAGCCAGCCGCGGGTGAAGACGTGGTCAAACGTTTCGGGCCACGAGCCGAACTTCTCGCCGTCGTCGGCGCAGACGACCGTCGCCCCGGGCCGTTCGGCGGCGAGCCGCTTGAGGAACTCGTACGACTCGTGCGGCTCGCGGAAGGGGACGAGATACCGGAGCCGCTCCGAGTTCGGGAAGACCTTCAGGAGCTTCCCCTCGTCTTCGGTCAGGTAGTAGCCGTGGAGTTCGTCGTCGGTGAGGCCGGCGCGGTGGAAGTGGTAGTCGTCGAGGACGGTGTATTCGACCCCCGCGTCGGCCAGGTCGGAAACGAGGTTCGGCTCCCAGACCCGCTCGGGGACCCACATGCCGCGGACCGGCGCGCCCAGCAACTCGGCGAGGTATTCGGCGTAGCCGCGGACCTGGCCGACCCGGTCGCGCCGGGGGATCATCGTCATCACCGGCTCGAAGAAGCCGCCGCCGAGGATCTCGACCCGCCCCGCTTCGACCAGCGCCCGCACCCGCTCGACGTACTCGGGCTTGCGCTCGGCCAGCCATTCCATCAGCGGGCCGGAGGTGTGGAGGACGAACGGGATGTCGGGGTAGTCCTCCATCACGCCGAGGAACGGCTCATAACTGTCGCGGTAGGCGGCTTCGAAGACGCCGTCGAAGTTGCCGACGGGCTGGTGGTTGTGGAGGGCGAAGATGAGGCGAAGACCGTGCATGGTCCACTGTCCCTCGGCGTCGGTCGGGCCCCGCACGGGTCGCCGGCGGCCCGTGCGGGGGTTCGGGGTCGGGCCGTGTACCGGTCGATCATCGGTCGGGAGGGGCCAGCCTCAGCCCCGGTCGCTCGCCAGCCGGTCGCTGAACGACGGGTGGCCGACTTCGACCTCGCGGAGGAAGGCCGCCGCGTCTTCGGGCGGGACGGGGTTGATGTAGAAACCCGAGCCCCACTCGAAACCCGCCACCTTCGTCAGCCGGGGGATGATCTCGATGTGCCAATGGTAGTGCGGCAGGTCCTGGTGGTCAAACGGCGCGGTGTGAACGATGTAGTTATAGGGGGGGCAGTCGAGCGCCTGCTCCAGCTTATTGAGCACCTGGTGGAGCACCGTGCCGAGGTCGTCGACCCCGGGTTTGGGGATGTTCTCGAAGTGGCTGGAGTGCTGCTTGGGGATGATCCAGGTCTCGAACGGGAACCGGCTCGCGTACGGGCAGAACGCGGTGAAGTGCGGCGTGTCGAGCACCACCCGCTTCTCGGTCGACAGCTCCTGCTGGACCATGTCGCAATAGATGCACCGGCCGCGGTAGTTGAAGAACTCGAGCGCCCCGGTCATCTCCTCCCAGACCGAGATCGGCACGATCGGCGTGACGATGAGCTGGCTGTGGCTGTGTTCCAGGCTCGCCCCGGCCGCGGCGCCGACGTTCTTGAACAGCATCCCGTGGACGAGGCGCGAGTCTCGCTTGAGGTCGACCAGCCGGTCGCGATAGACCCACATGACCTCGCGGATGTTCTCCTCGCCGAGGTCGGCCATGCTGATCTTATGCTGGGGCGTCTCGATGATGACCTCGTGGGCCCCGACCCCGGCCATCTGGTCGTAGATGCCATCGCCCCGCTTGTTAAGTTGCCCCTCAACTTTCAAGGCGGGGAAGCGGTTGGGGACGACCCGGATCCGCCAACCGGGACCGTTGGGGCGGGTCCCCCGGTCGCGGTAGGCGAGGATCTCGGGCGGGGTCTTGTCCTCATGCCCTTCGCAGAACGGGCAGACGCCGGGTTCGCTCTGCGCCTGGGCGTCGCTCTTGAAGTCGTGAGGCCGCTTCGCCCGCTCGTGCGCGATGATCACCCAGCGCCCGACGATCGGATCTTTACGCAGCTCGGGCATTCTCGAAACTCCCTGTCGCTTGTCGGGGCCGTATCACCGCGCGGCCGGTAAACTTCCTAGACCTGCCACATGATCCGCTCGAAATCCGGGGTCGGCACGACCAGCTCGAAGATCCCCTCGCGGGGGGCCCGGTCGAGGCTGGCGTCGTCGGAGAGCAGTTCGACGTAGAAACGGACGTGGTCGCCGGCCTTGAGCCCGAGCCGGCCGAACGGGACGGCCAACTCCAGGATCTTGCCCGTCGCCACCTCGACGGCCGTACCGTTCCCCGACGGTTGCCCCTTGTGGTTGATCAGGCCCAGCGGTCTCGCCTGAGACGGCAGGTCGATCACCACCTCCCACTCGGCCGGGTCGACGAAACCGAGCCTCAGCCGCGACACCTCGGCGAGCCGTTCGGCCGCGGGACCCCCTTCCGTGTCGACCCGGACCAGCAGCCGGTCGGCGCTGAACCCGAACCAGACGGACTGGAGGAGGCCCTTGGCGACGAGGGCCATCGTCCCTCGCTCGTTTCCACAAACGTAACGCGCGGCGTTGATCCACTCAAAGTAGGTCGAGCGGCCGTCCACCTTCACGTTCAGGAAGCTCGTCGGCTGGTCGTGGATCGGCCGGTGCGAGACGGCCTGGGAGATCGGCGTAAAGAGGTTGCCCGGCGGGTCGTCGCCGAGGAGCGAGTAGACGTTCCGCAGGTGCTTGCGGAAGAGGTGGTCGAACAGGGCGTCGAGCGCGCTGGAGTGGTCGTCGCCGTACCACCAGAACCAGTCGGACCCTTCGGCGATATAGATTTCGTCCCAGGCCCGCGCGAGGACCGCGGGGTCGTGGCGGCCCGACGCGGTCTCCTTGACCAGGTACTGGCGGGTCTGGTGGAGGGCGTCCCAGCCCCGGTTGTCCTCGTCGTGACCGATCCAGATGGCGAAGTTGTGGCTGATCCAACTCCCGGCGAAGAGCCGGGGGAGCGTGTCGGTCGGCGGGTTGTCGCGCAGGAACTCGCCGACGGTGACGGGGCGGACCCGCGGGTCGCGTGCGGCGGCCTGGTAGAGGGACCGGAGGAACGAGACGCCGCCGTCGGGGTAGTATTCCCAGCAGTTCTCGCCGTCGAGGATGACCGGGACGAGGGTGGCCGAGTTCTGCCGGCAGGCGTCGCCGATCGCGTGGAGCTTGCCGAGGAAGTCGGCCGCCGCGACGGGGCCGGGGCTCCGCTGGTAGTGGAAGCCGACCTGGTCCGACATCGAGTGGTCGCGGAAGACGATCCCCAGGTCGTCTCCCCCCTCGGAGATCCGCCACGGCCGGTAGAGTAACTCGGGGTGTCGGACGTGCCCCCGGCTGTCGCGGCCGACCTTGCCACCGAGGGAACAGCCGAGGATTTCCTCGTCGGTGGCGATCCACTGGATGCCGTGGCGGGCCAAAAGCGGGATGATCGCCTGGCAGACCGACCCCTCGCTCGGCCACATCCCCCGGGGCCGTTCCCCGAAGACGGACTGGTGCAGTTCAACGGCCCGCCGGACGTGCGTCTCGGCGTCTTCCGGATAGCCGTCCTTGTAGGCCGGCAGGTTGACGTCGGGCATCGCCTCCCGGGCGAACCGCTTGTCGAGCAGGAGGGGGAGGATCGGGTGGTAGAAGGGGGTGGTCGTCAGTTCGACCTGGCCCCGGTCGGCGAGCTTCCTGTGGAGCGGGATGATCTGTGCGAGCAGGCTGCGCTGTTTGTCGAGGAGCCAGTTCTTCTCTTCCTCGGTGTACCGCCGCCCCTTGGCCTTGAACTCGGCCAGTTCCTTGTCCTTCTCGAACAGGAGGGGGTGCATCCAGGTCAGGTTGGACCAGACCTGGAGGTCGCGGAAGTCGCGCTCGCGGAAGCGGTGCAGCGCCTGTTCGGCCGTCTCGACGCCGAGCGCCCTCTGGACGTAAAGCTCCTGGTAACGCGGGTACGGCCGGATCATGGCGTCCGGGTTGGCCATGAAGAAGTGGTCGAGCAGGTAGACCGCGTCGTCGTGCGAGAGGCCGTCGGCGGGCGTCCGAGAAACCCGCAGGTGGCGGTCGCTCGCGCCGTCGACGTAACCTTGGAGCTGTACCAGGAGGCTCGGCACGAGGTTAATGGTGCAGCGGAACTCGGGGACCTCCTCCAGGTGGAGGGCCATCCCGAGGTAGTCCTTGGTCCCATGCAGGCGGACCCAGGGCATCGGGTTTTCGCCGGCAAAGTCGTCCGGGTAGTACGGCTGGTGCTGGTGCCACATCAAGGCCAGGGAGACCGTGGGCATCGTCATTCTTTTCTCCCGGACGCCGAGTCCTCGATCCGGTCTCGACGGGTCCGCTCCGAAGGCCGTACGGGGTTAATCCGCTCACACCTTCGGAACTGCCCGCTCCGTCGCCCCGTCCCGGCGAGAGGGGGCGAGGCCGAGACACCGCCGTTTCCTAAACCCCTTGACCCCGCGGCGCAGGACCCGCGGGGAGGAGGGGGGCCGCCGCCCGGCCTTCCGTGCGGCGTAGAACTTCCTCGTAAAGCGACACGTACTCCCGGGCGCTCCGGTCCCACGACCAGTCGGCCCGCATCCCCGCCTCGACCAGTCGGTCCCACGCCCGACGGTCCTTCCAGAGTGCGAGTGCCCTGTGGATGGCGTCCCGAAGGGCTTCGGGCGTCGGGTCGTGGAAAACGAACCCCGTCGCCGACCCGTCGGCCAGGGTGCCGGGGGTCGCGTCAACGACCGTGTCGGCGAGCCCGCCGGTGGCCCGGACGAGCGGGACCGTCCCGTGCGCCAGGCTATAGAGTTGGTTTAAACCACACGGCTCGTAGAGGCTCGGCATCAGGAGCAGGTCGGCCCCCGCCTCGATCTGGTGGGCGAGGGGGCCGGAGTAGTGCAAGAAGACCCGCAGCTTTCCCGGGTACGTGTCGGCTAACCGTTCGAGGAGTTCGGCGTAGCGGGCTTGCCCCTCGCCGAGGATGACCATTTGAGCGTCTCGGCCCAACACGTCATCGGCCACCGCGGCCAGCAGGTCCCAACCTTTTTGCCGGTCGAGCCGGCCGATCTGGGCGAAGAGGGGGACGTCGGGGCGCTCCGGGAGCGACGCCAGGCGCTGGAGCGCCGCCTTGCACGCGGCCTTGCCCGCCCGGAAGGTCGCCGGGTCGTAGGGCCGGGCCAGCATCGGCTCGTACCGGGGCGCCCAAGTCCGCGGGTCCATGCCGTTTACGATCCCGCGCAGGTCCTCGCGCCGCGCCCGGAGCAGGCCGTCGAGGCCGCAGCCGAACTCGGGCGTCTGGATCTCTCGGGCGTAGGTCGGGCTGACGGTGTTGATCATGTCGGCGTAGACCATCCCCGCTTTTAAGAAGCTGAGACGGCCGTGGAATTCGAGCCGCTGCCAGTCGAACAGCCGGGCGTCGAGCCCCGTCACGGAGACGTCCGACGCCGGGAACAGGCCTTGGTACGCGAGGTTGTGGATCGTCAGGAGCGTGCCGATCTCCCCTAACTCGTTCCGCCAGTGCTCTTTGAGATAGACGGGGACGAGTGCGGTCTGCCAGTCGTTGACGTGGACCACGTCCGGCCGGGAGTCGATCTTCCGCACGACCTCGATCGCCGCGCGGGCGAAAAAGACGAACCGCTCGGCGTTGTCGGCGTAATCCTGGCCGTCGGACTCCTGATAAAGCCGCTCCCGGTCGAAATAACCCGGCTGGTCGATGAGGTAGACGGACACGCCCGAGTCGGGGAGGCGCGATTCGTAGACCGTTCCTGCGACGGCAGTCGTGCCGACCGGGACCGAGACCGACCAGCCCGTCGACTCAAGCGGTTCCGAGGACCGCCGACAGTCGCGGTGGCAGGGTAAGATCAAGGTGACCTCATGGCCCAGGGCGTCCAGCGCACAGGGGAGGGCCCCCATCACGTCGGCAAGACCACCCGTCTTGGCGAACGGCACCGCTTCAGAGGCGATGACGACGACGTTCATCTTCGGGACACCGGAACGGGAGCGTGACCGGACGGAAACGCGTCCCAGGTGAGTCGATAAGAAGCGCGGCGGCCCTCAACTGGGGCCACCCGACACGCCTTCGGGCCGGGTCGACGGCTCGCGAAAGGCTCCCGCGGTCCGCCATCCCTGACCGGGGAACGCGACGGGCCGTCGTGGGAGAGTGACGGCGCAGTCATCTCGACGATGCGGGGTACACGTTTCTTCCTCCTATAGTCTAACCAATCCTAGATTTCTGTACAACCCGAGCGGTCGAAACGGGGGGCGTTCGGACTCCCGCCGCCCCCGATCCAACCGCGGATTTCGTCGGGGGGGCGAAACGAAATGACCCCGACCCCACGCGCGGCGGGATCGGGGTCACGTGATGGTAAGGGTCGACAAGGCCCCGTCAGTTCGACAACGCTTCCTCGTAATTCTCCTGCGGGGCCGACTGAACGGACTGGAGCTTACGGACCGCTTCGTGGTAGGCGAGGCTCACCTGATCGCCGTCCCAATCCACCATCCGGCCCGGGAACTCCTGGAGCTTGGCCCACTGGTTGAGGTACTTGAGCAGGCCGACCTGGTAACGCTGCTCCTGGTCTTTCGTCCAGGCGAACAACGCCTTACCGGTCCGAGGCGGGTTGCCGGCGGAGTTGCCGTTGCGCGGGATCACGGGGGACGCGGCCGCCTGGGCCGGGGCGGGTTCGGGCTCCGCCTGGGCCGGGGTGGCGGGCACGGCCGCCGCGGCGGTCCGCTCCTGAACGAAACCCGGGACCCCGTCGCGGTAGAGGTAGCGGGCGACGCCGAACTTCACGGCGGCCCGCTTAAAGCCGTCGGAATACCCGCTCTTGTCGTCGTCACCCGAGTCGGCCATGCCGGCGTAGCCGCCGGCGTCGGCCTTGGTCAGCAACGACCCGTCCGGCAAACGGATCGTCAGTTTGCAGAGGACCGAGTGCTCGCCCGGCACGTACTCGTCCCACCAGTTCTCGGGGCCGAGGACGTCGTCGAGGCGGTTCATCACGGTCCGCGCCGTGATGTAATGGAGTTGGCGGCCGGACTGGGAACGGACCTTCACTTCGTGCGGTTCAAAGGGCGCGGCAAGGGCGGCGAATAAGTCGGGATGCATCGTCATGGGAACGCCCCTCGTGCTGGCCGTCGGCCGAGAACCGGCCTGTGGCCATCTTGTGAATGTGGGGTCGGCCGAGCACACCGATCACATGACCCCGACCGATCCCCGGAACGCCAAGGCGTCTGGGAAATGGGGGATGCAACCAAAGTGCCACCGTCCGCCCGGGGCCGGCCTTAATCCGGTCTCGGGCGGACGGTAGTGATTGTAGCAATCGGAGGGGTAGGTTACAAGCGTACAGTATCGGATTTTTCGGAAAAATCCGCGGACGCGATCAGAGAGGTCTGTCCGGGCGTGACCGCCGAGACGGTCGTCTTGAATTCGTAGCGGTTCAAGACGAGGAGAAGGAGCAGGCAACCGAGGATCATGGCGCCGAGGGCGACCCCGAGGAGGGCGACGAAGATGTCGCTCTTCGGCGCCTGGACGTAGACGCCGCGTTGGGCCGCGGGGCGGGCGGTGGCGGCGCTAGACCTACCGGCGGATCGTAGACGAGACAATGTCGCCCTCCTTAATCTTTTTGCCTTGGACCGTGTTGCCGATCACCTTGCCGACGGCCTGGTCGGGATCGACGCTCAGGATCTGGATCTTGCCGAGGTATTCGGGGATCGGCTGGGTCCGGTAGAGGAGCAACTCGTGGCCGGGGACGAGGCCGTCGTCCGAGCCGATCGTGATTTCAACCCGGCGGTTCTGGGCGTCGACCCGGGCGACCTCCCCGTGGACCGGCGGGGGGCTTTCCAGACCCTTGATGGTCGAGATGTCGTCCGAGAGGCCGCTACGCCGGAGCAACGTCGAATACTTCGCCACGCGGTCGCGGAGGTCCGTGTTGTTCGCGTCGAGCGTCTTGGTCTGGCGCTCCAGTTCACGGATCTTGTCGTTCAGTTCCGTCTGCTGGAGCTTGAACTCGTTGGCCTGTTTCTCGACGGCCGACTTCTGCTCGCGGAGCTGGGTGGTCTCTTTGAGCCGCTCCTCGGCCAGGGTCAACGCCGTGTTGGCGCTCTGCTGGGCGGTCTCCAGCTTCGCCCGGGCCGCGGTGATCTCGGCCTGGGCCTGCTTGATCTCGTCTTCGAGCGACTTCACGCGGGCGCCGGCCTGCTCGATGGCCTGCTTATGGTCGGCGGCCGCCTTCTCCAGGTCCTTCTTCGCGGCGTCGACCGCCGAAGTCAGGTCGGCGTTCTTCTTTTGAAGCTCCGCGACCTTGGTTTTCTCTTTCGAGGTGGCCTCTTTCCAGTTCGTGTGCGTCGTGAAGACCACCGTGGAAATGCCGAGGAACAATAGCGCGAAGGCCATGATCACGATCACGAGGATCTTGCCGACGAATGTCATGGTCCCATCCTACCATTCAGAAGGAAGACGGCCGAATGCCCCCCCAGCGACGTCGCCGCCACGAGTCAGGCGAAGGAAGGTGCGCGCAGACCGTTCTCATGTCCGGGAGACGTGGTGCGGCCAGCGGTGTCGCGGCAGAACCCGCGAGAGTGATGACCGTACCCAATTTAACGGTCCGGGAACTGTTGCGGCAAGCAGAGTCACGTCGCCGACATCGACTTTGACGACATGGCCCCTGAGACGGTTCCACCCCCCGGGCCTAACACGTCCCAAATCTACCCCACGATCTCGCCCCGGGCAAGAAAGGAGGTCTGGCGAATCTGGGGAGAGACCGCGGGTCAGGATAGGTGTGTATGAGAGGCGATCGACCCGCCGCCCCGACGGCGGAATTTCGGATAAACGAAGGACAGGGGGATCAGGCCGACCGTCACGGCGAGGCAGGTTTGCCCCAGCCAGTCGCCCCAACGGGAATAAAGGCCCGCGCGGCCGTCGAGGGGGACGATGCCGCTGACGACGTCTTCGAGGTACTTGCCGTCTTTCGAGGTCGGGAGGGATTGGAGCACGCGGCCGTTGCCGTCGACGATCGCCGAAACGCCCGTGTTCGCGGCCCGGGCGAGCGGGACGCGGTTCTCGACCGCCCGGAAGATGCTGACGGCCAGATGCATCTCGTGTTCCGACGACATGTGGAACCAGCCGTCGTTGGACAGGTTCAGAAGAATGTCCGGGTGCCGCCCGTCCTCAGCCTCGGAGAAGAAGCGGCGGACGACCTGGGGCACGGTGTCTTCGAAACAAATGGCTGCGGCGAGTCGGTACGGTCCGAGGGTTAGCCAGACGGGGGCGCGTCCTCGATCGAGGCTTGGAATGTGCGTCCCGTGATAGGGCGTCAGGGCCGTTAGCCAGGGAAAGGTCTCGATCAAGGGGACGTATTCGCCGAACGGCACGAGGTGCATCTTGTTCGCGAACTGTGGGGACCTGGATCCTGGCTGAAAAAGGATCGCGGAGTTGAACTTCAAGAGCCCGCCGGGGCGGTGGTCGTAGGTCAAGCTGCCGACGAGCATCGGCACGCCGACCAGGTCCGTCCAGCCCTGAAGTTCGGCGGCGATCGAGTCCCGTTGTTGCAGCCGAAATTCGGGCGTGAAGGTCGAGCTGGAGCTGACCGCTTTCAACTGCCGGCCCAACTCCGCCCGGCTCAGGGAAGGGTCGATCGCGACATACCCGTAGGGGTATGAGGTCTCGGGCCAAACGATCAGGTCGGGGCGTTCGGCCGCGGAAAGGGCCCGGTTGATGAGTCTGCGGTAGAGGGCGACGATCTCGTCATAGTCTTTCGAGTCTTTCAGGCTCTGTACGAGCCCCGATTGCAAGAGGGCGACGCGCGGGCCGGGCCGAAACTCGGCGGTCCGGAGCCGGAAGACGCCGTAGCCGAGGGTCGCGCTCACCGCCAGCAGCACGGTCACGAGGCGGAGGGTCTGGGCGGGGGTGAGGCGTGCGCCTTGCGGCGTCGGGCGCAGGAGGGGGAGTGTGAAGAGGTCGACCAGCCAGGCGTTGACGACGGCGATCAGAAGGCTGACCCCGAGCGACCCGGTCAGGTCGGACACCTGGATCACCGGCAGAACGGTGTATTGGCTGTGGGCGAGGTAGTACCACGGGAACCCCGTGACCACGTAGGCCCGGACGTACTCCAGCGCGACCCAGACGACCGGCGCGGCGATCATCAGGGGGAGCCTCATCCGGTGAACGCCGAGCCTCGCGAGCGCGAGGAAGAGCGGCCAGAAGAGCGAAAGGGCGAGGGCCATGGCGAGCCAGGCGAGCCAGGCCGACGAGTCGGTCAGCCTGATCCACTGGATGGCCAGTCCCCAGAACGCGAAGCCGCCGACCCAGGCGCCGAAGTAAAGCGACCGCGCCGACCGCCGGCTCGGGACGAGCAAGAACAGGGGCACCAGCGCCGCCCAGACGAGCCAGCCCCAGTTCGCCGGCGGAAAGGTCGACCAAAGGATTAGTGCCGACGCGACCGCTTGCACCGCCGGGTGCCGCCCCCGGACGCCCGTGGCGTTCCCCGGCGCAACCTCCACGGCGGTCGAGGGAGAAGACATGGGGGCGGACACTCCTCGGGGCGTCATGCCCGGGGCGCGGAACCCGGGACGGGTTGAACGGACCGGAGTCATTCGTCGGACGGCCGGCGGATCTTAACCCAGCGGCAGGAATTGGACAATTTCACCCGCCTCGTAGCGCCGGTCGCCGGCCGGGAAGACGGCGAAACCGTCGGCGGAGGCGACCGTCCGCAGGTCGGCCGAGCCCCCCCAATTAAGCGGGCTGACCGAGGGCGTGTCGCCTTCCACGAGCCGAGCCGGGTGGTACGTGGGCCGGTCACCCTGGTGCGCGAACGGCGTGGCAAGGCGGACGGGGAACGCCCGATCGGCCTTGTCCCTCTGTCCCGCGAGCAGGCCGAGCGCCGGGCGGACGAACAGGAGGAAACCGACCACGCCACTCACCGGGTTTCCCGGGAGCCCGAAAACGAGCGTGCCGGGGTTCCCGTCCGGCCGGGCGGGGCCGACGCCGAACCAGAGGGGTTTGCCGGGTTTCAAGCGAATTTTATGGAAGACGTTCGACACGCCGAGGCGTTCGAACGCGGCGGGGACCAGGTCGCGGTTCCCGGCCGACACGCCGCCGCTGACCAGCATCACGTCGGCGGTAAGGCCGCGGCCGAGGATGGCGTGGAGCGCGTCGGGGTCGTCGGGGGCGGTCGGGAGGGTCTCCGCGTCACAGCCGGCCGAGACCGCGAGGGCGCGGAGCATGGTCGCGTTCGAGTTGCGGATCTGACCCCGGCCCGGCACCTGGTCGGGTTCGACCAACTCGTCGCCCGTCGAGACGACCGCAACTCTCGGGCGGGGGATGGCGTGAACGGACGTCCGGCCGACCGACGCGAGCAGCCCCATCCGCGGCGGGGTGAGCGAGGCGCCGCGGGTGAGGACGACTTCGCCGGACCGCATCTCGCGGCCGCGGGGGAGCCAATTCTGACGGGGGAGGACGTCGGGCCCTTCGATGACGACGTGGTCGCCGGCCCTCCGCGTCCGTTCGACCATGACGACCGCGTCGGCCCCGGCCGGGAGCGGGGCGCCGGTCATGATGGCGGCGGCCTCGCCGGGGGCGAGCGGGCGCGTCGGCGTCCGGCCCGCCGTGATCTCCTCGCCGACGAGGAGCCGGCGGTTCCCGTCGGCCAGGTCGGCCGTCCGAACGGCGTAGCCGTCCATCAACGCCTTATCGAACGGGGGCAGGTCGAGGTCGGCGGCGACGTCTTCGGCGAGAACGAGGCCCAGGGCTTCGGCCAACGGCACGGCCCGGGGGGGCAGGGGGGCGGCGTGGGCGCGAACCGATCGGAGGGCCTCGTCGACCGTCAGCATGGCGGAACGATCCTGGAAAAAGTCGAGAAGCCCTCGGACCGCGTCGGCCCGTTAAGACCCCGTTAGCTCTCGATGAAGTTTTTGAGGAGCGTGATCCCCTCGTGGGTGAGGAAGCTCTCGGGGTGGTACTGGACCCCCTCCAGCGGCCAGGTCTTGTGGCGGACGCCCATGATCTCGTTCTGGTCGGTCCACGCGACGACTTCGAAGTCGTCGCGGAGCGTCCCGGGCTTGATCACGAGGCTGTGGTAGCGGGTCGCCTCGAACGGGTTCGAGAGCCCGCGGTAGACCCCGCGGCCGTCGTGATGGATCATCGAGGTCTTGCCGTGCATGATCCGTTCGGCGCGGACGACCTCGGCGCCGAAGGTGTGGCCGATGCACTGGTGGCCCAGGCAGACCCCCAGGAGGGGGATCTTGGGCGCGAACCGTTCGACGACGGCGTTGGATATGCCCGCCTCGCGGGGCGTACACGGGCCCGGCGAGATGATCAGGTGGGTCGGGTTCTTGGCTTCGATCTCGTCGAGGGTGATCTGGTCGTTCCGGGCGACGAACAGGTCGACGGAGGGGTCGATTTCGCCGAGCCGTTGAACGAGGTTGTACGTGAACGAGTCGTAGTTGTCGATCAGGACGATCATACGGGTTCCATCATTGGGACCGTGAAGGACGGCGACGTCGCGCCCGGTCGCGGCCCGTCACTTGGATCGTAACGGTTCTGGCGACGGACCGGAAGCCGCCTCGCCCTGGAAATCGCCGCACGCGGCCCGGGGCGCGGGTAAATTTGCCCGCAGAGGCGGCCCCGGCGGGTCAAGGGCGGGGGGCGTGGCGCCCCGATGCGACGCCCGACCGTGGCGCGACAAGGAGGTTGTTCCCAATGAAGGCGGCCACGTTCGTCCCGCTCGCCCTGGCCCTGGCGGCGGGCACCAGCGCTTATGCCGGCCCGACGGCCTGCAACAACCCGAACCATCACCACCACCACGCCGGCGGCCGGATCCTCGCCGACGGGCCGGGCTACGGCTGGGGGTTCGCCAACGGCAACCCCGACGGCTACGGCTGGTTCGACCACGGCACGGCGCTCCCCCTCGGGGCCAACCGCGTCGGCGAATACTACTTCCCCCGCTATTTCGCGATCCCCCCCGATCAGGCGTTTCTGCCGAGCTACTACAACCCGATCATCACGCGGGGCCAGCGCTACCTCCCCTTCGCCGGCTGTGGCGGCGCCCACCCCGCGGGGGGCTTCCCGCAGGGCTCGGCCGTCACCCCCGAACACCCCTATCAAGACACGATCGGTTCGGGACCCCGCGTTACGATCCCCGCGTTCACCGGCCGGACCGAGGCCTCGTCGATCCCCTCGGGGGGTAGCGGCCTGACGCCCTGACCCGGATTGAGCTTAGAACCGCACGAACCGTCCCCGGCCCCGTCGTTTTTTTGAACCGACGCGGCCGGGGAATCCGCCTTTGCCATGCTTGCCAAAGCTTCCTGGCTCTTTTACGATGGGAATTCCGCATTACCCCGCCCGGGTCGGGTGCTGGCCGGGGTCGGCACTCGTCGGCAGGATAGGGCGGACGTTTGCGGGAAAAAAATCCGGAATCCGCTGAACCATCCCGCATTCGCCGTCGTAGCAGCCAAGGCGGCGGGCCGATCGGTGGGGCCGGTGCGCTCAAAATCCGACGCCCCTCCCGACCCGTCGCCGGCCCCGTGGCGGCGGCGTACGCGGGCCTCGCCGCCGAGGTGATCCGGGCTCGACTCGGCCCCCGTGGTCCGTCCGTTCGGCCATCCGTTTCTCGTCTTTATTTATTTCGATCCATGCCCAACGGTCAGCCCTCGGTCGGGTTCCGGTTGTTCGAGCGATTCGTTTCGGTCCGCGGCTTTCGAAGCTGATCCACCCGAACTCTTCTCCGTTTTCTACAAGGCGCCCTCGTGATGAGCCGAGACGTCATTATCGAGACACGGAACCTCACCAAGGTTTACCGCGACTTCTGGGGACGCCGAAAGGTCCAGGCGCTCAAGGCGCTCGACCTCCAGGTTCACCGCGGCGAGATCTTCGGCCTGCTCGGGCCGAACGGCTCGGGCAAGACGACCACGATCAAGCTCCTCCTCGGCCTCCTCTTCCCCAGCGAAGGGGACGCCCTGATCTTCAACGAGCCGACCACCAACGTCGCCAAGAACGAGCGGATCGGCTACCTGCCCGAAGAGTCGTACCTCTACAAGTTCCTGAACGCCGAAGAGACCCTCCACTTCTACGGCCGGCTCTTCAAGATCTCCTCCTCCGAGCGCACCAAGCGGGTGAACCGGCTGATCGACATGGTCGGCCTCGGCGCGGCCAAGCACCGCCAGCTCCGCGAGTATTCCAAGGGCATGCAGCGCCGGATCGGCCTCGCCCAGGCCCTCATCAACAACCCCGAACTGATCCTCCTCGACGAGCCGACCTCGGGCCTCGACCCGATCGGCACCGCCGAGATCAAGGAGTTGATCCGCGAGCTGCGCGAGCAGGGCAAGACGATCCTCCTGTCGGGCCACCTCCTCGCCGACATGCAGGACATCTGCGACCGGATCGCGATCCTCCACCGCGGCGAGTTGAAGGAGATGGGCAAGGTCTCCGACCTCCTGACGGTGCAGGACATCACGCAGATCAAGACCCGCGAACTCCCCCCGGCGGCGCTCCAGGAGATCCGCGACGTGATCGCCCGCCACGGCGCCGACCTCGTGGCGGTCGACCACCCGACGACGACGCTGGAAGAACTCTTCCTGAGGATCGTCCGCGAGAGCGACCTGCACCCGGGTCGCCGCCGCGTGGGCGACGCCGGCAAGCCCGCCGCGGCCGACGTGCTCGCGGAAACGCCCGCGGCCAAGTCCTGACCGGGTTGAATCGCGGCACGGCCGTCGGCCGTGCCGCCTCCGTTTTGTGCCCGGCGGCCCGGCCGTCGGCCGCGCCGCCCGCGTAGGCCCCACACCGGCGCCCCCTCGCCGGGGCCGACGATCCCTTATTCCGAACCCGATTCATCCCCGGCCCGGACGACGTTTCGGCGAACGAGGAGTTTTTTCATCCATGTCCGCGTCGTTCTCACTCCCCTATCTGTTGGGGCTGATACCACTCCAAGACTTCCCGGCGGCGCTCCACAATTTCGTGCGCTGGATGCACGTCTTGGGCGAGCCCGGCCGAACGATCCCCGTTGTCAACTTGCAGGACGCCATCCTGGCCGGCCTGATCACCTGGGCTAAGGTGATCAGCCTGTTCTGCCTCCTCGGCTGGCTGCTCTCCTGGGTCACGACGGCCCTGAAGGAGCGGCAGGTCGCCCGCGGCTCCTGGCTCGACATCGCCGCGCTGGTCGCCCTCATCGCGGCCGTGGGGACGATGCTGATCCGCGTCCTGGAGGCGACCCAGCGCATCCCGGTCTACAAGATCGCCGGCATTTACACCGTCAACCTTTTGGCCGGCGTCTGCGGCGCGGTGTTGTTCCTCTGGCTCGAATACGCGATCTGGTCGACGGTCCGCCGGCAGGGCCGCCGTAGCGACCTCGTGGTGACGTTCGGCGTCCACCTCGCGCTGGCGGTCGGCGTCCTCCTCGGGCTCGTACTGCGTAGCACCTACAACCGCGACGTCGCGGGCACGACCAACCCCATGATGACGCCCGTCGACGGCCTGATCCTCGGCCTTCGTAGCGGCGCCACGTTCATGGGCTACGTCGTCCTGGCGAAGATCCTCGCGCTGATCGCGGTCGAGGTCGTCTCGGTCCGCTGGCGGCGGATCTTCGCGATCGCCAAGGTGACCGTCATCGAGTCGAACCGACGGATGTGGGCCCCCTGGGTGGTGATCACGGTCTTTTTCGTCATCCTGGCGTTCACCCACTGGTTCCTCCAGCCGCCCCGGCCGGCGGAGATGGGGCGGCTGTTCGTCGGGACGCTGTCCCTGCTCTGCTCGCTGCTGCTGACGGTCATGATCACCCTGTTGACCCCGCTCAGCCTCCCCCAGGACATCCAGAACCAGACGATCTACACGATCGTCTCGAAGCCGGTGCGCCGGATCGAACTGATCTGGGGGCGGATGCTCGGGTTCATGACGATCGTGACCTTCCTCACGATCGTCTTCGGCGGCGTGAGCCTGCTGTACCTGCGGCGGACCGTCGGCGGCGCGATCGACGCGACCGAGGCCCAGGCGGCCAAGGCGCTCGCGGCGGACAAGCTGACCGAGGCGCGTCAGCTCCGCGACCAGGCCGACCAGATCCGGACGCGCATGGCCGCGCGGGTCCCCCTCTACGGGTCGCTGTCCTTCCTGGACTCGAAGGGGACCCCCCACCTGAGGGGGATCGACGTCGGCCAAGAGCAGTCGATGCGGGAGCCCCGGAGTCACATCGAAGGGGCGACCCCCGCGACCGCGATCTGGTCGTTCGGCCTGGTCCCCGACCCGCTGACGCCTCCCGGCGCCCGTCCCCGCCTCCTCAACCACATGATCCCCGTCGAGACGTTGCTCGTGAGCGGCTCGGTGGAGGAACTCCAGCACCGCACGTATCAGCTTCGGGGCCGGATCGCGGCCGCGGAGAGGGCCGAGGCGGCGGGGGGGGCCAACGCGGGCGTCAAGAACCTGTCCGCCGACCTCGCGCGCAACCGCGAGGAGTTGACGCGGGTGACCGACGCCTACAACGCGCTCAAGGCCCGGGCCGACGCCCTTGACGCCAAAGCGGCCGACGCCCAAAAGGCGGAAAAGGTGGCCGAGGCCCAGCAGTTCCGCGAGGAGGCGGCGAAGCTGCACTCGCCCCCGATCCCCCTGGAAATGACCTTCAACGTCTACCGGACGACCAAGGGCCGGGTCGGCGAGCCGGTTTACGCCGAGCTCGAAGTCAAGAACCCGACGACGCAGGCCGAGTACCGCAACATCTTCCCGATCCGGGAGTATTACACCAACCGGCAGGTCATCCCCGCGTCGGTCCTGGCCGGGTCGGACGGGTCCTTGCGGGTCGAGATCCGGTGCATCAGCGCGAACCAGTACCTGGGGATGGCGCAGAGCGACCTGTTCATCCTCTCCGACTCGGGCAACTTCGGCACCAACTTCATGAAGGGCCTGTTCGGGATCTGGCTCCAGGCGCTGGTCCTGACGGCGATCGGCGTGTTCGCCGGCACGTTCCTGAGCTGGCCGGTGGCGCTGCTGACGACGATCGCGTTCTTCGTCGCCGGCCAGGTGGCGTTCGCGTTCCTGCTGGAGTTCGCCAACCAGAGCCTGCTCGGCGGCGGCCCGTTCGAGTCGCTGATCCGGCTGATCTCGCACGACAACCAGGTCTCGGACCTGACCCCGACGCTCGCCGTCGTGACGGCCAAGACGCTGGACGCGATCGTCATGCCGGTCATGTCGCGCCTGGCCTACGTCGTCCCCAACTTCTCCGCGCTCGACGTCAGTAACGTCGTCGCCGACGGGTTCGCCGTGAGCTGGACGAACCTCGCGCTCAGCCTGTTGATGGCGCTCGCTTACGCCCTTCCCTTCTCCATCGCCGGGTATTTCATCCTGAAGAACCGGGAGGTCGCCGCATGAGGTCGCCCAACCAGTACCGTAAGCTGATCTACGGGCTGATCATCGTCGTCCTCTTCGGCGCGATGATCCCCTACGCCAACTGGCTCAACGAGCAGAAGCGGATCC
>Ga0164243_10006689_pt1 | contig 17399 bp, 19 predicted proteins | sample OricompcompostOP_FD_108781 | JGI IMG/M metagenome (GOLD analysis project Ga0164243, IMG submission 108781) | Organic Plus compost microbial communities from Emeryville, California, USA - Original compost - Organic plus compost (OP) | ecosystem: Engineered > Solid waste > Mixed feedstock >... | reverse complement strand
GATCCGGATCGCTGACCAGCGCCACCGCGAACCGCACCCGCTGTTTCTGGCCGCCGGAAAGCTTGGTGCCGCGGCGTTTCGCGAGATCCTCGATGCCCGCTCGGCGCAGCGCCTCGGCGACCGGCATCGGGTCGCGGTGCAGCGACGCGACCATGCCGACCATCTCGCCGACCGTCGCGTCGTCGAGCAACGCGCCGCCCTGCAGCATGGCGCCGATCGCGCCCTCGGCGATCGCGTCGCGTGGTTCGGCACCGAAGACGGTGACCGTGCCCGCGTCGGGCCGGGTGAGCCCGAGGATCATGTCGACCGTCGTGGACTTGCCCGCCCCGTTCGGACCGAGCAGCGCGACGACCTCCCCCGGTGCGATCGTCAGGTCGATGCCGTCGACGGCCCGCACCTCGCCGTAGTGTTTGCGCAGACCGGTGAGTGCCACCGCCGCGCCGCGGGCGACGGCGGCTGCCCGCCGCCCCTTCGCCTCGTCAATCCCAGTCGCGTTCATACGTCTGAGATTGCCGCCGGGCGGCCCGCGAGACGCAGGCCGCCCGTCACCACCCGGCCATGACGTTTGTCAGGGGTCAGCAGCCCAGGAGGCGGACCGCCAGGTACTCCTCGACCTTGTCGATCGCCACCCGCTCCTGCGACATCGAGTCACGCTCGCGGATGGTGACCGCCTGGTCCTCCAGCGAGTCGAAGTCCACGGTGATGCAGAACGGCGTGCCGATCTCGTCCTGGCGGCGGTACCGGCGGCCGATCGCGCCCGCGTCGTCGAACTCGACGTTCCAGTTCTTGCGCAGCTGCGCCGCGAGGTCGCGGGCCTTCGGCGTCAGATCGGCGTTGCGCGACAGCGGGAGCACCGCGGCCTTCACCGGCGCGAGCCTGCGGTCCAGCCGCAGCACCGTGCGCTTGTCCACGCCGCCCTTGGCGTTGGGCGCCTCGTCCTCGGCGTAGGCGTCGAGCAGGAACGCCATCATCGGACGGCCGACACCGGCTGCCGGCTCGATCACGAACGGCCGGTACCGCGCGCCGCTGGCCTGGTCGAAGAACGACAGGTCCACACCCGAGTGGTTGGAATGCGTGGTGAGGTCGAAGTCGGTGCGGTTCGCGATGCCCTCCAGCTCACCCCACTCCTGCCCGGCGGAGAACTCGAAGCGGTACTCGATGTCCACCGTCCGCTTCGAGTAGTGCGACAGTTTTTCCTTCGGGTGCTCGTAGTGGCGCAGGTTGTCGCGCTTGATGCCGAGGTCGGTGTACCAGTCGGTGCGCAGGTCGATCCAGTACTGGTGCCAGGTCTCGTCCTCGCCGGGCTCGACGAAGAACTCCATCTCCATCTGCTCGAACTCGCGGGTGCGGAAGATGAAGTTGCCCGGCGTGATCTCGTTGCGGAAGGACTTGCCGATCTGGCCGATGCCGAACGGCGGCTTCTTGCGCGAGGTGGTCTGCACGTTGAGGAAGTTGACGAAGATGCCCTGCGCCGTCTCCGGACGCAGGTAGTGCAGGCCCTCCTCCGACTCCACCGGGCCGAGGAACGTCTTGAGCAGCCCGTTGAAGCTGCGGGGCTCGGTGTACTGGCCGCGGGTGCCGCAGTTGGGGCACGGGATCTCCGACAGGTCACCCTCGGCGAGCTGCTTGCCGGTCCGCTCCTCGAACTCCTCGGCCAGGTGGTCGGCGCGGAACCGGCGGTGGCAGGACAGGCATTCGACCAGCGGGTCGACGAACGCCTCGACGTGCCCGGAGGCCTCCCACACCTTGCGCGGCAGGATCACCGCGGAGTCCAGGCCGACGACGTCCTCGCGGCTCTGCACCATGGTCTTCCACCACTGGCGCTTGATGTTCTCCTTGAGCTCGACCCCGAGCGGTCCGTAGTCCCAGGCCGAGCGGGTACCGCCGTAGATCTCTCCGCTGGGGAAGACGAATCCACGGCGCTTGCACAGGCTGACTACGGTCTCAATGGTGTTGGCGGGCACTCCACGCTCTCCATCGCTGCGGGGAACTGATTTGGTTCGTCCAGCGTATCCGGCCGCCCGGACGGGCCCGGCGACGGGCTTGACAGATCGCCGGTGCACCCGTTAGTGACCACTAGACTGGGGAGTAACCCATCGACAGGCTGGAGATCGACATGCCGACGGCGAGCCCGGACGCGGCCCTGCCCGAAGAGGTGCATTCCGCGGACCCGCGCAAGCCGCACACCCCGCCGCTGCCGCCCCCGACGCTGGCGGAGGCCGGGGAACTCCTGCGGGCGCTCGCCGCGCCGGTGCGCATCGCGATCGTGCTGCAGCTGCGGGACGCCGAACGCTGCGTGCACGAGCTGGTGGACGCGCTCGACGTCGCCCAGCCGTTGATCAGCCAGCACCTGCGGGTACTCAAGGCCGCGGGGGTGGTCTACGGCGAGCGGCACGGCCGCGAAGTGGTGTACCGGCTCGTGGACGACCACCTGGCGCATATCGTGGTGGACGCAGTCGCCCACGTTCAGGAGGGAAAGTGAGCAGCAGTCTCGCCCCGGTGCCCGGCCGCCGCGCGACCAGGCAGCGCGCGGCCGTGGTGGAACTGCTGGCGGAGATCGACGATTTCCGCTCGGCCCAGGAACTGCACGACGAGCTGCGCAAACGCGGGGACGGGATCGGCCTGACCACCGTGTACCGCACGCTGCAGTCGCTGTCCGAGGCCGGCGAGATCGACGTGCTGCGCACCGACAGCGGCGAGGCGATCTACCGCCGGTGCTCCTCGCACCATCACCATCACCTGGTGTGCCGGTACTGCGGCCGCACGGTCGAGGTCGAGGGCCCCACGGTGGAGCGCTGGGCCGAGAAGATCGCGGCGGGCAACGGGTTCTCCGACATCACGCACACCGTCGAGATCGTCGGCACGTGCGCCGACTGCGCCGCTAATCCTCGTAGGGGTTCTGCGGCGCGGTGATCCGCTTCGCCGTCTCCACCACGAAGTCCGCGGTGTAGAAGTTCGCGCGCGTGGCGCTGCCGGGCACGACCTTGCCGGTCACCTCGAGCCACGCGTCGTCCGGGTACGCCGCGATGTCCGGGCCGTCGAGACGGACCTTGAGCGCGTAGGCGTCGGCCGCGCAGCAGGTGATCACCATCCGTGCCAGCAACGTGGATCCCTTGTTGTGCGAGACGAATCCGGTGAGCTGGACGCGCCGTCCGTTGAGCGAGCCGTCGGCGTCCCACCCCGCGCGCGTGACGAACTGCGTCATCGACATGGGCAGCGGATCACCCGGCGGCAGCGCGGGAAACGCCTCGGACGCCTGCGCCGCGGGCCGGGCTTCGGAGCGCGTCACCGAGTACGCGCCGAGCGCGGGCGGGGCGATCAGGAACACCGCCAGCACCGGCACCACGAGCAGCCACGCGGACCGGGCCGGATGGTGGTGCCCGTGCTCGTGCCCGACAACGCGATGCGCACGCGCGGCCAGGATGTCGCGGACGATGGCGACCACGCCCAGCGCCATCATCACCGCTCCCCCGGCCAGCACCCACGGCAGCTGCGCGGGTTTGACGTAGCGCAGGTAGTCGCCATTGATGCCGATCTTCAGCAACGCGCCGCCGAGCAGCACGAGCAGGACGTTCTGGGTTTCCCGCCTCATGCCGCCTGCCTCACGGGCCTCATCGGGCACCGCCGATCAGCAGCGCACCGACCCCGACCGCGCAGCAGACGGCCACGACGAACGTGACCGGCGCGAACCGGACCGCGAACGCGCGGCCGAAGGTACCGGCCTGCAACGCGAACAGCTTCACGTCGACCGCGGGACCGACCACGAGGAACACGAGTTTCGGCAGCAGGGGCAACGCGGTGAGCGAGGCGGCGACGAACGCGTCGGCCTCGCTGCACAACGCGAGCACGAACGCGAGCACCGCCATCACGAGCACGCCGAGCACGAGCTGGTTGCCGAGCACGTCGAACCACGACGGCGGCACGAGCACACCCAGCGCGGCCGAGATGATCGCGCCCAGGACGAGGAATCCGCCTGCCTCCACCAGATCGGTGCGGGCGGTCTCGGCGAAGGTTTTCCAACGGCTGCCGCCCGCGTCCGGCATGCGTTCCAGTGCGCGCGAGACGATCCAGTCGAGCTTGCCCCAGCGCGCCCACAGCAGCCCCATCACGACGGCGGTGGCGAAGGAGCCGAGGAAGCGGGCGAGGACCATCTCGGGTTTGCCGGGGAACGCGACGGCGGTGGCGACCATGACGACGGGGTTCACGGCGGGGGCCGCGAGCAGGAACGTCAGCGCGGCGGCCGGGGCGACGCCCTGGCTCATCAGCCTGCGCGCGACGGGAACGGACGCGCATTCGCAGCCGGGCAGCGCGACGCCCGCGAGCCCCGCGGCTCCCACGGCGGCCGCCGTGCGGCGGGGTAGTGCCTTCCGCAGGACGCGCGCCGGGACGAAGGCCGCGATGGCGCCGCTGAGCAGCACGCCGAGCACCAGGAAGGGCAGTGCCTGCACGCACACCGCGACGAACACGGTGGCGCCGGTGCGCAACGCGGGCACGTCGAGCACGCTCTGCAGCCAGGACTGGCCGAGGATCGCCGCGAGCAGGAGCACGCACAGCACCTCGACCGAGGTGATGCGGCGGCGCCTTGGCGCGCGCTGCTGCTCCGTGTCGGTGGCGAGATCCACGCGCCGATGATGCCAGGGTGCGGATCGGCGCCGGGGGTCAGCCCTCGGCCGGGATCAGTTCGCCGCGCAGCTGGGACGCGGTGGAGATCACCAGCATCAGCAACGTGCCGAGGGCGGTCACCTCCAGGCCCTGCGCGGGAAACGCGTACCGCAGGGTCAGGTCGAGGCCCTGGTCGGTGTGGCTGACACCCAGCGTGCCGAACAGGCCCTGTCCCGCGCGCTCCGCGGCCGACGCGGCCACGCCCGGCTCGTCCGGCAGGTCCCACGCCACCACGCAGGTCAGGCTCAGCACCGTGAGCCCCTCCGCGAGCTCGGTGGACTGCACCACGCACGGCACCCCCGCGTGCGCGAACGTCAGCGCGCCGTCGTCGTCCACGGTGACGTCGAGGTAGCGTTCCAGCGCCTCGTGCGCCTTGCTCAGCATGTCGCCGGCCGTGCTCATGAACTCGCCTTTCCGGTGGCGGCGTCGACCGCGGCGCCGAACCGGCGGTCGCGTTTCGCGAACTCCAGGCAGGCCGCCCACAGCTGCCTGCGGTCGAAATCGGGGAACAGGGTGTCCTGGAAGACGAACTCGGCGTAGGCCGACTGCCACAGCATGAAGTTCGACGTGCGCAGCTCCCCCGACGGCCGCAGGAACAGGTCCACATCGGGCATCTCGGGCTGGTACATGTGCTTCGCGAGCGTCCGCTCGTCGATCTTGTCCGGGTTGATCTTGCCCTCGGCGGCGAGCCGCGCGATCCGGCGCGTCGCGTCCACGATCTCGGCCCGGCCGCCGTAGTTGACGCACATCGTCATGTTCAGCAGCGTGTTGTGCTTGGTCTTCTCCTCGGCCGCCTGCAGCTCCTTGATCACGCTGCGCCACAGCCGCGGCGCCCGGCCCGCCCACCGGATCCGCACGCCGATCGAGCCGAGATAGTCCACCTGCCGCCGGATCGTGTCGCGGTTGAAGCCCATCAGGAACCGCACCTCGTCGGGACTGCGCTTCCAGTTCTCGGTGGAGAACGCGTACACCGACAGCCATTTCACGCCCAGTTCGACCGCGCCGCTGGCGACGTCGATCATCACGGCCTCGCCGCGTTTGTGCCCCTCGATCCTGGGCAGCCCGCGCTGGTTGGCCCAGCGCCCGTTGCCGTCCATCACCAGCGCGACGTGGTTGGGCACCAGCTCGGCCGGGATCTCCGGCGGCCGCGCCCCGGACGGATGAGGATCGGGCTCCCGCACCGTCACCGGTGTGGCCTGGCGTCCCCTGCGCAGCACCTGATCTCGCCTCCTGTCCGTCGAACTGGCGCCGTCGACCCTACTGGCCGCCCGCGGCGACTTCCCGCGCGCGTCGTTCGACCAGGGGCAGCGACCGCAGCTGCCGTTCCAGATGCCACTGCAGCAACGCCGCGACCAGGCCGCTGGCGTCCCGCCGCGCGCCGGGCACCGACGCCTCCGCGACCTCCCAGTCGCCGTGCAGCAACGCCGCCAGCAGCACGAGCACCTCCGGCGCCGGATGCACCGACCCGGGCGCCCGGCAGGTGCCGCACATCGACCCGCCCGCCTGGATGCTGAACGCCGTATGCGGCCCCGGCAGCCCGCACCGCGCGCATTCGGTGATCGCCGGCGCCCAGCCGGCGAAAGCCATGGCCCGCAACAGAAACGCGTCCAGCACCAGCGAGGAGTCCCGCTGCCCGTCGGCCAGCGCCCGCAGCGCGCCGGTGACCAGCAGGTACAGCCGCAGCGCCGGCTCGCCCTCCTCGGCGGTGAGCCGGTCGGCGGTCTCGGCGATGGCGCTGGCCGCGGTGTAGCGCTGGTAGTCACCGACGATGGGCAGCGCGAACGCGTCGACCGTCTGCACCTGCGTGATCACGTCCAGCGTGCGGCCGGTGTAGAACTGCACGTCGACGTGGCCGAACGGTTCGAGGCGCGCACCGAACCGCGAGGTGGTGCGCCGCACGCCCTTGGCGACGGCGCGCACCTTGCCGTGCCGCCGGGTGAGCAGGGTGATGATCCGGTCGGCCTCACCCAGCTTGTGCACCCGCAGCACCACACCGGTGTCGCGATAGAGGCTCACCGGGACATCTTCTCACCCCGCACCGACAAAACCGCTCACCCGCGGCCCGCCGCGGCGTCAGTAGTAGGACGGCACGCTGCTCGCGGCGGCGATCGCGACGATGATGCCGATCAGCCCGATGACCCAGCCGACGGCCCCGAGGATCGTCGCCACCAGGCACAACGTCCGCGCGGAGTCCGAAGCCTGCTTGGCGCCCAGCAGGTTGCCCTGCGCCTTGTAGGTCTCGACCTCGTTCGCCTTCATGATGGCGAAGATCGCCACGATCCAGAACAGGAAGATGCAGCCGATCGCCCAGCCCTTGTAGCTGGGGATGTCCTGGCCGGGCTGGGCGTAGGGCGCCTGCGGGTACTGCGCGCCGTAGGGCTGCTGCGGGTAAGGCTGCGGCTGGCCGTAGGGCTGCTGCTGCGCGTACGGAGGCGCCGGCACGGGCCCGGAGGCCGGGTAGCCGGGCTGGGGCGGCGCTTGCTGGCCGTAGGGCTGGCCGTACGGGTTGGTCATCAGGACTGCTCCCCCTGGGTCGTCGACGGTCGGCGCACAGCGTAGCCGACCAGACTGGCAGCGTGAGCGGACCTGGCCGGATCCGGATCAGAAACCCAGGCGCCGCAGCTGCTTCGGATCGCGCTGCCAGTCCTTGGCGACCTTGACGTGCAGGTCGAGGTACACCTTCGTGCCCAGCAGGGCCTCGATGTGCTTACGTGCCTGCGCCCCGACATCCCGCAGCCGCTGTCCCTTGTGGCCGAGGATGATGCCCTTCTGGCTCGGCCGCTCGACATACAGCAACGCGTGCACGTCGATCATGTCGTCGCGGCCCTCGTGCGGCAGCATCTCCTCGACGGTCACCGCGATCGAGTGCGGCAGTTCGTCGCGCACGCCCTCCAGCGAGGCCTCGCGGATCAGCTCGGCGATCAGGGTCTGCTCGGGCTCGTCGGTGAGGTCGCCGTCCGGGTACAGCTGCGGTCCCTCGGGCAGCCGCGCGACCAGCAGGTCCTCCAGCGTCTTCACCTGGAAACCGGAAGGAGCGGACACCGGGATCAGTTCGGCGAAGTCCAGCACCTCCTGCAGCGCGAGGAGTTGCTCGGCGATCTGCTGCTGGCTCGCGAGGTCGGTCTTGGTGACCACACCGATCACCGGGGTGCGCTTGGCGATCTTGCGCAGCTCGTTGGCGATGAACTTGTCCCCGGGACCGATCTTCTCGTTGGCGGGCACGCAGAATCCGACGACGTCCACTTCGGACCAGGTCGAGTACACGAGGTCGTTGAGCCGCTGCCCCAGCAGGGTGCGCGGCCGGTGCAGGCCCGGAGTGTCCACAATGACCAGTTGCGCGTCCTCGCGGTGCACGATGCCGCGGATCGCGTGCCGCGTGGTCTGCGGTTTGCTGGAGGTGATCGCCACCTTCGTGCCGACGAGCGCGTTGGTCAGGGTCGACTTGCCCGCATTGGGGCGGCCGACGAAGCAGGCGAAACCGCTGCGGTGTGTCACCGCACCACTTCCCGTACATCGCCGGAGAGATCGGCGCGGAAGATCGGGGCATCCTTGGCGAGATCACGCACCGCCTGCACGGACGCACCGGACACGAGCGGCTCCGGGGTGACGATGGCGGCCGCCTCCAGCCCCTCGGCGCCGCTGGACACGGCCGCGGCGATCGCGGCCTGCAGCGCGGAGATCTGGAACGAGGGCAGGTCGACCGTGGTCGCCGCGTAGGTGCGGCCGTCGGTGTCCCGCACCGCGGCGCCCTCGGCAGCCTGGGTCCTCGCCCTCGCCGACCGGGCGAGCACCACGATCTTCTCGTCCTCCGGTGCCAGCTCAGACATTTACGCTCCCATCAGGTTCGTCACCGTTGCCGGTACGAACCCTACGTCCCGCGATGGTCTCGTCCTCCGCGCGGACCACCACGGTCGTGATCCGCATCCGGCCGCGCCGGTCCTTGCCGCCCTCGGCGTGCAACCGCAGCCCGCCGACCTCGGCTTCCGCGCCGGGCAGCGGGACGCGGCCGAGCCGCTGCGCGAGCAGCCCGCCGACCGTCTCCACGTCGTGGTCCTCGAGTTCGAGGCCGAACAGCTCGCCGAGGTCGTCGACGGAGAGCCGGGCCGAGACGCGCACCGAGCGCTCGTCGAGATGCTCCACCGGCGGCCGTTCCTCCATATCGGACTCGTCGGTGATCTCGCCGACGATCTCCTCCAGGATGTCCTCGATGGTGAGCAGGCCGGCGGTGCCGCCGTATTCGTCCACCGCGATCGCCATGTGATTCTTCGAGACCTGCATTTCCCGCAGCAGATCGGCGAGCCGCTTGGAGTCGGGTACGAAGCTCGCCGGGTACATCAGCTCCGCCACCGGTTTCGCCGACCCGTCGTCGAGGCTGGCGCGCACGAGGTCCTTGAGGTTGAGCACGCCGGCGATGTCGTCGACGGACTCGCCGATGACCGGGATGCGGGTGAACCCGGTGCGCAGCGACAGCGCGAGCGCCTGCCGGACGGTCTTGTCCTGCTCGATCCACACGATCTCGGTGCGCGGCACCATGACCTCGCGCGCGACCGTGTCGCCGAGCTCGAACACCGAGTGGATCATCGCCCGCTCGGAGTCCTCCACGACGCCGCGTTCCTGCGCGAGGTCGACCAGCTCACGCAACTCGACCTCGGTACTGAACGGGCCTTCGCGGAACCCCTGGCCGGGCGTGATCGCGTTACCGAAGAGGATCAGCAGCCGCGACAGCGGGCCGAGCACCGTGCCGAGCACGCGCACCGGCCCGGCGACGGCGGCGCCGACGCGGTACGGATGCTGCCTGCCGATCGTGCGCGGGCCGACCCCGATCAGCACGAAGCTGACCACGACCATCACCACGGCCGAGACGAGCACGGCCAGCCCGACCGGGTCGATCCAGCGCAGGAACACGATCGTGACCAGCACGGTCGCGGTCACTTCGCAGATCATCCGAAGCAGGAGCAGCAGGTTGATGTGCCTGCGCCGCTCCGCGACCACGGCGGCCAGCTGACGCGCGCCGGGCCTGCCGAGCCGGATGAGCCCGTCGACCCGCGCCGCCGACACGGCACTGACGGCGGCGTCCGCGGCCGCGAACACCCCGCCGAGCAGCACCAGCGCGACGGCGATGATCAGCAGTCCGGCTGAGCTCGCCATCGGTTAAGCGTCGTCAGTGGAGCCGTCGAGGCCGGCGGCGCCGAGCAGGCGATCGTCGTTGGAGCGCTGGGCGTCCCGGCGCTTCGCCGCCGTCATCGCGGCCTTGAAGTCGGCCAGCAGCCGCTTCTGCAGGCCGAACATCTCGCGTTCCTCGGCGGGCTCGGCGTGGTCGTAGCCGAGCAGGTGCAGCACCCCGTGCACGGTGAGCAGGTGCAGCTCGTCGAGCAGCGAATGCCCCGCGGTGCGGGCCTGGTCCCTGGCGAAGGCCGGGCACAGCACGATGTCGCCGAGCAGTGCGGGCGAGGAATCACCCGCGTCGGGGCGGCGCGTGGCGTCCAGCTCGTCCATCGGGAAGGCCATCACGTCGGTGGGCCCCGGCAGGTCCATCCAGCGTTCGTGCAGATCGGACATCACGTCGAGGGTGACGAGCACGATGGACAGCTCGGCGAGCGGGCTGACCTCCATGCGGTCGAGTGCGAACCGGGCTGCGGAGACGATCGTGGTCTCGTCCACCGCGATCCCGGACTCGTTGGCGATTTCGATGCTCATGGAGTTAGTGGCGGCCCTTCCGACCGTTGCCGTTGCCGTGTGCGTCGGCGTCCTGCGTGGCCTGCCACTTCTCGTAGGCGTCCACGATGTCGCCGACCAGCCGGTGGCGCACGACGTCGTGGCTGGTCAGGTTGGCGAAGTGCAGATCGTCGACGCCTTCGAGAATGTCGCGCACCACCCGCAGGCCGCTGCGCTGCCCGTTGGGGAGGTCGACCTGCGTGACATCGCCGGTGACCACGATCTTCGAGTTGAAGCCGAGCCGGGTGAGGAACATCTTCATCTGCTCGGGCGTGGTGTTCTGCGCCTCGTCGAGAATGATGAACGCGTCGTTGAGGGTGCGGCCGCGCATGTAGGCCAGGGGCGCGATCTCGATGGTGCCTGCCTGGATGAGCCGGGGAATCGAGTCCGGGTCGACCATGTCGTGCAGCGCGTCGTACAGCGGCCGCAGGTACGGGTCGATCTTCTCGGACAGCGTGCCCGGCAGGAAGCCGAGCCGCTCCCCCGCCTCGACCGCGGGCCGGGTGAGGATGATCCGGGTGACCTGCTTGGCCTGCAGCGCCTGCACGGCCTTGGCCATCGCGAGGTACGTCTTGCCGGTACCGGCCGGTCCGACGCCGAAGACGATCGTGTGCTTGTCGATGGCGTCGACGTAGCGCTTCTGGTTCAGCGTCTTCGGCCGGATCGTGCGCCCGCGCCGGGACAGGATGTCCATGCTGAGCACGTCGGCGGGCGATTCACCGCCCGAGGAGAGCATGCCCACGGTGCGCCGCACGGTGTCCGGGCCGACCTGCTGCCCGCGGCCGGCGAGCGTCACCAGTTCGGCGAACACCCGCTCGCCGAACGCGACATCGGCGGGTGCGCCGGTGAGGGTGACCTCGTTGCCCCGGACGTGCACGTCAGCCTCGAGCAGCTCCTCGGCGACGCGCAGGTTCTCGTCGCGCGAACCGAGCAGCGTGAGCGCCGCCGCGTCCGGGATCGGGAACCGGGACTGCGCACTCTTCGTGGCGATCTCGGTTACGTCCGTAGTGTTGGTCCTGCTGACGTCGTCGGGGACGTCGGATCGGGCGGCTCCACCCTGTGCGGTTCCGGCCACGTGCCCTCGGGCCTGCTTCCTGCGCGTACGCTCATCGGTTTTTCGCTGACACCATGAATGCTAGCGGCACGTACCCGCTCGCCGCAGGTGGTTACTCGTACCGCCCGAACAGGCCGAGCTGCTCCCCACCCAGAACATGGGCGTGCACGTGGAAGACCGTCTGCCCGGCGTCACTGTCGGTGTTGAACACAACGCGGTAACCCGACTCCTTGATTCCCTCCAGCTCGGCGACCTTGTGCGCGGTCGCGATGACGTCGGAGAGCAGCCCGGGGTCGGCCGCCGCCAGCTCGGCGACGTTGCGGTACCGCGTCTTGGGCACCACGAGCACGTGCACCTTGGCCTGCGGGCGGATGTCCCGGAAGGCGTAGGTGGTGTCGTCCTCGTAGACCTTATCCGAGGGAATCTCGCCCGCGATGATCTTCTCGAACAGCGTCTCCGCATCAGTCATGCGTGGAAGATACCAACGAGGTACGCGGCCAGCCGGTGCGATCGGTGCTGTGGACCTCCCGGCGGGGATCTCCCAGCCCGCCCTCCCCCACAAGACACAGCAGCGCTCACCGGCGAAACTTCGAAGAAGTGAAGACGCCGGGCGGCGGTGGGGCCTGGGGGTCGCCCCACCGCCGCCACGGCTCCGCCGGACCGAGGGGGGAGGTGTCCGGCGGGGTCTGGGTACCCGGGAGCCAGCCCCAGGTGGTGACCAGGGTAATAGCTGGTGTGGCCGGAGCGCCACAGTCGCGACCGAACTTTTTCCTGGTTTCGAAGACAGCGGGTATGAAACGGGCAGATGGGTCAGGCCCAGCGGCTGGTCAGCGCACCGAGCGCGCCGAGCGCGACGGCCCCCGCCGTGGAGGTCCGCAGCACCGACGGGCCCAGCCGCACACAGACGGCACCGGCCGACTCGAGCGCGGCCAGCTCGGCGTCGCTCACGCCACCTTCGGGGCCCACCACCAGTAACAACTCACCGTCCTCCGGCAGCCGTACGTCGGTGAGCCGCCGCTCCGCGCTGCCCTCCAGCACCAGCGTCGCGTCCGCGCGCGACACGGCTGCGGTCAGCCCGGCGAGGTTGACCGGTTCGGCGACCGGCGGCACCCACGTGCGGCGCGCCTGCTTGGCCGCCGCGCGCGCCGTGTTCCGCCACCGGGCCAGTGCCTTCGCGCCGCGCGGGCCGTCCTCCCACTTCGCGACGCTGCGTTCGGCGCGCCACGGCAGTACCGCGTCCGCACCTGCCTCGGTGGCCAGTTCGACCGCCAGCTCACCACGATCACCCTTGGCCAGCGCCTGCACGACGGTCACCCGCAGCCGCGGCGCGGGATCGGTCCACCGGCGCTCCACGACGAGGTCCAGCGCCGCCTCGCGGCCCGGCCGCACCGACTCGACCACGCAGTCGGCCGAGCCGCCCGCGCCGTCGGAGAGCGTCAGCCGCTCCCCCGGCCGCATCCGGCGCACGGTCGCGGCGTGGCGCGCCTCCTCGCCGTCGAGCACGGCATGCGAACCGGCCGGCAGCTCCTCGACCAGGAACACCGGCGTGGTGGTCGCCGGCATCTACTTGTGGCTCTTGGCGCGCAGCTTCGAGAACAGCCCGCCGGACCGGCCGTTGCTGGCCAGCGTCGGAACCTCCTCGCCGCGCTCGTGCGCCAGCTGGAGCAGCAGTTCGCGCTGGCTCTCGTCGAGCCGGGTCGGCACCGTGACGTCGACGTGAACGTGCAGGTCACCGCGCCCGTCGACGCGGCCGGAGGAGCGCAGCCTCGGCATGCCCTTGCCGGTCAGCAGCAGTTCGGCGCCAGGCTGCGTGCCCGGTTCGATCTCGATCTCGAACTCGCCGTCGACGAGCGTTTCGAGCGGCACGGTGGCGCCCAGCGCGGCGGTGGTCATCGGCACCCGCAGGTTGCAGTGCAGATCGTGGCCCTCGCGCACGAACACGTCGTGCGGTTCCTCGTCGATCTCGACGTAGAGGTCACCGGCGGGGCCGCCGCCGGGGCCGACCTCACCCTGGCCGGAGAGCCGGATGCGCATCCCGTCGCCGACGCCGGCCGGGACCTTGGCGGTCACGTCGCGGCGCGCGCGCACACGGCCGTCGCCGCCGCACTGGCGGCACGGGTCGGTGATGACCTCGCCGTAACCGCGGCACACCGGGCACGGCCGCGCGGTGACGACCTGGCCGAGGAACGACCGCTGCACCGACTGGACCTCGCCCTGGCCACCACACGTGTCGCAGGTCTTGACGGTGCCGCCGGGCGCGGTGCCGTTGCCGTGACACTGGTCGCACAGGATCGCGGTGTCGACCGCGATCTCCTTGTTCACACCGGTCGCGCATTCCTCCAGGGTCAGGCTGATCCGGATCAGCGCGTCCGAGCCCGGCTGCACCCGGCTGCGCGGGCCACGCCCCCGGCCGCCACCCGTCGCGGCGCCGAAGAAGGCGTCCATGATGTCGCCGAGACCGCCGAAACCGGCGAACGGGTCACCGCCGCCGCGGCCGCCACCGGCCCCGTTGTCCAGCGGATCGCCGCCGAGGTCGACGATCTTGCGCTTCTGCGGGTCGGAGAGAACCTCGTAGGCGGTGGTGACCTCGCCGAACTTGTGCTGGGCGTCCTCGGACGGGTTGACATCCGGGTGCAGTTCCCTGGCCAGCTTCCGGTACGCGCGCTTGATCTCCTGATCGGACGCGTTCTTGGGCACCCCGAGAATGCCGTAGTAGTCCCTCGCCACCGTTCTCATGTCCTCCTGAAAAGGGCTCTCGCCGGCTAGCCGCCGGCCAGGATCTGGCCCACGTAGTTGGCCACCGCGCGCACCGCCGCGATCGTGCCCGGGTAGTCCATCCGGGTCGGACCGACGATGCCCATGCCACCCAGCAGCATGTCGTCCTTTCCGTACCCGATCGACACCACGGAGGTGCTGCGCATCTGCTCGTCCTCATTTTCCTCGCCGATACGCACGGTGACCGCACCGGGGTTGCGGGCGGCGGCCAGCAGCTTGAGCACGACGACCTGCTCCTCCAGCGCCTCCAGCACCTGGCGCAGCGAGCCGGGGAAGTCCGCGACGTTACGGGTCAGGTTCGCCGTGCCGCCGAGGATCAGCCGCTCCTCCGGATGATCGACAAGGTGCTCGACCAGCACTGTGCACACCCGGGTCAGCGCGTCGCGCAGGTCGCCGGGCGCCTGCTCGGGCAGCTCCGCGACGCGGGCCGCGGCGTCGGTGAGCCGCCTGCCGGACAGCGTCGAGTTGAGCACCTCGCGCATCCGCCCGACATTCTCCTCGCTGATCACGTCACCGAGGTCGACGGTGCGCTGGTCGACGCGGCCGGAGTCGGTGATCACCACGAGCATCAGCCGGGCCGGGGTGAGCGGCACGACCTCGAGGTGACGCAGCGTGGCGTTGGACATGGTCGGGTACTGGATCACCGCGACCTGCCTGGTCAGCTGGGCGAGCAGCCGCACCGACCGGCGCAGCACGTCGTCGAGGTCGATCGCGCCGTCCAGGAACGACATGATCGCGCGCCGTTCGGCGGTGGTCAGCGGCTTGATGTCGGCGAGCCGGTCGACGAAGAGCCGGTAGCCCTTGTCGGTGGGGATGCGCCCGGCGCTGGTGTGCGGCTGGGTGATGTACCCGTCCTCTTCGAGCGCCGCCATGTCGTTACGGACCGTGGCGCTGGAGACGCCCAGGTTGTGCCGGTCGACGATCGCCTTCGAACCGACCGGTTCCTGGTTGGACACGTAGTCGGCGACGATGACGCGCAGGACCTCGAAACGACGCTCGTCAGAGCTGGCCACGCCTCACCTCCGTATCGGTGCACCTGACACCGAGTTTACGGAAGCTGACGGCGAAGCGTATCCAGGTCGGCAAGAACCCACACCTGCGTCAGCAGACCCGAGCGCGGTTCGGGCGCACGGAACCTTCGACTCGCGCGCACGGAACCTTCGACTCGCGCGCACGGAACCTTCGACTCGGGCGCACGGAAGGCTCGACTCGCGCGGGGTGCGGCTGCGGGCTCCTCGTCAGCTCACGAATTCCGGGGGAAGCCGAGGTTGACGCCGCCTTGGGACGGGTCGGGCCAGCGGGAGGTGACGACCTTGGTGCGGGTGAAGAAGTGGAAACCCTGCGGCCCGTAGGCGTGGCTGTCGCCGAACAGGGAGTCCTTCCAGCCGCCGAAGGAGTAGTAGCCCACCGGCACCGGGATCGGCACGTTGAGGCCGACCATACCGACCTCGACCTCGTTCTGGAACCGCCGCGCCGCGCGGCCGTCGTTGGTGAAGATCGCCGTGCCGTTGCCGTAGCGGCTGGCGTTGACCAGTTCCAGCGCCGCGTCGTAACTCGCCGCCCGCGCGACCGAGAGCACCGGGCCGAAGATCTCGTCGGTGTAGATCGACATACCGGGCGTGACCTTGTCGAACAGGGTGGGCCCGAGCCAGAACCCGCCGCCCTCGACGGCGATGTCCCGGCCGTCCACCACGAGCTCGGCACCCTCGGCGACCCCGGCGTCCACATAGGACTGCACCTTCGCGCGATGCGCCGAGGTGACCAGCGGGCCCATCTCGGAATCCGGGTCGTGTCCGTTGCCGACCCGCAGCCGCGCCATGCGCTCGGCGATCTTCGCCACCAGTTCGTCCCCGACCGGATCGACGGCGACGACGACCGACACCGCCATGCATCGCTCCCCCGCCGAGCCGAAGCCGGCGGACACCGCCGCGTCGGCGGCCAGGTCCAGATCGGCGTCGGGCAGCACGACCATGTGGTTCTTCGCGCCGCCCAGCGCCTGCACGCGTTTTCCGTTGGCGGTACCGGTTTCGTAGACGTACCGCGCGATCGGCGTCGAGCCGACGAACGAGATCGCCTTGACCTTCGGGTGCGTGAGCAGTCCGTCGACCGCGACCTTGTCCCCGTGCAGCACGTTGAGCACGCCCGGCGGCAGCCCGGCCTCGGCGAACAGCTCGGCGATGAACACGGCCGCGGACGGGTCCTTTTCGCTGGGCTTGAGCACGACGGTGTTGCCGCAGGCGATCGCGTTGGGCACGAACCACAGCGGCACCATCGCCGGGAAGTTGAACGGCGAGATCACGCCGACCACGCCCAGCGGCTGCGCGAGGGAGAACACGTCCACCCCGCGCGAGGCGTTCTCGCTGAACCCGCCCTTGAGCAGTTGCGGCGCCCCGCAGGCGTATTCGACGTTCTCGATGGCGCGGGCGATCTCACCGGCGGCGTCGGACTCGACCTTGCCGTGCTCGGAGGTGATGATCTTCGCGAGGTCGTCCTTGCGCGCGGACAGCAGTTCGCGGAAGGCGAACAGGACGCGGCTGCGCGCGGCGAGCGACGTGTCGCGCCAGCCGGGGAAGGCGCGGGCGGCCGCCGAGACGGCCTCCTCGACCTGCCCGTCACCGGCGAAGTCCACGTGCGCGCGGACTTCGCCGGTGGCGGGATCGAACACCTCCCCGGTCCGCTCCGCGACCCCAGCCCAGTTCTTGCCGTCGATCCAGTGGGAGATCCTCATTTCGCCACCGCCGCGATGGACTCGCCGAGGATCTCCAGCGCCTCGCGTGCTTCCTCGTCGGTCAGCGTCATCGGCGGCGCGAGGCGGATGACGTTGCCGTGCAGCCCGCCCTTGCCGACCAGCAGGCCGCGCGCCTTCGTCTCCTCCATGACGGCGGCGGCATTCGACGGACTCGGTGCCGGCTTGCCCGAGCCGCCGGACTCGACCAGCTCGATGCCGATCATCAGGCCCTTGCCCCGTACGTCGCCCACGATGTCGTGGCGCTCCCCGAGATCACGCAGCCCCGCGAGCAGCCGCGTGCCGAGTTTCGCGGCGTTGCCCTGCAGGTCGTGGTCGAGCAGATAGTCCAAAGTGGCCTTCGCGCCCGCGGTGGACACCGGGTTGCCGCCGAAGGTCGAGATGGAGTTCGCGGTGATCGAGTCCATGATGTCGCCGCGCGCCACGACACCGCCGATCGCGAGCCCG
>Ga0164243_10006688_pt1 | contig 17399 bp, 14 predicted proteins | sample OricompcompostOP_FD_108781 | JGI IMG/M metagenome (GOLD analysis project Ga0164243, IMG submission 108781) | Organic Plus compost microbial communities from Emeryville, California, USA - Original compost - Organic plus compost (OP) | ecosystem: Engineered > Solid waste > Mixed feedstock >... | reverse complement strand
GTGTGCCCCTGCGCGGTCTTCACGTCGGCGCCGGTATCTCCGCTGACGGAGCCCAGATCGACGGCGCCGCTGCACGTGTTCGGCGACGTGCACGAGCCTCCGCCACCACCGCCGGCGTCGGGCTTGACGCCGCTGTCGGCGCCGGCGTCCGAGCCATCGCCACCTCCTCCGGCCCCTGCGTCGTCCTCCTCCGCGAGGTTCTCGTCATCGGACGGGTTCGACGGAGCGGGGATCTTCACGCTCTCGTCATCGTCCTCCTGCGTCCCCGCTTCGATCGGGGTGGTCGCGAGAAACGACTCCGCCGGATCCGCCTCGGCGCCTTCTGCACAGCCGACGAGGGCGCCGATTCCGGCGAGAGGAACGATGGCGAGGAGCGCGCTGACGTAGCTCTTCATGGCTCGCCAGCCTAGCGCGAGCATTTCGCGCTGCTCCGGGAGCCTGGTTCGGGAGACGTTAACGCGACTCGCTCATCTACCACCTTCGGCGACGGCGGAGCCTCATGCAATCTGCAGGGATGTGCCGGCGAGGCGCCGGCGGACGTTCAGCTCATTTTCCTGCGATGGCGTCGTCGATCGCGGCTTCGAGGCTGCTGCGCGACTGGGCGCCATCGAGCCGCGTGCCGCCGACGTACAGCAGAGGCACGCCGTCTCCCTGGAGCGATTCGAACATGGCGACGTCCTGCTCGATCCGGGCGTCGGTCGCGGGCTCCGCGAGGCATCGCCGGAGCTTGTCGCGATCGACGCCGCGCTCGACGGCGAGCTCTTCGCACGCGCTCTCCGAAAGGTCCTGCGCCTCGAAGAGCGCATGCACGTAGTCGTCGGTGAGCGCGCTGGTGAGCCGCTCGACGCACACGGCTGCGCGCGCAGCGGTGCGCGCATCGGGATGGCGCGCGAGCGGGACGTGACGAATGACGACGCGAACGCGATCGCGACGCGCCTCGACCACCGGCGCGAGCGCCGCGTGCGTCCTCCGGCAGAACGGACACTGGAAGTCGGTGAAGAAGACGACGGTCGCCGCGCCGGACTTGAGCTGCGACGTCTTCGCCATCTCGTCGCGGATGGCGGGCGGGATCGCGGGCGCGCAGGCGGCCAGGGTGATGGCGACGAGGATGACGATGGACGTGAACGAGGCGAAGACGCGCGAGCGCATGGCGGGCGGACCATAACGCGGGCGCCGCCGACTTGCTCGGTCGACGATCCCGGGTCGAACGAGCGGGAGCGTTCCGTGGCTGAGATCTTCGCAGGCACGAGCGTCCATCGTCTCCGCGTGCTTCGCAGCGGCGGAGCGACACCGTTGCGAACGGGATCGCTGCTCGGCCGTTGCGGATGCTCCGTCGCAGGTCCCGCGTGCATTCACGGACGTCGAGTCGAGCGGCCCGAGCTTCGGCGGTCGAATCGAGCGCCCCGATGCGGGCCCCCCGCTCGAATCACGGTCTTCACGCCGTCCCCTCCTTCCGAAGGCGAGTCGGCCGCAGGTCCTCCCCGGGACGCTCGCGTCGCTCGAGGCAACGCCGCGGGGCCTCTCCCCGCACGCAGCGCACGAACCTCGTGCGGCGTGCCGAAATCTCCTCGCGCACGTCCTCCGGCACGAGACCGTGACGAACCCACTGCCGCCATCGCCGGCGGGCGGCGGCTTCTTCGGCCGAGCGCGCCGCCGGCGCCGGCTCGGTCGCCGCCACGCGGCCGCTGAAGCGTTGGCTCGCTACGGCGTCGGACGATCCTCCGCTCGAGCACGTCGGTGCGTCCTCGGCTTCCGCGTGCCCTGGGCGACGCCGCGGCAACCGCGTAGACTTCGCTCGTGGCGCGGCGCTCCGTTCGGAACGAGCTGGAATCGAGGCCAACGGCGCGATGCTCTGCGCCGCGAGGTCTCGTGGTCTCCGATCACGTGCTCCGCCGGCTCGGGCGCGCGCGTGAGCACGTGGTCTCGACGCTCGAGGGAGCATTGACCGTCGAGGCGCTCGCCGAGACCGCCGGGATGTCGCCTTTCCATTTCTTGCGCGTCTTCAAGGCGGCGTACGGCGTCACGCCCGGGCGCTTCGTCAGCGACACCCGCATCGCGCACGCGCGTGAGCTCCTTGCTCGAGGCGAGGCCGTCACCGCGGTCTGCCAGCGCGTCGGGTTCGAGAGCCTCGGGTCGTTCAGCACCGCCTTTCGCCGCCGGTACGGCCAGTCGCCTCGCGATCTCCAGCGCAGCGTCCGGCGCGTCGGTCAGGTCCCGGCGCGCATCATCGCGGTACGCGCCCCGTTCTGCTTCATCGAGCAGTTCGCGCCGTCCGTGGCCGCTCGGCTCGTCGATTGATCCGGGTGCGCTCGACACGTGCGCGTGCCGAGAGCAATCCACGAGAAGTTCGCCCGCACGACGCGTGGTAGGTGTCCGGCTCGACGCACGACAGAGAGGAGGTCCGCCGACGATCCGGAAGATGTCGCATGCCACGATCTTCGTTCTCGACCAGGATCGCGCGAAGAAGTTCTATGTCGAGAAGCTCGGCTTCGAGTGCAAGAACGACGTCACGATGGACGAGATGGGCGGCTTCCGCTGGCTCACCGTCTCGCCGCCCAACCAGAGCGATCTCGAGATCGTCCTCATGCCCGTGCGGGAGGGGCCGGCGCTCGATGCCGACTCTGCTGCGAAGCTTCGTGGGTTGTCGAGAGCGGGAGGCTAGGCGCCGGCGTATTCCAGACGGCGGACTGCAAGAAGACCGTCGAGGAGCTGAAGGCGAAGGGCGTCCGTTTCCGAAGCGAGCCCGCCGAACGCCCGTACGGCATCGAGGCCATCTTCACGGACGACTCGGGGAACTGGTTCAGCCTCACGCAGCCTCGCGGCTGATGCCGACGCCAGCGCGCTCCGTCGCGCATCGCGTGCGCGCGTCGCCCGGATCACACCTCTGGGCTCTCCTGCTCCTCGGACATCAGGCAGGCAGAGCGGCCGCCCCCCGCGATCGTCATCAGGCATGACCGAACGTCGCGCGGAACCGCCGCATCGAGGTTCCACTCGATCGACACGCGTCCACGCGCCAAGGCCAAAGGATGAGATCGACCTCGGATGGGCTGCGACCGATCGCGCGCTCGAGACGTGAGGTCGTGAACGGTTGAGCTCGACGTGCGCGCTGCGCGTTCGGATCGCGCCAAATCGCATCGTCGTCGAACGAGACGTGGCGCGCGCGAACGTGGCGATGTTACGGAGAGAGCCGCGCACTCGCTCGCGTCGGCCATCTCGACGACGCAGAAGCGTCGCGGAAGGAGTCGGACCATGCGTAGCCATCTCGTCGTCGTGCTGCTTTCTTCGCTGGGGCTCTTCGCATGCGGGGGCGCGAACCAAAAAGCGAAGAACGAAGCGAACCCCTGGGGGAGCTTCACGGGCAAGTACTCGGAGCCCGCTGCGGCGCACGCCAAGGCTGACAGCGCCGAAGCTTCGACGGCCGACGCTTCGAAGAAGGAGGCCGGGCCGAAAACCGACGAAGAGGCAGCACCGGCCGCGGTAGCAGCTCCCGCGCCGAAGAAGACTTCGCAAGCGACGGTGAAGGGCGAGTCGATCTCTTCGATCAGCGTCGAGGGCTTGACGGAGGCGTCGACGAGCGTGCTCAATTCGTCGCTCGTCTCGAACGGGATCCTCAGCGGTCCGAAGTACGAGCTCGTGCAGGTCGAGCTCAAGACGATGACGGTGCAGATCATCCGACCGGCGGAGAAGCCCGCGCCCAACGGTCTGCCGATCCCGTCGCCGAAGGCCAAGAACGCGGAGCTCGAGCCGAACGACGCCGGCTGGTACGACGAGGAGGCCGATGTCCTCGTCATCGTCAACGCGGCGAAGAAAGCCGCCGCGCAGAAGGCGCTCGACGCGATGGTCACGCGTCCATGATGGAGGCGGCATGGGGCGCCCGCGCGCGACTCATGGAGCTGCACCTGCACCGGCTGGAGCGCGGTCCTTTTCGGAAGGCCGGCGCCCGAGCTGGCCGTAGGAGCTCCGCGCCCGGCCGCACACGTTCCCATTCGTCGAGCTTGGGCACGTCGAACACGGCATGACCTTCCCTTCGACTGCCGGAGCCGGGAGACCGGCGACCTTCGAGCGCGAGCTGCTTCGTGCCGCCCCCGCCTGACCGCGCTACGCGAAGGAGGTCGCGAAGGAGGGCAGCCGCTACGGAACACATTCCTCACGCTGCCCCCCGAGCTGGTCGGCGACGCGCGGCGTGCGCCTGCACGAGCGCGGCGCACGCCTCTCGGAAGCGAATCGAACTTTCGAGCTTCGATGACGAACGAAGTCCGCTCTAGGTGCCGCGAGCTCACGGCACGTGATGCAGGATCGTTCCCGTCAGGCTCATTGCCCACGCATGTTGCGAGGCGACGGCGAGCCCCGTCAGGGATGTCTCGCCGCCGCCCTTCGCCTTCGACCACGTGGCTCCGTCCCAGTGAAGGATGCTGCCGCCCTGTCCGACGATCCAGACGTCGTTTGCCGCCGTCCCCCGCACGGCCTGGAGCGGGTCGGTCGTTCCGCTCGGCATGCTCGACCACGCGGCGCCGTCGAAGTGGAGGATCGTTCCGTCCCAGCCGACGGCCCAGACATCGTTCGGCCCGCTGCCCACACGTCGAAGAGCGATCGAGAGGTCGGACTGCTCGCGGCCGACCACGACGGCCCGTTCCAGCGCAGGAGAGTGCCGTCCGAGAGAATGTCGCCTGAGGGAAGGCCTCGTGGCGCTGCTCCCCCTGTTGCGCTCGTTCACCGGCTCCGCTCGTTCGCGTTGCCCGTACGCCACGAATGGCGGAGCGCGCGGCGCCCCGAGCAGAGGCACGCCGTCGCGTACGCGTGGGGCCGCGTCGAACGGGAGCCGGACCTGCATCGGGGGCCGAGCGCGCGCGGAGCCATCACCGGCATCGAGCCGGGAGGCCCGTCGCTCGCGGAATCAGTCTTGCAGCGCCTCGCGCTTGCAGCTCGTCGAGTCCCACGGGTCCGAGTACATGTACGCGATCCCTTTGAGGTCGATCTGGAAGTACGCGCTATCGCCCGTCCAGGTCCCATGGTCGTCGGAGCTCGTCACCGTCCCGTCGGGGTGCATGACGATGCCGTATGATCCGAAAAAGCACTGCTTGCCATCGGAGTGGAGCCAGGTGATGGCGCCGGCAGGACCGGTCCCTTCCAGACCGGAACATCGATAGCTCCCCTCACACAGCTCGACGGGGCTCGGCGTCCGCTTCGGGCCGGGCGCAGCCGCATCTGGCGCCGCGGGAGCGTTCGCCTCCGGGCATGGCGCCGTCGCAGGCTCGCTCTCGACAGCGGCGGCGGTGCCCTGGCGTTGCGGCGGAGCTTCGGACGCGGCAGGCGACGTATCGTCTGCGCCGCTGCAAGCAGCAAGCACGGACACGAAGAGGGCTCCGAAAAGGGCGCTGAGCTTTTCCATACGCCCCTGGTCGGCCCGTGCTTCGAGACAGTTGCGCGAAAACGAACATACGGCGGCTTCGGCGTTGCGACGAACAAACCGCAGCTCCGGTCCCCGATGGCAGCGCCGCGCGGATCGGAACAAATCGTTCCGATCGGCCCGTTCCGGTCCGACCGCAGGGTCTCTCCGCACGCAACCACACGAGAAGTTTCGCTCAGCAGCCCCCATTCGGGCGGATCGGCTGCATGGCACCGCGCCTGCACCGAGGACCCCCGACGAACGCGGGGGAGCCTCGCCGGCGAGCCCCCGCGCGCAGCATCTCGGAGCGACTCCAGCCCATGCACCTCGGGCCCGCTCGCCGGCAGCCGGCGACGTCAACAGCCGCTCCAAATCGGACCGACAACAAGAGAGGCATCCACATGAAAAGCTCGAAGCACCTGATCAGTCACCTTGGCGCTCTCGGATGCATTCTGCTGTCTCAGAACTGCTCGCTGTACGCGTCTGACGCCATGGACGAGACCAGCGGCTACTTGAGCTCGGGATGCGACGACGGCGGAGCTGGAGCCGCCCCTAACGCGGTTTGGAAGTTCGACGGCGAGAGCACGAACCCGTTCGAGCCATGGGGCACGAGCAACAGCCTTGCTACCGGCACGGGCGTCAACGGCTCCAAGGCCTTGCGCATGGGCACCACGGTCGGCGGCGCCGGAGCCAGGGTTGAATCGGTCGTGAAAGTCGGAAAATCGTACCATCTCGAAGGTCAGGTCAAAGTCGACAACACGACGGGCGGGGCCGTATTCGGCGCCAAATTCATCAATGCATCCGGAGGCACGATAGCGGACTTTCCTGCAAACGTCACTTCCGTCAATGGATATCAAAAATACGCCGTCGATTTTCAGGTGCCCGCGAACACTGTCACCGCGTATGTCTATATTTGGAAAAGCAGCACGGCCGGCTACATGTACGCCGACGACGTGTTCGTGACGGACTCCAGCGGAACGACTCCCGCTCCCCCTCCGACATCGACGACGCCGACACCGCCCCCGACGCAGGTCCCAGGGATCTCCGACGCGTTCAAGTACGGCGTGAACATCTCCGCGGGGAACGGCGCCGAGACCATCCTTCCCGGGACCCTCAACGGCGAGGTGTACCTCACGCCCGAGAGCCACTTCCAGTACTACGCGTCGAAGGGCTTCACGTCGATCCGCGTGCAGAGCCTCTGGGAGCGGCTCCAGCCCGTCCCGTTCGGTCCGCTCGACGGCAGGCTCGATACCTTCCAGGGGCAGCAGAACGACCCGAACGCCAAGATGGTGCAGCACATTCGGTACTACCTGGACATGGCGCAGAAGTACGGCATGAAGGCCTGGCTCGATGTCGCTCACAACTACGGCCGCCGGTACATTGGATTCAACGGGAACTGGAACAACAAGACGACGGCAGAGCTCGGCTCGGCCAGCGTGCCGATCTCGGCGCTCGCGGACTTCAACAAGAAGCTCGCGCAGGAGTTCGGGAATCACCCCGCCCTGATCGGTATCGAGATCATGAACGAGCCGCATGACCTCAAGATCGGCACGAACGGCTGGAAGGACGCCTGCCAAGCGTCGATCGACGCGATCCGCTCCGTCAATTCGAACCTCGCGATCCTGATCGACGGCTACGCATGGGCAAGCGCGATGACTTGGCCGTCGAGCAACCCGAACATCCACACGCTCAAGGATCCGGCGAACAAGCTCGTCTTCTCTGCGCACCAATACTTCGACGACTCGGCGGCCGGCATCTACTCGGGCAACGAGCGCACGACCCCGAACCATACGAACTACGACATCGGCGCGCAGCGCATCCAGCCGTTCATCGACTGGCTGAACAGCCACTCGCTCCAGGGCCGCGGTCACATCGGCGAGTTCGGCACGCCCAACACGCCCCAGTGGGCCGAGGTCTCGCGCCGTGTGATCCTCAAGGCGAAGCAGAACGGCCTGATGCTGACGCCGCACCAGGACATCCCGTACCCCAACGACCCGTACGTGATGAACCTGTTCCCGCCGTCGGGGCAGGGCGATCGGTACATGGTGAGGTTGATGCAGTCGCTCAAGGACGGTTCGAGCTTCCTGAACACGCCGCTCCTCTGAGGGCGCGAGTCGCCTCGTCGGAGCCGAACGCGACGCCGGTCGATGGGGACGGATCCCTTCCCTGCCTGGGTACGTCCACATCGGCCGGCGTGGTCGCAAACGAATGCGTCCGTCGAGCTCGTCGCGTACGATCTCCTCACCGGCGCGATCCGATGACACCGGCGCGAGGAGCACCAGGCCAAGCTCGAGGCGCCGCAGGACGAGGGAGCGCCGATCGTCCGCGTGGAGGCGCGCACGGCGAGGCCGTATCCATCAGCGTGCGATCGAGCGTTTCGCGCTCGTCATCGATATCGTCGGCGCGCATCCGAAGGGGCACTCCGAGCGTGGCGATCCGCTTGTCCGAGCCGCGGAATCCGTTGCGTCCGCTTGGAGGTCCAGTCTCCGGCGGCCCCATGCGATCCGCTTCGTGCGTGATAGCCTGTGGCGGTGGACGAGCGGACGCTGCAACACGCTCCTGAAATCGCGGCGGGAGGCGCCGATCTCGTCGCCTTCACCTGCGAGGTCGTTCGGGGAGCGGACACGGGCAAGCGTCTCGAGATCGACGCGGCCGCGCCGTTCCGGTCGCTCGTCGGCTCGGGACCGGCATCCGATCTGCGGCTCGCCGATCCTCACGTCTCACGCCGGCACTTCTCGCTCGAGCGCGACGGCGTCGCGCTCCGACTCCGTGATCTGTCTTCGACCAACGGTACGCGCATCAACGGCGTGACGATCGTCGAGGCGCGGCTCACCGGCGGCGAGATCGTGGAGGTGGGGAGCACCGCGATCCAGGTCCATGCACGGAGCCGTGCCCGCTCGACATCGAGGCCAGCACCCGCATTCGGGAAGATGCTCGGGATCAGCCCGGAGCTGCAGCCGGTCTATGCGCTCGCCCGGAAGCTCGCCCGGTCCGATGTCCCGATCCTGATCGAGGGCGAGACCGGGACAGGCAAAGAGGTTCTCGCCGAGGCGCTCCACGATGCCAGCGCGCGCGCGGCGAAGCCGTTCATCGTCGTCGACTGCACGACCCTGAGCCCTTCGCTCATCGAATCGGAGCTCTTCGGGCACGAGAAGGGCGCCTTCACCGGCGCGCTCACCGCCCGCAAGGGAGTCTTCGAGGAGGCGAACGGCGGGACCCTCTTCATCGACGAGATAGGCGACCTCGATCTCGCGCTGCAAGCGAAGTTGCTCCGTGCGATCGAACGCGGCGAGATCCGTCGCGTCGGCTCGTCGTCGTGGCAGACGGTCTCCGTTCGGCTCATCGTGGCGACGCGCCGAGACCTCGACGTCGCGATCGCCGAAGGGACCTTCCGCGACGACCTCTTCTATCGCCTTGCCGTCGGCCGCATCGATCTGCCGCCGCTCCGTAAGCGCACCGGCGACGTCCCGTTCCTCGCCGATGCCTTCTGGCGCGAGCTCGGTGGACACGGCCCGATCCCGCCGGAGCTGCTCCGTCGACTGGAAGGGCATGCGTGGCCAGGGAACGTGCGCGAGCTCCGGAACTGGGTCGCTCGGGCGCTCGCGGTCGGAGACCACGTCGAAGGCCCGCGCCGATCGTCGCCGCCTCCGTCGCCGTCGCCGACGACTAGCGGCGAGGACTTCATCATGCAGGTGATCTCCCAGGGCGCTCCGTTCGCGGTCGCCCGGCAGCGCGTCCTCGAGCACTTCGAACGCACGTTCATCCAGCACGTGCTCGACGTGCACGGTGGCCACGTTGGCCGCGCGTCCGCGGCATCGGGGATCGGCCGCCGCTACTTCCAGAAGATCAGGAGCCGTTCGGGACCCTGACCTCCGGCCTTGGGTGTCGGAACAAGAACCAGAGGCCGAGCCCCGCGGCGACGAGCGCCGTTCCGAGCGCGACGTCGGCGACGAGCGCATAGCGTTCACCGGCGGCGACCTCCGCGTGCGGGCAAGCGTGGCCGCACGAGCCTTCGAGCGAGCCGTGCTTCGCGAGCGCCGCGATCCCGAACCCCGTCGCGAGCGCGCCTGCAGCGCCGGCCGCTCCGAAAGCGATCCACATCGGCGCGCTGCTGCCCCGATGGGCGGCCGAGTCGGTCTTCGTCGCGCTCACGAGCGTGAGCCGCACGTGTCGATTCCGTTCCCCGGACGCGAGGACGACGGTCTCCGACGCGGTCGTGGTGCCGGCGGTCACACGGATCTGGTGCGCCCCGGGATCGAGCTCGATCGGCCGACCGTCGAACGCCGAAGCGACGGCGCTGCCATCGATCTCGAGCCGGGCCTGCACGACGTCGTGCCCCGCGCCGTCGTGCGCGGTGACGACGACGGTCGGGATTTGGGTCGACGCCTCGTCGAGCCACCGCTCGCAGTCGGTGCGTACGACGTCGGGGCATGCCGGCGCGGAGCAAGACGTCGCTTCGGCTCGCGCGTCGAGCAGCTTGCCGTCGTGAAGGCTTCGCTGCGTCGCTTCGGCTGCAGCGATACAGCGCTGCTGACTCGTTTCGGCGGTCGCCGTGGATGCGTGGATGAGCACCGCGCCCGTGAGGGCAAGCACCGCGCTGCGGGCGTTCAAGGACACACCTCACGGTAATGCTTGAACCCGTCGCTTCCGGTGAATGCCTCGACACGGCAGCGGTGTTCGGCGGCCTTCGCCGATGCTGAACGGGCCGCGGGCGCGGTCGTGCCCCGCGGCCGCGTCGGTCTCGCTGACGCTGTCGCGGTCGCGCTCGGCGCTTCGGTGGTCGCCAAGGGCGTAATGCTCGCGGCGGACGGCGACGTCTCTGGGCCCGGGACGGACGCGGTCGCCTTCGCCGCGACGCTCACGTTCGGCTCGGCCGCCGTTCGCCCGGAGATGCGGGCAGCGTAGAGCGCGACGGCGCCGACGAGCAGGGCGAGCGCGCCTGCTCCGGCGAGGAGCGATCGCGTTCGCTTGCGCGGGGGCCGATCGAACGATGTCACCGTCGGCTCCTCTGCGCGCGCGGTCGACGGAGCCGGAGCCGGAGCCGCGGCCGACGGCGCGGAACGCTCGCTCGCCTCTTCACGCTCGATCGCGGCGATGAGCTCGCTCGAGCGCGCGAGCTGCTCGGTGCAGACCGACGCGAGCCACGCAGCGACCTCCGCCGCGGTCGCCGGTCCGCACTGCTCGAGCGCGAGCGCCATGTCGATCGCCGTCGGAAAGCGGTCATCCGGCGCGACGGACAGCGCGCGATCGACGACCGCGGCGAGCTCGGGAGCGACGCTGGAGCGGCTCGCGATCGGCGGGGCGCCGCCCCGTGACACGCGCACGAACGTCGTCGCCTCGGTGTCGCTCGCGAAGAGCCTCTCGCCGGCGAGGAGCTCCCAGAGGACGATCGCCGCCGCATAGACGTCGGTGCGTCGATCGACGACGCCCAAGCTGACCTGCTCGGGCGCCATGTACGCGAGCTTTCCCTTGAGGTGCCCTTCGCGCGTCGTCGCTCCGTACCCGGCTGCCTTGGCGACGCCGAAATCGACGAGCCGCGCGATGCCCTCGGAGTCGACCAGGATGTTCTGTGGGGAGACGTCGCGGTGGACGAGGTCCAGCCGCTCCCCCGTCTCGCTGCGCGCCTCGTGTGCGGCATGCAGTCCGCGCAGCGCCTGCGCGAGGATCGATGTGGCGACCGCGGGCGGGACCGGCCACCGCCGGGTCTTTGCGCCTCGGATCGCCTGCGCGAGGCTGCAGCCGTGGACGTACTCCATGACGAGGAGGAGCTCGCCGTTTCCAGCCACGACGTCGAGCGTGGGAACGACGTTGGGGTGGTGGATCCGGGAGGCAAGCCGCGCCTCCTTGAGGAACTGCGCCGCGAACTCCGGATCCTGCGCCTGCGCCGAGTGAAGCCGTTTGATCGCCACCGTCCGAGCGAAGCCGCCGTGCCCGCGGCTCCGGCCGATGTGAACGGCGCCCATACCACCCGACGCGATCTCGTCGTGGAGCACATACTGACCGACCGAGAGCCGTCCGCCCACGCTCGAGCGAGCATACCCTCGAGCCTCCTCTCCTTCAACCCGCGTACTACTGCACAAAAGGGCGTCATGACGTAGCTCGTATTCTGCTTCAGCGACTGCATCATCAGGACGAGATTCCGGTCGGACCGCGCTCTCCCGGGGAAGAGGCTCATGTCCGGGGCGTTCGGGTACGCGATGTCCTCATGCGGCGTGAGCCGGCGGCTCGCCACGTTCGCCGCGAGCAGGAAGCCGACCCAGGACCTCGGACCATTCGGCGTGTTTCGGAGCGCCGAGCTCCCCCACGTGGCCTGGCCCCTGGAGGTCGTGATCCTCCACGATCGAGCGCATCGCGTCGATCGCTTGCTGGCAAAAGTCGTCCCAGCCGTTGGTGCCGATCTTGAGGTCGTGCGGGTCGTTCATGAGCTCGACGCCGAACACCGCCGGGTGTGCCGAACGTCTCGATCACCTTCTTGGTCGAAGTCGACGAGCGCCGAGACAAAAGGATTTGCCGATTCGAGTTTGGTTTTCGAATTCGAGATGCGGCTGAATACGATGTGGCTCAATCCCAAGTTGTGAGCGAGATCGAGCCAGGTAATTTACGGTACCCTCCTGGATCGTATCCAAGTGCGTTTGACGATATCGACAGCGGGCCCGACCCGGCGCAGGCCGAGCTCCCCGTCGAGCGGACCGAACGGCGTCACCGGTACGCGCGGCTCGGAACGGGTCGGCCGATCGAAACGATCCGCTCCGATCGGGGGCGTGTGCTCACTTCGCGAGCTTCCTCACCGTTCCGGCCCGTTCTTCGGTCCAGTACACGGCGGCGGCGTCGACCACGATGCCTCGCGGCACGTCGATCTCTCCAACGAGGGACTCTGCGGGTCCGCCCGCTTTCGGAGCGCGGCGGACGGAGCCGCCCTCGGCGGCCGGCTTCGCGACGACCCAGTAGACGTACCGGTCGTCGACGGCGATGTCGCCCGGCCCCGTCTGGAGGGGTGCGGTCGAAGCGACGAGCGCGTCGGGGCCTCCCGTGAGCGGCACCCGCCGTACCTCGCCGTCGTAGTACTGCACGAAGTAGGCATACGCGTCGTCGACCGCGATGCGCCGCGCCGGGCGACTGACGAGCTGTACGGGAATGCCGCCGCCGCGCGGTACCGTCCAGACGCCTTTCACGTCCTGCAGCCCGTTCTCGCCGTACACGACCGCGCCGCCGGCGAGCTGCACCGTCTCGCATGCGGTGAGCTCGCCCGCGAGCGTCTGGCGCAGACCGTCGGAGTGCCGCCGGCGAAACAAGAGTCCTTGGCGCTTGACGGCGCCCGCGTAGGTACATCGATACGCAAACTCGTCGTCGGCCGTGATGTCACCGAGCCCTTCGTCGTCGAGCCTTTCCACCGGGCTTCCGTCGACGGATACGCGCCCGGCTCCGACGTCGGAGGCGAAATACACCCAGCGGCCGACGACGGAGAGATTGAAGAGGTTCTTCTCGACGGCGATGACGTCGAACCGGCCGCCGGCCTTCGGCACGCGCGCGAGCTCGTTGGCGCCCGGCACCGTCACGAACAGCGCATCGCCGCCCTCACGGAGCTGCGCGACGCCGTCGAGGCCGCTCACGAGCGTCACGGGCTGGCATCGTCCGCCGACGCAGGCTCCGCCGAGGCAGTCGTGGCCGCACGCCCCGCAGTTCTTCGGATCGGCGTCGTGTGGACCGGTCGGCTCGCAGATCGCCGCGTCCCCGCCGGGTGACGACGGCGCGCGCTCGGCTTCGAGCTCGTCGAAGTCGAGGACGAACGAGCAGGCCGAGAGCAGGGCAGCAGCGGCGACACCGAGCGCAGGGCGACGCATGGGAGCAGTCTCTCACGTCGAGGCCTGGTTACGGCGCACGGATTCCCGGCGAGCGGCGTTCGCGCGGCGCACGACGTGCTCTTCGCGCGTCGGCGACGGGCCCGACTTCTTAGCGACCTTCGTGACCGTCTCCCATGTTCGCGTGGTGACGTTTTTCCCGAAGGTCTTCTCGATGAGCGCCATGAAGACGGGGCCTCGCGGGCCGGGCACGTAAGCGCTGAAGACCTCGCGACCGCGGACGACGAGGATCCGTGCCCCGTCGAGCTCGATCGGCAGCGACGGCTTCCGTCCCGGCGGCTCGCGGAGGAAGGTCACGACGCGCTTCGACCCGGGCGCGAGGCGGAAGTCGCGATACGGATCGGAAGCGAGGAGCTCCTCGAGCGCCTCGAGCCGGCGTACGATGGTCGGGAACGTTCGGCCGAGCGCGAGGCGCATCGCCTTTTCGGCTCTCCGTTCGAGGGCCTCTTCGGAGGTCGACCGCGCGTCGAAGACGACGTTGCCGCTCGTGAGCAGCGTCTTCACGTCGGTGAACCCTGCCGCTTCGAACGCGCGTTTCAGCTCCGTCATCCTGGCGTTCATGGGGCTGACCCCCCGAAGAAAAGCGGCATAGCGCGCCATCGAGCGTACCGTAGCACGCCCTCGTCGATGCCGACTCGCCGTCGCTGAGCAACCTGCGCGGACGATGGGCGGAGGAGGATCGTCTCATGAGCTCCGCGCCATCTCGCGAAGAGGCCGCGAGAACGCGCCGTGACCGTAGCAACTTGGGTATCGTCGGCCGACGCGTGGCCGGACCGCGAATACGGCTCGAGGTGCCGGGCTCGATCGGCATACGCGAGAGGCGTGGGTTGGCGTCTCGTCGGGCCGGCGCGCCGTCACGCCGTACAACGCATGACGCTCCGCCCATCCGCATGCGCTCCTTCCCGGACGCGGCTCGATGACGAGGACCCTTCGCGCCGCCATCCATTGCGTGTCACGCCGACGACGTCGATGACGTCGATGCGGCCGACCGCCGCCATCGCCCGCCAGACGGACGCCGCGTGTCGAACGCGAATGCCTGCTCGCCAACGTCTCCATCGCCGCCGAGAACGCAGAGAGCGACTTCGCAGGTACATCGATCGTAACCACCTTCGCGCTCGGACGTTTTCGCCGAGTCCGCGACGGGACCTTCGCGCCCCACGCTCGGCCGGCTCGCGCGCGGCCGTGACGTCCGCCTGGTCGGCATCTTTTTGTTCACGGGCGCGAATAAGCAGCGGCACCGTCCGTCGAAGCGCCTTGATGCGTGCTCTCCTTTGCATGGGCCTTTCGGCCTCTTTGATGGGCGGCGCTGTGCTCGCGTGCACAGCGTCATCGATTTCTTCCACCGACACGGCCGCGACGGAGGCCTCGTCCGATGGGTCGAGTGGCGGTGCGTCCTCGTCATCGTCGAGCGATACGGGCGGCGACGCGACGGAGGGAGAGCAGGACGACGGCGACGGTGGCGGCGGCGGCGCCTCTGAAGTCGACGCCTCCGACGGTTCGAGCCCTGCGCCGCAGCTGCGCCAGGCCGTCCGCCTCGACGGGTCGTCCTCCGTCTGCTCGGTCGTGAACACGCCCGCGGGCACCTACTTCGGCACGAAGTACGGTGTAGTCGGTCGCGTCATCGACGCGCAGACCGGCGCAACGACGCTCATGGCCACGATGCCCGTCGCTTCACACGCCTGTGTCACGTTGGCCGCGACGCCGACCGCGCTCTACGTCGCGGTGCCGGTCGCCCTCGGCCCGAGCGGGCACGGTGAGCTCCATCGCTTTCCGCTGAACGGCGGCGCCGGGCAGCTCGTCGGCACGATCCCCGCGATGACGCCCACCCTGACCGACGACAGCTATCCGATCGTGAGCGACGGAACCGACGTCTTCATCGCGGCGGACCCGAATGTGTGGCACCTGCCGGCAACCGCGGGTGGCTCCCTCACGCGCTTGATGATCGGGGGGTCCAACTACTACGCAAACGACCTGGCGCTCGGACCGCTCGGCCTTTACAGCTGGCACGGCGGCTCGCAGGACATGATCTCCTGGTTCTCGAAGACCGGCACGATCCTCGGGACGAAAACAGGCGTCCCCGCCGGCCATTTCACGTTCGTCTTCGCGGCGGATGCTCTGTTCTCTTCGACATTCTCGTTCGTCCAGCATCGCACGCCGGCGACCTTCGACGGGGCCACCACGCCCTTCGTCTCCACGCCCGCGCCCGGTGCCGCGCTCGCGGCGGATGCATCGCACCTCTACGTCGCGAACGGAGAGAACATCTCCGTCTTCACGCTCGCGACCGGCGCGCTCGTCGAGACGATCGCGACGAAGATCGGCGCGCTGCATAATCCGTCGATCGAGTTCTCGCCCCGGCTCGCGGGTCCGTTGAGCGTCGGTGCAACATACATCTACGCGCGCGAGGACGGCACCGAACGGATGCTGTTGGCGATCCCGAAATAGCACTGCGGCGGACGTTCATTCGGAAGTCGCCGACGCGAGCCGCCGGCGGTGGGCGCGATGAGGCCTTCGATCCACACCAACCTGGCCGCGGGTCGACGACTCCGCTCCGACTGAGCTCGCATTCGAAGCCCGTCCATCTCGTACCGGAAGCCGGCGCGAGGGGCCATCGGGGCATCGGCGGGTCCCGCCGACCGCATCGACGAGATCGCTCTCCGCCTCCCGGCGACGGAACGGCGAGCTTCGACGTCGACGTCGCCCTCGAGGACGACGCCGGCGTCGAAGTCGCGACGATGAGGTCGCCTGGTACGTCTGGTCGGGCCGACGTGCCGGTCAGCGCTCGACGAGGTCCGTCATCCAGGGAACGATCGGCGAAGAAGGCGCCGCCCCGGACTTCGGCCCGCTCTGGATGGCAGCGCCGAGCCGTGCATTCTTGGCGGCGGCCTCCTCGTCGGTGAGGCGCTCGAAGCCGTCCGTCACCGTCTCGAAGTAGCTCGAGACGAGCCCGACGTACGCCCGTGGACCGGAGCAGCTCTCGATCGAGACCACCATCGCTCGCGGGGCGCCGGCGCCGACGTGGAGCACCTTGCCGACGGGGTTGCCGCTCTCGTCAGTCGGCTGCGTGTGCACGTCTGCGATGATGGGATCCTCCTCGAGGGCGTCGCCGGGATTGAAGAAGAGCTTCGCGTACCAGCCGTCCAGCGTCGGCGGCCCACCACACCCGCCCCTGTTCTGGACCGTGAGGTGATTGATGAACGCGAGGTCTTCGGCCGAATGCGGGGCGCCGGTCCGCTGCTCCTTCGCCATCTTCTCGAGCCGCGTGACGACCTCGCGGAGCTGCATGAAATAGTCGCCGATGGAACGCCCAGGAAGCTTCATGCCGCCGAGGAGCTCCGAGCCCCGTGTCGCGAATGCGGCCAGGCGCGCGAAGAGCTCGGGATACGGCTCGATGTACGCATCCGGGTACTCGCACGACGCCGCTGCGGTGTACGACTGTTTCGCGTAGAGGATCGTGTCGTGGCGGAGCTCCGCCCACGACGCGAGCTGTGTGGAGAGCAGCCGGCGGCTCCACGGCTCCGTCCCGGCGATGCGCGGCAGACCGATGGCGCTCGGGTTCGCGACGTCGGGCGTCGGCGAGAGCGTCCGGAGCGCCGCGAGCCAATGGTTGTAGAGATTCGCCTCCCAGAAGGACGTCGGATGCGCGTCCGCGAGGATCCGCATCGACGCGAGGTCGGGCGCGTAATCGAACTTCGTGAGCTCCGGGGCGAGGAGGAGCCCAGCGTTGTCGTTGTGCAGCGCCGCGAAGCCGACGTCGAGCGGGTTCGGCATCATCCGGCTTACCGTGCCCCGCTTCACGCGGTCGTAGACGACGTTCGAGAAGACGTGGCTGTCGACCACGTATCGTTGTCCGAGCAACAGGAACGTGCTCGAGAGCGGCATCGTCCCTTCGGCGAGGCCGTTGATCATGATGTGGCTCGCGATTCGCTGCGTGCCGTAGCCACCGTCGACGATCGCCTGGGCGATCTCCTGATCGGTGCGCTTTCCGAGCTCCGCCGCGGACGACAACCCGAGATCCGCGAGGAGGTTGTCGAGCTGCAGCAACGTCATGTTGTCCGGCTCGCCGACGAAGGCGCCGATCGCGCCGTCGATCATCTTCCAGTCATCGACGGCGGCCTGGTTCATGAGCGCACGCACGACGTAGGCCCCCTCGAGCT
>Ga0164243_10006687_pt1 | contig 17400 bp, 17 predicted proteins | sample OricompcompostOP_FD_108781 | JGI IMG/M metagenome (GOLD analysis project Ga0164243, IMG submission 108781) | Organic Plus compost microbial communities from Emeryville, California, USA - Original compost - Organic plus compost (OP) | ecosystem: Engineered > Solid waste > Mixed feedstock >... | reverse complement strand
CGGGCGGACGAGAGCCCGCCAACCGCGGCGCCAGAGCGGCGTGGCGAAGGCGCGACCGATCGCGCGCCGCGCGCCGAGTGGGAGCACGCGAAGCGCGGCGATCCCCGCGTGGCTCGCCACGAAAATGGGCGCGGCGACGGCCATCAACAGCTCGTGCTGGATCATGTGTCCCGTGAACGAACGCTCGGCGAGCTGCTCGAACGGCGGCAACAGCGCGAAGGCGATCGTCGCGCTGCCGACGATCAATCCGGCGACCTCGCTCAGGCGCGCGCGCATGCGCCAAACGTGCCGATGCCGGCCCACTGCGCGATGATGACCACCGCGCAGAAGACGCTGATCGCGATCCCGAGCACGGCGAGAAAGCGGGTCCGGCTGAAGACGACTCCCTCGTCGCGAGGCTCCGGTTGGGCATCCGTCCAACGCCAGATCCGCAGCGATTGCCAGGCTGTCCCGACCACGACGACGAGCGCGAGAAAGGGAATGATGTGCAACGTCGCGTGCGCATCGTGACCGCACGCCCACGTATCCGCCGCATAGATCGCCTGCTGGTTCATCAGCGTCACGACGGGACCGAGGAGCACGCCGAGTGAGAGGCGAAGCAGCCCGGGCCAGCGCGTGAAGGGGCCGTCAGAAGATGCGCGGTCCGACATAGAGCAGGAGATAGATCGGTATCCAGACGCCGACGGTCGAATACCAGTAGAAGGAGTTGTTGGCAACGTCCGAGAACGCCTTCGCGGGCAGGCGCTTGAACCAGAAGAACAGCGTCAGGCCGATCGTGTCCATCGCATCCAACACGAGCAGCGAGGTGTGAAAGCCCACGATGGTCCACGCGGCGCTGCCATAGGCGTTCGTGTCCCAACGCGTGTTGAGCGCCCACAGATCCCACCAGCGCAGCACGACGATCGCAACAGTGATGGCCACGGTCACCGCCAGCCATCGGCGGACGCCGCGTTCGTCGAGACGCCGCCCCGCGTCGGCCGCCAACTTCGCCGGTATGATGCTGATCAGCATCAGCGCGACGTTGATCGTCGGCACGAGCAGCGACGGATACGGCGTGCGCAGCGGCGGCCAGGCGTCGTAGTTCTGTCGCAGGTAGAGATAGCCCGCCACGAGAATGGCGAGCGTCCACCCCTCGATGGTCATGAAGCCGAGCGTGCCCCACCACATCAGGCTCCGCGGTCCAAACGTGACTGTCGGGAGCCTCGAGGCGTCGCCGTCGGCGCGAAGCGGCTTCACAGCGTCTCCACGAGCCGACAGTCGGGCAGGGCGACGAGCTCGCGATCGACGTGTTCGGTGCTCTGTCGCGCCCAACCGAGCATGCCGATCGTCGAAAGGCCGATTCCGCCCAGCACGAAATACGGCGAGAAGATCGAGCCGATGAAGAGAACGCCCATGCAGAGCGCCAGATACAGGGGCCAGATCGACGGCTCGGGGTCGACGTGGCGCGAGTCGGGGCGGCCGTCGAAGGTCGTCGTCAGGAGCATCTCGCGCCGATGCGTGGCGAGCCCCGTGACGACGGGCCGTTCGACGGTCGTCTCCCACAGCGGATGCCCGCTCCGCACGACGATGGGGTACACGAAGTTGTAGACCGGCGGAGGCGAGGAGGTGGCCCACTCGAGCCCTGACGCGTCCCACGGGTTGTCGCCCGCGAGCTCTCCGCTGCGCCAGCTCCGCGCCGCGTTGACGACGAACACCAGCACGCTGGCCGCGATGACGAACGCGCCGAGTGTGGCGAGAAGATTGAGCGAGCCCCAGCCGGTCGGAGCGAGGTAGGTGTACACACGCCGCGGCATCCCCTCCAGCCCGAGGATGTGCATCGGGAAGAAGGTCACGTTGACCCCGATCACGAATAGCCAGAAGTGCCACTTGCCCAGCCGGTCGCCGAGGCGCCGGCCGGTGATTTTCGGAAACCAGAAGTAGAACGCGGCGAACAACGGCATCACGCCGCCGCCGAGCAGGACGTAGTGCAGGTGCGCGACGACGAAGAAGGTGTCGTGGACCTGCTTGTCGAACGCGACCGACGCGAGCATCACGCCGGTGAGCCCGCCGTTCACGAACGTGAATATGAAGCCGAACAGGAAGAGCATCGGCACGGTGATGCGAACCCGGCCCGTCGCGACGGTGGCGATCCAGCAAAAGATCTGCAACCCGGTTGGAATCGCGATCACCATGCTGGCGGCCGTGAACAGGCTCTGTCCCAGCTCCGGAATCGGCGTCGTGAACATGTGATGGACCCACAGCCCGAACGCGAAGAACGCCGTCGTGATGTTGGCCATCACCAGCGCGGTGTAGCCGAAGACCCGCCGCCGAGTGAACGTCTCGACGATCGGTGTGACCATCCCGATGGCCGGGAGGAAGATGATGTAGACCTCGGGGTGCCCGAAGAACCAGAAGACGTGCTGCCAGAGCAGGGCGTCGCCGCCTTCCGGCGGGTTGAACCAGTGCATGTTCACCGCGCGGTCCGTCGCCAGCATGAGCGTGCTGCCGGTGGCGACGGCGGGCATCGCGAACACGATCATGAACGCGACGACGAGCTGGGCCCACACGAAGATCGGGATGCGATCGAGCGACATCCCCGGTGCCCGCATCTTGAAGGCGGTGACGATGATGTTCACCGCCGCGCAGAGGGCGGCGATCTCGGTGAACGTGACCACCTGCGCCCACACGTCGACGCGGTGGCCGGGGGAATACGCGGGCCCGGCAAGCGGGACGTAGGCGAACCAGCCCGCGTCGGGACCCGTGTTCACGAACAGCGACACGTAGAGCAGCGCGACGCCGACGAAATACGACCAGTATCCGAACGAGTTGAGGCGCGGGAAGGCCACATTGCGAGCGCCGACCATCAGCGGGACGAAGTAGATGCCCATCGCGTTCATCATCGGAACGGCGAACAGGAACATCATCGTCGTGCCGTGGGTCGTGAAGAGCTGATTGTAGCGGTCCGGTCCGATGAGCGTGTTCTCGGGCCGTGCGAGCTGCAGGCGCATGAGCGCCGCCTCGATCCCCCCGGCGACGAACATCAGAAAGGCGGTGATGATGTAGCGCTTGCCGATCGACTTGTGGTCCACCGCGGTGAGCCAGCCCCACAACGTCCCTGGCTCCGCCCAGGTCTGGTCGAGCTCCGCCGCGGTTCGCTCCACGTCGTCGGCCGGCATGATCTGCGGCACCGGGAGCGCGCGGTCGTGCGATTCCGTCACTTGAGTGTTTCCAGATAGGCCACGAGCGTCGCGAGCTCGGTGTCGTCGATCGCGACGGCCGGCATTCGCACGCCGGGCTTGTACGCCGCCGGGTTGCGAATCCAACGGGTGAGATTCTCGCGCGTGTTCGACAGCGTCCCCGCCGCGATCGACGAGCGGCTCTTGAAGTGGGACAATCCCGGCCCGACGGTGCCCCGCGCCTCCGTTCCGCTGATCGAATGGCAGACGGCGCACTGCCGCATGAAGATCCGCTGCCCGCGGACGAGCACCGGATCCGTCGGTGGAGCGGTGGGCGTCGACGCCGCGGCAAGCCAGGCGGCGAACTGCACCGGCGGCTCCGCGATGATGTAGAGTCCCATCGCCGCATGCTGAAGCCCGCAGAATTCGGCGCACTGGCCGCGGTAGACGCCAGCGGTGTCGGCCCGGAACCAGAGCGTCGTCGTGTAGCCCGGAATGAGATCGCGCTTGCCGTTCAGACTCGGCACCCAGAGGCTGTGGATCACGTCGGCGGCGCGCAGCTTGAGCTGTATGGGCTGCCCGACCGGAACATGAATCTCGTTCGCCGTCTCGACGATGCGGTGCGGCGCCGGATCCTCGTAGCGTGCGCTCCACCACCACTGACGCCCGGTCACCTCGATGGTGAGCGCGACGTTCGGATGTTGCGCGAGCGCTCGGCCCACCGCGAAGTCGAAGGCGAGAAAGCCGGCGAGCACGAGGATCGTCGCGAAGACCGACACGGCGACGACGCGCTCCAACCGCCGGTCCGTCGCTTCCTCGACGCGCACGAGACCGTCCGAACCCTGTTCGCGCCGCCGCCGCCGCCGCCGCCCGGCGAGCAGCGTGGCGCAAACGACGGCCAGCCAGACGACGGCGGCCACGCCGAACATCCACCATGCGAGGGTGGCGATCATGTGCGCTTGCGGCGACGCCGTGAGGAGAACCGAGTGCATACGTCAACGCGGCGGGCCGGCGGTCGGCGAATTCCGGGGCCGAGCGTTCGGTGTCTGCGACGGCGCCGGCTTCGTCATCATGTGGTCCTCGCGCGACGGACGGGCGCCCTTCGGCGTCAAGGCGCTCAACGACCGGATGTAGGCGACGAGCCGCCAGATCTGCTGGTTGTTGAGACGGTTCTTCCAGGTCGGCATGCCGTTCGGCCGTCCTTCCGCGATGCTCGCGAAGATCTGATCGGGCCGGCTTCCGTAGATCCACTCGTCGTCCATGAGCGCGGGACCCATCCCTCCGCCGCCGTTCGCGTGACAGCCGCTGCAGTTCATCTGCTGGAAGAGCTGCTGGCCCTCGGAGGTCGAGTAGGCATTGTCGTCGTACGGACCTTCGACGGTATCGATGCTCATCGTCGGTCCCGGCTGCAGCGCCGACTGTGCGATCATCTGCGCCGGCGCGGCCGGCTGCTGACTGTTCAACCGCCGGTCTTCACGCTCGCAGGATGCGGTCGTCACGAGAAGGCAGGACACCGCCGCGGCCACGATCCGCGCGATCATTGGACGCCCGCTCCACCGGCGGCCATCGCATGAATGTCGACGAGCGGCACACCGTAGGCGGCGAGGATGCTGTCGATCGACGCCTTCCGGCGCACGATGATGTCGTCGAGCTCCTTCCGGAACGTCGAATCGCCGCGGCGCACGCCCATCGCGATGTCGAACACGAACGGCAGATAGGGCAGGTCGAGCTGCGGGCTCACCGGCACGACGTCGAGCGCGACGGGGGATTGCTTTGCGAACCAGCCGGCCAGCGGCCCCCAGACGATCGCGACGTCGACCGAACCGCGCGCCACCGCGTCGACGATGGTCGCCGGCGGATTGGGCTTTCCGTAATCGCCGTAGACCGGAAAGCCCACGACGTTCTGCACGATGCCTCGATTCGCGAGCGCGTGCGCGGGCGGCGTGTTGGCGAAATCATCGCCGATCAACTGAACGCCGACGCGCACCTGGCGAAGGAGCGAATCGTCGAACGATCGCACGACCAGGTGGCGATCACGCCGTGTGACGAAGACGTAGGTGGACTTGTAGTAGGGGCGCGTCGTGGCGAGCATCTCCATCCCCGCGGCCGTCCCGACGACCAGATCGCAGTCGCCGGCGTTGAGGGTGTTGCGCACGAAGCCGCGCCGCTGTGCCCACCACGTGTACGCGACGGGACGATGCAGCTCGGCGCCGATCAGCGATGCGATCCGATTCTCGAACCCGTCGCGCGACTGGTTGGAGAAGGGCAGGTTGTTCGGATCGGCGCAGATGCGGAGCGGCGTCCCTTCGCCCATGCGAGGATCGGAGTGCGCGACCGCGACCGCGGCCGCGCAGAGAGTGCCGAAGGCGAGCGAGAGCGCGATGGTACGCGAGTGTCGCATGGCTTCACAGCCCGAATACGTAGAGCGTTCCGCCCTTCGTCGTCTTCGACGGAAGGTCCTTCATCGCATTGACGAAGCCGAGCGCCGCCGACGAGTCGCGCACGTCGAGGCCGAGCGCGACGAGCGCACCGGGCCATCCGCCGACCCCCGAGAGAACGGCGACGTACTGATGGCCGTCGGGGCCGCGATAGGTGATCGGCTGGCCGATGATCCCCGACCCGGTCTTGAACTGCCAGAGGAGCGAGCCGTTGCGCGCGTCGACGGCCTTGAACCAGCCGTCCATCGTGCCGTAGAACGCGACGTCGCCGGCGGTGACGACGGTGCCGCTCCACACCGGCAGGTCCTCCTTGATCGACCAGACTTCCTTCCCGGTGACCGGATTCCACGCCTGATAGACGCCGCGATGACCACCCGGGCCGGCGTACATCTTCACGTTCATGCCGACGTACGGCGTGCCCGCGATGTAGTTCGCGGAAACGCCTTCCTCGTCCATGCACAAGTTCTGATGCGGGATGTACAGCAGCCCCGTCTTCGGCGAATATGCGCTCGGCTGCCAGTCCTTCATGCCCGGCGCCGCGGGACAGATCTCGCGGACGACGGTGCCGACCCGCGGCGCCTTGTCGGGGTTGGCGCGCAGCACGCCCGTCTGGAGATCGACGCCGCTCGACGAGTTGACGAAGCCGTAGGCGTCGGCTGACAGGACCTGTCCGGTGCGGCGGTCGATCACATAGATGTAGCCGTTGCGCTCGGGGCGGACGAGCACGGGGCGCGGCTCGCCGCGGATTGGCAGATCGATGAGTATCTGCTCATTGACGGCGTCGTAATCGTGGAGGTCGTGCGGCGTGAGCTGATACGCCCACACGGCCTCACCGGTCGTGGGCCGGCGCGCGAACAGCGTCGCGGTCCACTTGTTGTCGCCCGGGCGGACCTCGGCGTTCCACGGGCCCGGGTTCGCGGTGCCGTAGTAGATCAGGTCGAGCGCGGGATCGTAGGAGATCCAGCCCCACATCGTGCCGCCCCCGATCTTCCACATGTCGGGCGGCCAGGAGCTGACGCCGAGGTCGGTGCCGCGATCCTTCGAGTAGTAGGGCCGGAAGTCCGGACCGATCAGAACATCCTTATCCGGTCCGGTGCCGTACGCGGTCCACACGACCGTGCCCGTCCGTTCATCGAGACCCTTGACCCAGCCGCGAACGCCGAGCTCGCCGCCGGAGTTGCCGACGAGAACGCGCCCTTTGACGACGAGCGGCGCCATGGTGATCGTCTCGCCGATCTGAATGTCGCCGACCTTCGTGTTCCAGATCGGCTTTCCGGTCTCGGCGTCGAGGGCGATGGTGTGATCGTCGAGCGTGTTGAAGAAGATCTTACCGTCGTCGTACACCAGGCCGCGATTGACCACATCGCAGCAGGCGACGCCCTGGGCGGCGGTTTCCGGCTTCGGGTCGAACTGCCATTTCACCGGTAGACCGGGTTTGGAGAGATCGAGCGCGAAGACCTTGTTCGGGAACGGCGTGACGATGTACATCGTGCCGTTGGCCACGATGGGCGCCGCCTCGTGGCCGCGAACGAATCCGGTCGAGAAGGTCGAGACGACGCGTAGGTCGTGCGCGTTGGTCGTGTTGATCTCGGACAGTGTACTGAAGCGCGTCGACGCGAAGTCCTTGGCCGGGCGGACCCACTGACCATCGTCCGCGGGCCACGACGTTGGAACGCCGGCGGTGGTATCCCGAGCGACATTCACTGATCCGGTCGAACGAGAGGGTTCGCTGCGACACGCACCGATGGCGAGGAGCGCGAACCCGAGGTGTCGATGCAACCTGCAATGCGTGCGTGGTGTCATGCGACTTGTAGAGGCCGCGGCGACGGGTGCAGGAATCGTTCCGACGAGGACGGTCTTCAACCGAGAAGCGTCGGGCCGTGCCCCTCCGTCGGCGAGCGCGGTCCGGCCAGCAGACGCTCCGCCTCGAGCCAGTCGTCGAGCGCGTGTCCGTCCGCGGCGCCGCGCGCTATATAAATCTCATATGCGCGATGGCGTATGCTGTCGAGCGAGGCATCCAGAGCTGGCGTGGCGTGCGGGCGGGACTCCGTCTGTTCCGTAGCTGCTTCCATTGGGCCGTGCTCTCAGGTTCGGGAGCGGGGGATGACTGCACGGCGCAGGCCATGTATTAATGAGCACACCATATCAAGTGCGCGACGAGGCATCGCATGTAGCGGACGAGACGCGATCGCCACAGGCAGTCTCTGGCGCATCGGTCCCGGTCGGCGGCCTCTAGAACGCGACGGCGCCGCTGGGCCGGGGAAAGCTTAGTGGACGAAAGGCGTATCCGGCGCACGTCTTGCGGCGACGTCAGGCTTCCAGTTCATGCTTCATGTCCAGAGGAATCCCGCATGCCTTCCAGAACGACCGCTCAACTCCTTCTACGTGATCTCCTGCGCGAGTCTCCCGCGATGTGCGAGGCCATCGTGACGGCCGCGGGTGTCGCCCCCGAACGAGCCATGGCCGCGAGCCGCGGTGAGACGGCCCTCTCCCTGTCGGAACAGTTGCGATTGGCCGAAGCGGTCTTGATGTGCGCCCCCATGCACGGGCGACAGGCCCGTCGACTTCGCAGCCAGGCGCTGATGGCTCGGGAGTATCAGGACGCGGAGCCCCGTCCGGCCGTTCCCTCGCCGATGGAGCGGTGGGAGCGTTCTGCCCTGTTACGACACTAAGATGAGCACGCGCACATAGCGCGTATCGGTGAGGGCGCGACGTTCCAAGACGACCGGTGCCGACTCGGCGCGAGTGGATCCACCAGCGTTCCCAAGTTTGTTCCATGTCAATCGAAGACGATGGTCAGGACGCCCGCGCGGCGCTCGTCGCGCGGTTTCGCCAGTTTGCGGCGCGCCAGTGCGCCGACGTGATCGGGCATCCCGACGCGGAAGACCCCGCGTATCGCGCCGACGCGTTTCCACGGCTCGTCGGATTATTCGCGTCGTGCCTCGAGGAACTGCGCGTCGTCGAGGAGCAGCTTCAGTCACAAGGCCACCTGCTGAACGAACGAGACGCCGAACTGCAAGCGCGTGTGGAGCGCGAGCGGCGCCTGTTCGACCTCGCGCCGGTCGCGCTGCTCGTGACGGACGCCGCGGGAACGATCGTCGACACGAACAAAGCGGCTACGGCGCTGCTGGGCATCGACGGCAGCGATGAGGCCGCGCGCAGACCGCTTCTGGCGATCGTACCTGCGAGTGACCGCGATGCGTTTCGCGCGGAGCTGAGTCGGCTCGGAGTCGCACGCGGGGCGCGCGATTGTCGTTTTCGCATCACGCGCCGCCGCGATGTCCCAGTGGCAGTGACGGCGGCGGTCAGCCTCGGACCTTACCCCGAGCGTCGGCAGCGGGGCGACGCGTTGTACTGGTGCCTGCGGCCGGTCTCCGACGCGTCGTCGAATATCGACGCGCAAGCCGCCGCGTATCACCTGCCTGCGACGAACGTCGACGCTCAGTCCGTCGTCGACGCGATGTAAGCGATCAGCGCACGCGCTCTCGATTCCAGATCACCACGTCGAGCGAGCGCGCGAACGACGTCCGCGGCGGAATGGGCGGCAGCGTGAGCCCCGCGGCCGTGGCCATCGTGTTTCGCCGCACCTCGATGCGCATCGGCTGCAACGGCCACTGCCAGTGATGAATCTCCATCCGATAGACGTGCGCGCGCGGGTCGACGGCGTAAAGGCAGTATCGCTCCGAGAGCCAGTGGTCGAGCGATCCCGGCGGCGCCAGCTGGACCGGACCGGTCGGTGCGTACACCGCGTCGAACTCGGCGACGGTCCCTGTTCCGTCCCCGCGCGATGACTGATAGGCGATCGCACCGTTCGGCTCGGTGTGAGCGCTCATCGTCGCGTACTGGTACGGCAGGTCGAACAGCATCCGCGCGCCGTTGACCGCGAGAACGCTGCCGGCGTCGAGGCTGAAGAAGAAGACGCCGGGCTTTCCGTCGAGGGTCACGTATGTCCTGACGTTGAGCTCCGGAAATTCGGAGAGCCACGGAACCGCCGGTGTCCCGTGAGCCCGCATGTCACTCAAGTAGAACGGCGTGATCGAGAGCCACGCGGTGTTCGCGTGAAGGTCGAGCTCGAGCACCGACGGCACCCGAGCGCGCACCTCGTCCGTCGCGACGGGCCAGTGAAGAAACGCGAGGTTGTTCCACCGCTGCGCCATGAGCCACCGGCCGGCCGGCATTGGCCAGGGCCGGTGGGCGGTGACGGACGTTATGGCGCTCGCGTCGACGGACATCGGTCGGCGCTAGCGGGCCGACGTCTCACGCGAGCTCGAGCGGCCACGGCCGCGCGACGTGTTCGACTTGCCGCGCGATGCTCCGTTCTCGCGCGCGACGGAGCGCTTCACTTCGCGATCGCCCGCCATCTCTTCGCCGGCCGTCATCGCGTCGATGTTGATCGAGCCTTCGGCAAGCTTGGTCAGGAGCTTGTCGGCCTTGGCTTCCTCGTCGAGCGTCTGCTGCAACAGCCGGGCGTGGGCCGTTTCGCCGAGCAGCATCGCGTAGGTGCGGACGGTGCCGTAGCCGGCCATCTCGTAGTGCTCGACGTGCTGCGCCTTGGAGATCAGCCCCGCGTCCAGCACTTCGTCTTCGGCATCCTCGCCGAGGAGCTCCTGGGCTTCCTCGATCAGGCCCTCCATGCCGACGCACTTCTTGCCGCGCGGGCTGCCGTCGAGCGATTCGAAGATCTGCTCCAGGCGAGCGACGTGCTCCTCGGTCTCGGCGAGGTGGTCGGTGAACGCCTTCTTGAGCTGCGGGTCCGTCGCATTCTTGGCCATCTTCGGAAGGGCCTTCACGAGCTGCTTCTCAGCGCTGTAGAGATCCTTCAACTCGTCGATGTACAGGTCGCGGAGGGTCTCGAGTTCCATAGCTGTCCTCTGATTCGGTGAAAGGGTGGAGAACGCAGCGAGACCCGGCATAGTGCGAAAGTCGTTCCGCTGCGGATGACGACGCCAAAGTGCTCGCGGAAGGCGTCGTTTCTCAGCGTCGCTTCTCAGCGTCGCTTCGCGGCGATGGCGCGCGGCCGGCCGTGAAAGAATTCTCAACGGGGGGCGTGCCTCTTGCAGACGGCGTTCGCCCGGCGGCGACCTGTCTCGGACGGCGGCGCACCGTCACCAGTTCCCCAACCCAGAGAGTGAGGCCAGCTTGAATCGACACCGCGCGCTCCGCCGCGTCGCGGCCGCGTTCGCGCTGCGCTCCGCGCTGACCGGCGGGGCGCTCGCGCTGGCCGCGGTCAGCGCGCGTGCGCAGACGCCCGACACACTCCATCGTACGCCGTCGGATACTGGCCATGCGACGGTGCTCCCGCGCGTCGAGGTCCAGGCGACGATCGCGCCCTCCGCCCTGGCGGGCGTCGGGTCGGACATTCCGGCGCGGCTATCGATCGTGAACGGCGCGTCGCTCGGTGCGACCCGGCCACGGACATTGCCGGAGGCGCTCGCTACGCAGCCCGGCATCTCCATCTACGACGATCTTGGAACGCCGTGGAAGGTCAATGTCATGAGTGGCGGCTTCGCGGCCGGGCCGACGGTAGGCACGCCGGGGGGAATCAGCGTCTTCCTCGACGGCGTTCGCCAGAACGAGCCGGACGCGCAGGAGGTGAACTTCGATCTCCTGCCCACGGGCCACATCGGGCACGTCGAGCTGCTGAACGGCCCGGCCTCCCTGCTGGGTCCGAACGCGCTCGGCGGCGCGATCAACATCGTGAGCGCGCGCGGCGTCGGCGCACCCGATCTGGACATCGAGACGACCGTCGGATCGTTCGGCGGCTACAGCGCCGAATTGGCTGGCCACGGCGCGATGCCGCGCGGTTGGGACCTGTACGCTGCCGGTGGCGCAGTCGCCGAGAAGGGCTGGCGCGAAGCGACGAGCGAGCACGGCTATCACGGTTTCCTCAACATCGGCCGCGAGGGCGCCACACGCTCGATCCGCGTGCATGCCCGGCTCGCGCGCTCGCGCGCGGAGACCGCCGGTTCGCTGCCGGCATCGATCTTCTCTACGGCGCCGCGCGTGAACTTCACGCCGGGCGATTTCGAGGATCTGACGACGGGGCAGGTCGATCTCAACGCGACCACGTCGACGTCGGCCGGCATGCTCTCGCTCACAACCTATGTCCGCCGCTCCATCGCCGAACGGTTCAACGTGAATCAGGCGCCCGATCCGAACGTTCGCGGTTTCACGCGCAACGCCACTGTCGGTGGGACGCTCGATTGGCGGCGAGAGCACGAGCTCGGGGCCGGGCGCCTGGCGTGGCGCGCCGGGCTCGACGGATCGGTGAATCGCGTTCGATTGCGGATCTTCAACGAGGCGCAGGCCAACGTCGCGCCGGCCGGCGACGATGAGGATGACGAAGAGGCGCCCGGTCTCACGACTGACGTGAAGAGTCCGAGCTGGGACGCGGCTGCGTTCGGTGTGCTCGACTATCGAATCGGCCATTGGTCGGTCACGGCCGCCGCTCGCGCCGATCGCGTCGTCATTCCGTTCGCGAATCAACTCCGCCCGGCCGACGACACGCGGCAGCGCTTTCAGAATCTCAGCCCTCGCGCCGGCGTGAGCTTCGACGCGGGGCGGGGCATCACGCTCTTCGCGTCGACCGGACGCTCGTTCCGCGCGCCCGCCATTCTGGAGCTCGGCTGTGCCGATCCCGCAGCAAGCTGTCCGCTGCCGTTCGCGCTGGGCGACGACCCGCCGCTCGCGCCGGTCGTCGCCGCGACACACGAAGCCGGCGTGCGGCTGGCCGCGAGCCAGGTTCGCCTCGAGGCTTCAGCATATCGAACCAATGTGCGCGACGAGATCTTCTTCGTCGCGGCGCCAGACGCAGTTCTCGCGGGCTACTTCATGAACGTCCCGCGTACGCGGCGCGACGGCGCGTCGGTGACGCTCGCGGGAGTCGCCGCTCGCGATCGGCTCGAGTGGCGCGCCGGCTATGCCTACACGGACGCCACGTTTCGCTCGGCCGCGCGGTTGTTCAGCATTCGATCCGACGACGAGTTCGACGACAGCGCGCTCGCGGGAGCGAACGTCGCGCGGCCCGGCGCGCGGCTGCCGTTGATTCCCGCCCACCAATTCACCGGCGGCGGATCCTATACCGTGTCGAGCCTGTTGTCACTCGGCGCCGAAGCGCGCTACGTCGGCACGCAGTGGCTCCGCGGCGACGAAGCCAACGAAACGAGTCCGCTCGGCGGCCACGCCGCAGTCGACGCGCACGCCCGCTTCGCGCTGCATCGTTGGACCGTGTCGGTCGCCCTCGCGAACCTTTTCGATTCGCATCGCGCGATCTTCGGCACCTTCAACGAGAATCGCCGGAGCGGCCAGCTCGAGCGTTTTCTCACGCCGATGACGGCGCGCACGCTTCGCATCACACTCGGCCGCAGCCTGCGCGGCGCGAGCGGGTCGGTCGCAGCGACCGACGACTCCAGCGATTCCAGCCAATGAAGAACGTCAGCGATTTCGTCGTCGAACGCCTCCGCGCCTGGGGAGTCGATCGCATCTATGGATATCCGGGCGACGGCATCAACGGCGTCATCGGCGCGCTTCATCGGACGGAAGGGGCCGTGGACTTCGTGCAGGTCGCGCACGAAGAGCTCGCGTCGTTGATGGCCTGCGCGCACGCGAAGTTCGCGGGGCAGGTCGGCGTTTGCCTCTCGACGGGTGGGCCGGGCGCGATCCATCTGCTCAATGGGCTCTACGATGCGAAGCTCGATCATCAACCCGTCGTCGCGCTCGTCGGCCAGCAGGCGCAGGAGGGCATCGGCGCCAACATGCAGCAGGAGACGGATCTTTACTCCGCGCTCAAGGACGTCGGGAGCGCGTTCATCGTACAGATCGCCAAGACGGAGCAGGTTCGCCACGCGATCGATCGCGCGTTTCGCGTCGCGCTGGGCGAGCGAACCGTCAGTGTGATCATCCTGCCGCACGACGTCCAGAGCGAGGAGGCGGTGGACACGTTGCCGCGCGAGCACGCGATGCAGCATTCCACACCGGGCTACGTCGCGCCTCGCCTCCTGCCGACCGACGCGGAGCTCGACGCGGCTGCCGACGTGCTCAACGCCGGTACGCGCATCGCGATTCTTGCGGGCGCCGGAGCGCTCGGCGCCGGGGAACTGGTCGCGCAGGTCGCCGAGCGGCTGCAGGCCGGCGTCGCGAAGGCGCTGTTGGGCAAGGCAGCGCTGCCCGACGATCTCCCGTATGTCACCGGGTCGGTCGGTTGGCTCGGCACGCCGGCGAGCAACTGGATGATGGAGCAGTGCGATACACTGCTGCTCGTCGGGACGATGATGCCGTACACGGAGTTCCTGCCGCCCGAAGGACAGGCGCGCGGCGTACAGATCGACATCGCGCCGCGAAATCTCGGGCTGCGCTATCCGGTCGATGTGATGCTCGCCGGCGACGCGAACGAGACGTTGCGCGCGCTGATCCCCCGGCTACGCGATGGCGATCGCGGCCGGTGGAGACGCGAGTTGCAGACGCGGATCGCCGACTCGCGGGACAAGTTGGCGCGGCAAGCCGACGCGCCGGCGACGCCGCTCAATCCGCAGCGTGTGATTCGCGCGCTGTCAGAGCATCTTCCCGCCAATGCGATCGTGACCGCCGACTCCGGCTCGAGCGCCGTGTGGATCGCGCGGCATATCGAGCTCAAAGCCGGGATGATGATGTCGGTGTCGGGCGGACTCGCGACCATGGGGTGCGGCATTCCGTACGCGACCGCCGCCAAGTTCGCGCACCCCGATCGCGTCGCGATCGCGGCGATCGGCGACGGCGCGATGCAGATGAGTGGCATGTCGGCGCTCATCGACGTCGCGAAGTACTATCGCGAATGGACGGACCCGCGCCTGATCGTGCTCGTTCTGAACAACCGGGATCTGAACTACGTGACGTGGGAGCAGCGCGCGATGGAAGGAGAGCCGAGGTTCACGCGGTCGCAGTCGCTGCCCGATATCGACTACGCTGCGTACGCGAGACTGCTCGGCCTGGACGGCGTTCGCATCGACCAGCCGGGGCAGATCGCCGATGCATGGAGGCGTGCGCTCGCCGCCGACCGGCCCTTCGTCATCGACGCCGTGGTAGACGCCAACGTGCCGACGCTTCCGCCCAAGGTCAAACCGAAGCTCGAGGAGAAGCTGGCGACCGCGCTCGCGAACGGAGATCCCGATGCCGCCGGCGTGCGAGAGCAGATCGCGCTTCAGGAGATCGAGACTGCGAAAGGTTAACCGAGTTCGACCCCACGCGACCAGTTCGATGAAGTCGATCACGCTGTCGCTGCTCCGTCGGTTCCCGCTCCGGACTCTCGATGACGCCGACGGAAAGAATGAACGCGGCGTCGTGCTCGTCGTGGCCGGAAGCCGGCAGGTTCCCGGCGCCGCACTCCTCGCGGGGCTCGCCGCGCTGCGCGTCGGGGCGGGCAAGCTGCAACTCGGCGCGCCGCGCGAGGCGGCCATACCGCTCGGCATCGCCGTGCCCGAAGCGCTCGTCGCGACAGGCAACGAGATCGCGCGCGTCGCGCGCGCGGCCGACGCGATCCTGATCGGTCCGGGAATGTCGTCGACCTCCGCGACGGTCCTGCGGGCGCGTCGACTCGCGCGCTCGATGCGCGAGGACGCCACGCTCGTCCTCGACGCCGCCGCGCTGCCGGCGGCGGGCGTTCGCGCGCGAACGATCATCACGCCGCACACCGCGGAGATGGCGAGGCTGATGGAGATCGACGAGGAGGACGTGCGTGCGCACGCACCGGACGTCGCGCTGGCGGCAGCCGATCGATTCGGCGCGGTCGTGGCGCTCAAGGGGCCGACGACCTACGTGGCTGCCGACGGCGACCTGTACGTCCACGACGGCGGCTCGATCGGGCTCGCGACCTCCGGGTCGGGCGACACCCTCGCGGGGATCATCGCGGGGCTCGCGGCGAGCTGCGGGGATCCGCTCGCGGTGACGCTGTGGGGCGTTTGGGCGCATGGTGCCGCCGGGCGACGCCTGTCGAGGCGGGTCGGCCGGGCCGGATTTCTCGCGCGCGAGCTGCTCGCGGAGCTGCCGGCGGTGATTCGGCGGTAGGCGAGTCGCGGTGCGGCCGCGGCCGTTTCCGTTGAACCTGCTTGTCCCGCCAGGTAAATTGCTGCGCTATGCCGTTTTCAGACCTTCCCGAGCGCCTTCGGGAAGTCCGGGATCGAATCGATGCCGCCATCGGCCGGGGCGGGCATCGACAGGCGGTGACCATCGTGGCCGTAACCAAGACGCACGGTCCGGATGCGGTCCAGGCCGCGATCGATGCCGGGCTTCACGACGTCGGCGAAAATCGAGTCCAGGAGGCGCTTCCCAAAATGGACGCCATCCAGGCCCCGGTCCGCTGGCATCTCATCGGCCACCTTCAGCGCAACAAGGCCAGGGCCCTCCCGCGGTTCGACCTCCTGCATTCCCTCGACAGCGCGCGTCTCGCCGACGCGGTGAACGAGGTTGGACTTCAGGAAGGTCGGCCGGTGGAGGCGTTGGTTCAGGTGAACGTCGTCGGAGAAGAGACCAAGGGCGGCTTCGAGCGGGCGGAATGGGCGGCGGAAGCGGAACGGCTGCGTGGGATGAGCGGCATTCGCGTCCGCGGGGTCATGACCATGGCTCCGCTCGACGCGGATGAACGAACGCTGCGAACGGTCTTCGCCGGGGCGCGCGACGCCCGCGACATTCTACGCGGTGCCGGCCACGACGCGACGGAGCTGTCGATGGGCATGTCCAACGATTACGAGCTTGCGGTGGAGGAGGGAGCGACCCTCGTTCGCCTCGGGACGATTCTTTTCGGAGCGAGATCCGCATGATGGACGAGACCTTTCATCTCACGCCGCTCGACGTCCGGCGCTACGAGTTTGGCAAGGCTTTGCGCGGATACGACCCGGAGCGCGTGGACCAGTTTCGCGAGCAGGTCGCCGAGGAGCTCGAGCGGCTCATGCGTCTGAACGCGGAGCTCGAGGCCAAAGCCAAGGGCTTTCACGAGCAGTTGCGCGCGTTCCGCGAGCGCGACAAGGCGATCAATGAAGCGCTCGTCTCCGCGCAGCAGTTGCGGGGCGACATCCGCGAGCAGGCGGACAAGGAGGCGCAGCTGGTGATCCGTGAGGCGCGCGCCGAGGGCGAACGCATCATCGAAGACGCCCGCGCCGAGATCCGCCGGATGGAGGATCAGCTCGCGTCGCTCGAGCGGTCGCGCCGCGCGTTCATCGCGCAGATGCGCAGCATGGTCGAACGCCAGCTCTCGGAGTTGTCGGCGGCGGAACAGTCGTCGAGCTTCTCGGGCAACGGCGCTGCGCCGCGCGAATCGGGCACGGGCTCGCCGGCGTGGCTCGGATCGATCGCGAACGAATGAGCGCGCTCAATCTGGGGGCGCCGTCCCCGGCGCATACGGCGGGCGGCGAGGCCTCACTCTACGACCGGGCCGAGGCTGCCGCGGCGGTGATCCGCGCGCGGTTCGGCCGGCGTCCCGACGCCGCCGTCATCCTGGGCACCGGGCTCGGCCGACTGGCCGCGGAGATCGACGCGGAGGCGGTGATCGAGTACGCCGACATCCCGGGTTTTCCGCTGTCGACGGTCGAGTCGCACGCCGGCCGGCTGCTCTGCGGCACGCTCGGCGGCAAGACCGTGGTCGCCATGCAGGGGCGCCTCCACCTGTACGAGGGGTACTCGGCACGCCAGGTGAGCTTCCCAGTGCGCGTGATGCGCGCGCTCGGTGCGGAGACGCTCGTGGTTTCGAATGCGTGCGGCGGGATGAATCCGCTCTGGAATCCCGGTGAGATCATGCTCATCGCCGACCACATCAACCTCCTCGGCGACAACCCGCTCAT
>Ga0164243_10006686_pt1 | contig 17401 bp, 22 predicted proteins | sample OricompcompostOP_FD_108781 | JGI IMG/M metagenome (GOLD analysis project Ga0164243, IMG submission 108781) | Organic Plus compost microbial communities from Emeryville, California, USA - Original compost - Organic plus compost (OP) | ecosystem: Engineered > Solid waste > Mixed feedstock >... | reverse complement strand
TGCCGGTCAGCGCCGGCGAGATCGAGCTGTTCGGCACCCCCCGGGCCCGGTTCCGGGACTGGGCGCGGGTCGGCTACGTCCCGCAGCGCACGACGGCCGCGGGCGGCGTGCCCGCCACGGTCGCCGAGATCGTCTCCTCGGGCCGGCTCTCGCGCACCCGGTTCGGTTTGTTCCGCAAGAGCGACCGGGCGGCCGTCGCGAACGCCCTGGAGCTCGTCGGCATGGCGGACCGCGCCAGGGACTCCGTCGACGCGCTGTCCGGCGGCCAGCACCAGCGGGTGCTCATCGCCCGCGCCCTGGCCGCCGAGCCGGAACTGCTGATCATGGACGAGCCGATGGCGGGCGTCGACCTGGCCAGCCAGGAGGTCCTCGCGCACACCCTGCGCGAGCAGGTCGCGGCCGGTGCCACGGTCCTGCTCGTCCTGCACGAACTGGGCCCGCTGGAGCCCTTGATCGACCGGGCGGTCGTCCTGCGCGACGGCTGTGTCCTGCACGACGGCCCGCCCCCGAAGGCGGTCGGCCAGCACGCGCTGCCCGGCCACGACCACGTCCACCCGCACGCGGCTCACGACGCCGAACCGATCCGGACGGGACTGCTGAGCTGATGGAATTCCTGAACTACGACTTCATGCAGCGGGCGCTGCTCGCCGCGATCCTGGTGGGCATCACCGCGCCGGCGATCGGGATCTACCTCGTGCAGCGCCGCCAGGCGCTCATGGGCGACGGCATCGGCCACGTCGCCATGACCGGCGTCGGCCTGGGCTTCCTGCTGTCCTGGTCGCCGGTGTGGACCGCGACGCTGGTCTCGGTGTTCGGCGCGGTGCTCATGGAGCTGATCCGCTGGTACGGCAAGACACGCGGCGACATCGCCCTGGCGATGCTCTTCTACGGCGGCATGGCCGGCGGTGTGCTGCTGATCAACCTGGCGCCCGGCGGGGCCAACGCCAACCTGCTGTCGTTCCTGTTCGGATCGCTGTCCACGGTGTCCGAGTCGGACGTGACGGCGATCTGTATTCTCGCGGCGTTCGTGGTCCTCATCACGGTGCTGCTGCGCCGCCAGCTGTTCGCGGTCAGCCAGGACGAGGAGTTCGCGCGGGTCACGGGCCTGCCGGTGCGGGCGCTGAACCTGCTGACGGCGGTCACGGCGGCCGTGACGGTGACCGTCGCGATGCGCGTGGTCGGGCTGCTGCTGGTGAGCGCGCTCATGGTCGTGCCGGTGGCGGCGGCCCAGCAGCTGTCCCGCAGTTTCGCGGCGACCTTCGCGATCGCCGTGGCGATCGGTGTGACCGTGACGATCGGGGGCACGGTCACCTCGTACTACCAGGACGTCCCGCCCGGCGCGACGATCGTGCTGCTGACCATCGGCGCGTTCATCGTGCTGACCGCGCTGGCGACCCCGCTGGCCCGGCGACGCGCTCGGGCCCTGGCGGCGGCACAGCCGGCCGGGGACCCTGTGGAGTGCGCGGTTCCGGACAGCGGGGACGGCGCGGGCAAGGTCGGCGTCTGACCGGGCACAGGTCAGGCTGGCACAATGGCGCGGGCAAGGCGCAGACGTGAGGAGGCAACGGTGACGACGGCAGGACCGCCCGTGAAGGGCCGGGCCACCCGGCAGCGCGCCGCCGTGGCGGCAGCCCTCGACGAGGTCGACGAGTTCCGCAGCGCCCAGGACCTGCACGACATGCTCAAGCACAAGGGCGACTCGGTCGGGCTCACCACCGTCTACCGCACCCTCCAGTCCCTCGCCGAGGCCGGCGAGGTCGACGTCCTGCGCACCTCCGAGGGCGAGTCCGTCTACCGCCGCTGCTCCAGCGGCGAGCACCACCACCACCTCGTCTGCCGGGTCTGCGGCAAGGCCGTCGAGGTCGAGGGCCCGGCGGTGGAGAAGTGGGCGGACGCCATCGCCGCCGAGCACGGCTACGTGAACGTGGCGCACACGGTGGAGATCTTCGGCACCTGCGCCGACTGCGCGTCCACCGGCTCCTGATCACGTCAACTCCCGATTCCCCTCAGCCAAGTTGGCTGGATCACATACCCGTCACCCTGTCGCGATCTTGTGTTTGTATGATCGCCATGGCTTCTGCGACCACAGGAGCCACACAGGAAACAGGGGAGTACAACTTGAGACTGGGACGTATCGCTGGTGTGACCGCCGCGAGCGCCGCCATGGTGCTGGCCGTCGCCAATTCGGCGGTGGCCGCGGACCACACCATGCACACGGGGGACGCCTGGGGGAACGTGCCGGGAGTCGACTGGAGCGGCACCGGCTTCTTCAACGAGCACGGCGACGTTGTCACGATCAAGGACAACGACGCCGACGGCCGCGGCGTGACGATGAACGTCTACATCGGCAGCCCGAGCGGCAGCCCGCGCTACTCGTTCACCGTCGGCGGCGAGGGCAACACCGCCACCCGCAAGGCCAGCATGGGCGGCAAGTTCAACCTGCCGGAGAACACCCGCATCGGCTTCAAGTTCTGCCGGGCGCCCGACGGCGAGTGCAAGGACTACACGTTCCTCAACGACCACTAGGTCCGAGGAACGCGAACGGCCCTGTCCCCACCTTCGGTGGAGCGGGGCCGTTCCCGCAGAACAACAGAACAACAACAGGGGAGACAACGTGAGACTGGGACGTATCGCCGGCGTGACCGCCGCGAGCGCCGCCATGGTGCTGGCCGTCGCCAACTCGGCGGCCGCCGCCGACCACACCATGCACACGGGGGACGCCTGGGGCAACGTGCCCGGCGTCAGCTGGAGCGGCACCGGCCACTTCAACGAGCACGGTGACGTCGTCACGATCTGCGACAAGGACGCCGACGGCTACGCCGTCCGCATGGACGTCCGGCTGAACAGCACCAGCGGTCCGCGCGAGTACGCCTTCTCCGTGGGCGGCAAGGGCAACTGCGCCACCAAGAAGGCGTCGATGGGCTCGACGTACAACCTGCCCGAGGGCAAGTACATCGGCTTCCGCTTCTGCCGTTGGAAGAACAACGCCGAGAGCGAGTGCAACGGCTACCGGTTCCTCAACGACCACTGAGGCCCGGGCGTGCCGCGAACGGCCCCGTCCCACCGAGGTGGGGCGGGGCCGTTCCCGTGCGGTGACGCGGGTCAGCTCTCCTCGGAGCGGCCCTCCATGGCCAGCAGTTCCTCGTTGGGGATGGCTCCGCCGAAGCGGCGGTCGCGGGAGGCGAACTCCAGGCACGCCCGCCACAGGTCGCGCCGGTCGAAGTCCGGCCACAGCACGTCCTGGAAGACCATCTCGGCGTACGCGCTCTGCCACAGCAGGTAGTTGGAGGTGCGCTGCTCGCCGCTGGGCCGCAGGAACAGGTCCACGTCCGGCATGTCCGGGTAGTACAGGTACTTCGCGAAGGTCTTCTCGGTGACCTTGGCCGGGTCGAGCCGCCCGGCCCGCACGTCCTCGGCGAGTGCCTGCGCGGCGTCCGCGATCTCGGCCCGCCCGCCGTAGTTCATGCAGAAGTACAGGGTCAGCTTGTCGTTGTCCTTGGTCTGCTCCTGGGAGATCTCCAGCTCCCGGGCGACCGACTTCCACAGCTTGGGCATCCGGCCGACCCACCGCACCCGCACGCCCAGCTCGTCGAGCTGGTCGCGGGTCTTGCGGATGAAGTCCCGGTTGAAGTTCATGAGGAAGCGCACCTCGTCGGGCGAGCGCTTCCAGTTCTCGGTGGAGAAGGCGTACAGCGAGATCGCGCCGACACCCATCTCGATCGCGCCCTGGAGGACGTCCAGCACGCGCTCCGCGCCCACCTTGTGGCCCTCGGTGCGCGGCAGACCCCGCTCCTTGGCCCAGCGGCCGTTGCCGTCCATGACGATCGCCACATGGTTCGGGACCAGCTCGCCCGGCAGCTTGGGCGGGCGGGCACCCGACGGGTGCGGCTCCGGCGTCCTGTACTCGCGGCGCCGGCGCCCCAGGAACCCACTCACGGCCATGTGCTTCTCGTCTCCCTTTGGCTACTTCTACTTCTCGACGTACCGGAGCGAACGCAGACCGCGCTCCAGGTGCCAGTGCAGATAGGCGGACACCAGCCCGCTGCCCTCCCGGACATACCGCGGCTCACAGGCGTCCGCGGTCTCCCAGTCACCGGTGAGCAGCGCGCCCAGCAGGTCCAGGGTCTGCGGCGACGGTACGACGCTACCGGGCACCCGGCAGTCGACACAGACCGAGCCCCCCGAGGCCACGGAGAAGAAGCGGTTCGGTCCGGGCATGCCGCATTTGGCACAGTCCCCGAAGCTTGGGGCGTACCCGTTGACGGCGAGGGAGCGCAGCAGGAAGGCGTCGAGCACGAGGTGCGGTTCGTGCTCGCCGCGCGCGAGGGTGCGCAGCGCCCCGACCAGGAGCAGGTACTGCTGGACGGCCGGCTCGCCCTCGTGGTCGGTGAACCGCTCGGCGGTCTCCAGCATGGCCGTCCCGGCGGTGTAGCGGGCGTAGTCCGTGACGATGCCGCCGCCGTACGGGGCGATGGTCTCGCTCTGCGTGCACAGCGGCAGCCCGCGTCCGATCAGCTCGCTCCCCCGCGCGAAGAACTGCACGTCGACGTGGGAGAACGGTTCGAGCCGCGCCCCGAACTTCGACTTGGTGCGCCGGACCCCGCGGGCCACGGCCCGCACCCGTCCGTGCCCGCGTGTGAGCAGGGTGATGATCCGGTCCGCCTCACCCAGCTTCTGGGTGCGCAGCACGATGCCGTCGTCGCGGAACAGACTCATGCCCTCATTGTCGCGTACGCGGGTGACCGGCGGGTGCGGCCGGGGTCCCCCACCGCCCCGCAGGTACGGGCGGTGCCGGGGCGGTGGCGCTGAGTGCCGGAGGCGTCCCCTCAGGGCACCTCGCCCCTGCTGCGGGCGTTCGCGTACGCCGTCGCCGCGCGCAGCCGCTCGGCCGGGGTCGCGGGGCGCACGGACGCCGGGTCGGCGTCCCACTCCTTGCCGCCGCCGTGCGGCCGCAGCTGGACGTACGGGCCCTCGTGGCCCATCACCACGCCGATTCGACCCGAAAGAGTGTCATAGACATACGACCCGATGGACGGCTTCACCGCAGCACCGCCGCGAGGCGCCGCGCGGTGTCCACCGGGCAACGGCCCAATTCGACGAGCGGGCACGGCGCCTCACGCGCGAGACTCGCCGGATCGATCCGGAGTGTCGGGAGCGTAATTCCTGCCTTCTCCAGCGCGGCCCGCAATTCCTTCACCACTTCCTCCGCTTCTTCGACGCAGTGCGCCGAGTGCCGTTCCGTCACCTTGCTCCCCTCGAATTCGGATTTCACGCATCCCCGCTCCATAGTGACGCGTGGCGCCTACACTCGGCGGGAGTCTGTGCACTACAAGTGCACCGCAGCGCAGGGGGGTTGCCATGGCCAACGGTTCACGTCAGGCGGCGTGGGAGTTCTTCGGGGCGGAGCTGAAGAGGCGCCGGGAGAACGCCGGTATTACCCAGTCGGAACTGGGGGCGCGGGTTTTCGTGTCCGGCGGATACATCGGGCAGTTCGAACAGGCTATTCGAAAGCCTCAGCTGGACGTGGCTCGTCGGATTGACGATGCGCTGCAATCCGACGGTATTTTCGAGAGGCTGTGGCGAAAGCTCATCAAGGAGCAGCCCTACACGGAGTACTTCGCGCACGCGGCGGAGCTGGAGCGCCTGGCGACGGAGATCTGTGAGTTCGCGCCGGCCGTCGTCCCGGGGCTCCTCCAGACGCGGGAGTACGCGCGGGCTCTCTTCCTGGCCAACCGCCCGCTGGCCGCCGAGGAACACATCGAGGAGCTGCTCAAGGGGCGCATGGACCGGACGCGGCTCCTGACGGACGCCACGCGTCCCGCGTACTGGGCGGTGCTCCACGAGACGGTGCTGCGCATCCCCGTAGGCGGCCCCGCCGTCATGGGGCGCCAGCTGGATCACATCGCGGCGCTGGTGCGGGAGCGCAAGGTGCTGGTGCAGGTGCTGCCGTTCGCGGCGGGAGCACACCCCGACATGGGCAAGATGATGTGGCTCATGGAGTTCGAGGACGCCCCGCCGACCGTCTATACCGAGGGGGTGCTTTCGGGCCGTCTCCTGGACGAAACGGCTGTGGTGAAGCGGGTGCGGGCGTCCTACGATCTGCTCAGGGCTGCCGCGTTGTCGCCGGAGGCGTCCCTGGCCCTGCTCCTGTCGGCGGCGGAGGACTTCAGACGATGCTCGAGTACGACCTGACGAACGCCCGGTGGCACAAGAGCAGTTACAGCGGCGGCAACGGCGGTGAGGCCTGCCTCGAAATGGCCGTAGGAGTCCCCGGCACCGTTCCCGTCCGGGACTCCAAGCTCGCCTCGGGCGGCCCCGTGCTGGTGTTCCCCGCCCGCGCCTGGGAAAGCTTCCTCACGTCTCTGAGGTGACCCGCGGCGTCTGCTGCCGCTCCGCCTCCGCCCACAGGTCCGTGAACTGCGTGATGTGGTCCTCGATGTGGTCCGGGTCGGCGCTCAGCAGGGTGCTGTCCGGGTTGTTCTCCTGGTCCGGCTTGGTCTCGTGGCACAGTTCGCCGTCGAAGACGATGAAGTCGCTCACCCTCGGGTTGGACTCCATCAGCGACCGCACCGCGATCCGCGCGTCGATGCCCCGCCTGCGGTGGTCCTCGCACAGCGCCCGCAGCTCCGGAGTGACCTCGTCCTCGGTCCGGACGATGAACAGGCGGCGGATCTCCACGCCCCGCCTCCTGATCGCCTTCTCCTGCGCCGCGAGGTACCGCTCGGCCGGCCCGCTGTACCAGAACTCCCGGTCCACCGAGGTGCTGGTGGCGTCCAGGGTCATCTTGGTGCAGTCGGTGAGGTCGATCAGCCACTCGTGGTTCTCGCCGGGGCAGTCCGCGGTGCCGCTGCCCAGCCCCTCCATCATCCGCGCGAGACGCCCGAGTTCCTTCTCGGCGAAGGCCTGCATGATGTCGCCGCCCTGCTCACGGACCCGGGTGTAGCCGAGGACGAGCCGGGTCACCTCCTCGGACCGCAGCACCGACCCGTCGACCTGGCTGAACAGCTCGGTCGCGGAGAGGATCTCGGCGAAGCCCTGGTCGACCTTCTCGAACCGCTCGCCGAAGTCGACCAGGTACTGCACGATCAGCACCGTGCAGCCCAGGGAGATGGACATCGTCCACTCCCACAGGTTGTCGTCCTCCTGGTTCAGCAGACCGCTCAGGAGGAAGGTCACGGCGCCCGCCACGCCCGCGACCAGCACTCTCAGCAGCACCTTGTGCCGCCCCGCGTTCTGTGTCTGCGGCTGGTTCCTGCCGCCGTTCCCGTTCCCTAATGACGTCACGCTCATCTGTCATCCCCCGTCGGGTTCCGGTTGTCCTGCGGTGACACCTCTCAGCGCGCGTCGCTGAGCGCCTGCTGCGGCGCCGCCACGGCCTGGAGGGCCAGTCGGTCCCTGATGCGCCGGCTCAGGTTCTCCCACTGGCGGGAGAACCCCGGCCGCTCCTCCAGTACGTCCCACAGGTGGGCCAGCGCGGGGTCCACGTGGGCCCGCGGCATCCACAGATGCAGCAGGTGGACGACGACCGGTTGCAAGGTCTCGATCACGGGCGCGCCGCCCGCCGCACCGAGCCTGCTGTTGTCCAGCATGTGCTGAACGGTCGTCAAAAGCCAGTCGTGCAGGGCGAGATCCTCGCAGAGACCGGCGGCGGCCACGGCCGGGACGTCGGCCGGGAGGCGCAGTTCCATCGTGCGCAGCCCGCCCTCGGCGAGCGTGAAACTCGTCAGCGAGGCCCGCTCCCCCGCCGGGCCCCGCCGGGCCACCCACCGCAGCCGGGTGGGGCTCGACTTGAACGGCACCCGGCGGTCGAGCAGCGCGTGCCGCCGCAGCCGGCCCAGCAGCCCCTCGGCGATCACTCCGAGGTCGAGCTCCCCGCGTCCGGCGCCGCGCAGCACCCCGTCGGCGGTGGCCTGCTCGGGCAGTTTGCCGAACGGTTCGACGAGGCCCGGCCGCACCAGGTACTGGCCCCAGGGCCGGCGCAGGTCGGGGCCGGTGGCAGGAACGCTGAACCAGGCGGTGGCCTGGAGGAGCCGGCCCTCGGTGAGCGCGGCCCGCGCGGCGACCGTGCCGACGCCCCGGACCTTGCTGCCGTTGGACGAGGGCAGCCGGCAGTCCACGCCGGTCAGCACCGCGGGCGACAGCGCGTGCAGGGAGGGCCGCTCGGAGACCCGTACGGGTTCGTCGGCGCGGAGCCGCAGCAGTTGGGCGGCGGCCCGGATGTCGAGGGCCTGGAGCGACGGCAGCAGGCAGGTGCGCACCTCGCCGCAGGCGAGGACCGAACGCGCCGGGTGGACCGGGGCCGCCGTCATCTCAGGTCTCCTCGGCCTCGGAAAAGCCGCCGGGCTCCTCGTAGAAGACGTAGGTGGCGCGCTGGGCGACGGCGGCGGGCACCGGCATCCCCTCGGCGGCGGACCGCTCGGCGACCTGCCGTAACGCCTCCGTGTCGACGTCTGTCTGGTCGAGGATGAGCCGTACGGCGTCCTCGACGGCGACGAAGCGGTTCGGCATCAGGCTGCACGTGCGGTAGGCGCTGAACGGCGCCTTGGTGTCGCTGAGTTTCACCACTGGCGGCAGCCTGTCCCACTCCTGCGGGAAGTCCGCGCCCTCCCACACGGTGGGCACCAGGACCGGTTCGCCCAGGTGCCGCAGCAGGCCGAGCCGGGCGAGCTGCCACACGGCGGCCAGGAAGGGGCAGGACCACAGGCGCCGTCCGTCCTTCTCCGACCACAGCTCGACGTCCATGAAGATGGAGTGGTTGCGGGCGGCCGTCTCCTGCGGCGGCTCCCAGCCCTTGACCGCGCCGAGGGCGCTGCGGGACGTCGAGGGGCTGCGCTCGCCGTTGGCCAGCCAGCCGGTACGGCTGACGGGCGGGCGGGAGCCGTGGCTGCCGGGCGGTGGCGACTCGACCAGGCGGTGCATGACGGACTCGGCGAGCTCGATCCGGTCGGCGGTCGCGCAGGCCGACTCGCGGGCCAGGTAGTCGATGACCAGGCCCGCCTCCTCGGCCTCCTTGAGGATCATGGGGACGAGTTCGGCGGGGGTGGAGAAGCGGCTGAAGTAGTCGTCGATGAGGAAGCAGGTGCTGATGCGCGGGCGCTCGGCGCGCCGGGCCGCGGAGGCCCGTACGGCGTCCGCCCAGACGCGGACCTCCGCGAAGTGCTCGCCCAGCCGCTTGGCCCCGGCCGCGTAGTCCTCCATGTAGAGGTGGCCGATCTCCAGGGAGAGATGGGCCAGCGGCACGGACTGGGTGCGCGGCTGGGCGGTGGTCTCCTGGAAGACGGCGTCGCTCATGCCGGCTCCCAGTACTTGTCGTCGGTCAGGCGTTCGGCGAGGCGGCTGAGGGCCTGCCAGGTCTCCTGGTTGGCGATCTGGCTGTCGAGCACGTCCTCGTCGGTGATGAGCTGCTCCCGCCACTGGAGGACCGGTTCTAGCGGCACGGACCCGAGGACCATGCTGTAGCCGATGCCGTGGGTGGAGGCGAGCTGCTTGAGGTCGCCGTCGGTCTTGCGCATCCACGCCGACTGGGTGGGCGAGACCTGCGACCACAGCGGCGACTCGGGGTCGGGTACGGCGGCCCGGACGAAGCGGATGGCGTTGCGCAGCTCCTCCTCGCCGTGTCCGCGCTCCACCCCGCCGGCGAGGATGCCGCGCTTGCCGAAGACCAGGCTGGCGGCGGCCGCGACATGCTGGCGGGTCCAGCGGTGGAAGACCAGCCAGCGGGCGGTGACCTCGCTCATCTCGGGCTGCGCGGTGGCCTCCAGGACCATGTCGACCGCGTAGGAGCGTCCGGCGCTGAGGTCCACGATGACCAGGTCGAACTCGTAGGAGAGGTTCATCAGGAGGTCGACGCAGCGGTGGAGGTTGTCCTCGCTGGTGGCGAACTCGCCGCCGCTGACGTCGCCGGGCATCAGCACCAGCCGGCCGGAGCCGGGCGGCGGGAAGCGCAGCACCTGGTGCTCGGTCTCGGCCCAGACGTCGATCCGGGCGGGTTCGCCGACCTCTCCTATCAGGTAGGCGTGCAGACCGTGGTCCTCGGTGGCCTGGCGGGCGTCGGCCACGTCGAAGACGGCCGCCGCGGTCGGCGAGCCGAAGTCGAAGTCCAGGTAGCAGACGTCGTCACCGGCCATGGCGCGGTGGTAGGCCAGGTTGGCGCTCGTCACCGAGCGGCCGGTGCCCCCCTTGTCGGAGGCGGAGAAGATCAGCACGTCTCACACTCCCCGGTCCGCGGCCTCGCGGGCGCGGGCGAGCGAGTCGAGCTGTCCGAGGACGTCGAGGGTGAGGGCGTAGGCGGTGCCGGGCTGCTCCTCGACGAGGCTGCGGGCGCGGCGCAGCTTCACCTCGATATTGCGCAGCTGCATGCCGTGCCGTCCGGCGTCGGCGGGGGCGGGCTCCATCTGCTCGTTGCCCAGCAGGTGGGCGGACTCGCTGAGCAGCGCCCGGGCCAGTTCGGTCAGGTCGTTGCTGCGGATCGGGGGCTGCCGGTACATGACGTTGGCCTGCACCATGACCTCGGTGACCCGCTCGGTGATGCTCCAGGACACCGGGACGCGCCGCTGGTGGATCTCGGCGTCCGGGTAGGCGGCGTGGATGTTGTCCCACAGGCCGACGCCCTCGCCGTCGCGGATGCGCCGGCGCCACACGTGGTCGAAGGCGTCCTCGGCGAGGCGCAGCAGCCGGTCGTGGGAGGCCAGGTTGCGCGAGAGGGTGCACAGCTGGACGGTCCGCTTGAGGAGCTGTGCGGAGAAGTCGGTCATGGCCCAGGTCATGGGCGGGCCGAGGCGTTCGCTGCCCTGGAGCGGCAGGGCGACGCCGACGTTGTGCAGTTCGTGGACGATCGGGTCGTCGCGGACCATGCGGCTGGTGATGCGGCCGCGCTCGGCGAGGCGCTCCATGACGCCGACGGTGCGGGTCAGGTCGTCGTCGGTGGCCCGGCGGCGCATGAGGTCGTGCACGAGGATGGCGGCGACGGAGAGGGAGAAGTACTCGGACTCCAGCTTCTGTCCCGTCGTGCGCCAGGGGATGTCCTCCAGGGGCCAGCGGTCGGCGTCGAAGCGGGCGATGCCGGACCAGTACTGCTGGGTCAGCTCCCACCGCAGGCGCAGCGACTCGGCCAGTCTCTGCTGTTCGGTGTTGAGCAGGCCGAGGGTGAGGGTGCGGTCGGAGAACAGGTCCTGGATACCGTCGAGGGCGACCACGGTGAAGTACAGGTACGGCACCGGGTTGGCGACGCCGTCGGGCTGCGGCCCGATGGGTTCGCTGGTCTCGACCTCGGGGGCGTCCTTGACCATCGTCCAGGAGAAGCCGCACTCGAAGAGCTGGTTCTCGTCCTTGAGTCCTTCCTGGACGTCGATGCCGAGGAACACGCTCTCGTTGATCGCCGCGCGCAGGGCGCGGAAGCGGGTCTGGAACTTGTTCAGCACCTGACGCTGCGACATCCGCTGCTGGCCGAGGAGTTCGGTCAGGGTGCGGCCCTGGGGGGAGTCGGTGTCGAAGACGTTGACGACGAAGGAGCGCAGCAGGCTCACCATGGCGGCGGTGAGGCGGTTGCTGGTGGCGGTGCGCAGTTCGGCGATGGTCTCCTTGATGTCGCCGCGCCGGGTCCTGGTCTCGTAGACCTTGAGGAAACCGAGCAGGGCGAGGCACAGCGTGATCGACATGGAGTAGGAGTCGACCACGCCCAATTGGCGCTGTTCCTCGGTGAGTTCCTTCTTCTTGTCCGCGGAGCCGAAGTAGTAGCCGCCCGCGAACGTGGGCCTCTTGTCCTCACCGGTGTGCGTCCGCATGAAATCGGCCGCGGCGGTCACGAGATTGGCCGGGATGTCCAGGCGTCCTCCGGCCTTCTTCAGGACCTGCTGGACGTCCTCCTGTGTGGTGTCGGGGTCGTCGAGCCGGAAGGCGGGGATCTCGGTGGCGGGATAGAGCAGGCAGAGCAGCCGCTCGGCGTCGGCGACGCTGCTCTCCTTGCCCCATTCGCCCCATTGCCACTCCCCCCCGTCGAAAGAGTGGCGGGCAATCGCCTGCCAGATGTCCAGCAGATGCTGGCGTGGCTTGATCTGCATCCCATGCCCCTCACACAGGCCGCACTGCCATCACTCGGGAATACCGCTGTGCTGTTGTGAAGCCTTGTCGATCAGCCGACCGGAATGGCCGAATCCGAATTCGCCCGCCAGCCGTAGGCGACGATCATCCCTGAATATCCGTCGCGCAGGGCTGCCGCGGATTCGAGTCGTTGCACCTTGAAGTCACCCGCGAATGCCTCGAGGCTCGCGCGCACCTCGGATTCTCCCACGTCACACGCCGGGAAGAAATGCTCTCCCGCGTGATAACCCTTCGAATGTTCCATGAAGGCCGTGGCGAAGGGGGCGCCCGGAGCGAGGGCGCGCATGAATCGCTCGACGCCGAGCGCGAACTCCTCGTGCGCGGCGGTCATCGACTCGGCGACGAAGAACATGGTGCCCACGGACCAGCGTCCCTCGTGCCGCCAGAGGTCGAAGATGTCGCCCTGCTCGACCCGGGCGACCTTGCGGAAGCGCTCACGCGGGTCCATGTCCAGGGAGCGGTAGCAGTCCTTGAGGCAGAGGGCGGACCAGAACGGGTCCCAGGTCTCGTCGTAGCCGTCGATCTGGCTCGCGAGGTACTCCACGTTGGACGCCGACCGTTCGAAGAGGGTGATCTCGTCGCACCAGGGCATCATCGCCAGGGCCGGGTACAGGTTCACCCCCGCCCCCACGTCGATCCCGCTGACCGGCCCGACGCCCCGCTTCCGGAAATGGTCGCCGAAATGGTCCCGGATGATGTGCAGGATCTCCGCGTCCTCCGCCTGTAAGGCGCGGTAATTGTGATCAAGGTAGGCGATCGAGTCGAATGCCGCGTCCCATGGCACATCGGCATTCATCACCTGGACGCCCCCCGACGATCTCTGGGTCATTCCACCAACGGTACCAAAAGGAGGCGCATCGGGAGCGCGTTGGGGCATAGGCACAGTGCGGTCTTGTCCAGCGGGAACGGCGCTGCTCAAGATGGGGCGGACCTCGGTGAGCACCAGAAACGGCGGGCAACGGGTACTCACCTGCACGAGTGACGGCATTCCATCACACAGGGGGCGGCTGATGGCGCTACCGGAGGAACGTTTCCCTTTCTCGGGACACCACACCGACCAGGCGTTCTTCGCCGACCGCGCCGAACGGCCCCTGACCATGCGGGGCGTCACCGAGGCCGATCTGCCCGAGCTGCTGCGCGTGGACCGGGAGGTCTTCCCCGAGGAGCCGTACCCGTACTTCGTCCTCCGGCAGCACATCGACGTCCACGGGGACCGCATCCTCGTCCTGGACGACGGGGAGTGCCTGCACGGCTATGTACTGTTCGTGACCACCTCGGACGGCTATGTGTGCTGGGTCCTCAGCCTCGCCGTCAGCGCCGACCAGCGGGGACGGGGCCTCGGCAGACGGCTGATGCTGGAGGTGCTGCGGCAGCTGCGCCGGGAACGGGTGCACGAGGTGCGGCTGACCGTGGAGCCGACGAACGCGGCGGCCATCACGCTGTACCGCACCCTGGGCTTCTCCACCGACGGCCGCGTGCACCGGGGCTACCTGGGGCCCGGCGAGGACCGGCTCATCATGGTGCTGGAGATGGGGCGTGGATAGGGGAGGCCAGGTGCCGACGCCGTGCCGCAACCGGGCGGCGGGGGGCCGCGTCCATGATCAGTAGATCGTCGACGTCCCTCGACCGAAGGAGAGCACGATTCCCTCCCCCACACCCTCCCCCCTCAGCCGCCGCCGCGCCCTCCTCCTCACGGCGGGCACCGCGGCCGCCGCCCTGGCCGCCGCCGCGCCCGCCCACGCCACCACCGGCGGCGACGTCCGGGCCCGGCTGCGCGAGCTGGAGCGCGGCCACGGCGCCCGGCTGGGCGTGTACGCCCACAACGTGGCCACCGGCCGGACCGTGGCCCACCGCGCCGACGAGCGCTTCCCGATGTGCTCCCTGTTCAAGCCGCTCGCCGTCGCGGCCGTGCTGCGCGACCTGGACCGCGACGGCGAGGTGCTGGCCCGGCGGATCCACTACACCGAGGCCGACCTGGTGGACAACTCCGACGTCACCCGGGCGCACCTGGAGACCGGCATGACGGTCGCCGAACTCGCGGACGCCGCCATCCGGTTCAGCGACAACACGGCCGGCAACCTGCTGCTGCGCCAGATCGGCGGCCCCACGGCGGTGACCCGTTTCGCCCGCTCCCTCGGCGACCGGGTGACCCGGCTCGACCGCTGGGAGACCGAGCTGAACTCGGCGGAGCCCTGGCGGGTCACCGACACCACCAGTCCGCGCGCCATCGGCCGCGACTACGCCCGGCTGGTCCTCGGCGACGCGCTCGCCGCCCGCGACCGGGCCCGGCTGACGCACTGGATGCTGCACAACACCACCAGCGGCAACCGGTTCCGCGCGGTCCTGCCGCCGCCGTGGACGGTCGCCGACAAGACCGGCGGCGGCTTCTACGGCGCGAACAACGACGCCGGCATCGCCTGGACGGAGGCGGGCGTCCCGCTCGTCCTCGCGGTCATGACGGCCCGGCCCGAGCAGGACGCGGAGTACGACCACGAGCTGATCGCCGAGGCGACGCGGCTGGTGGCGGACACGCTCACCTGAACGCCGTCCACTCGGACGTCGTTCACCCGAAGGTCCGCACGTAGCGCCGCTGCCACGGCGTCTCCACGGCGTGCCGGTCGTAGTGCCGCCGCACGAAGTCCACGGCCTCCCCGGCCGGCACGCCGTCCAGCACCGCGAGGCACGCCAGCGCCGTCCCCGTACGGCCGCGTCCGCCGCCGCAGGCGATCTCGACGCGCTCGTGCGGGGCCCGTTCCCAGGCCGCCGCGAGCGCCGCGCGGGCGGCGGCCCGGTCGGTGGGGAGGCGGAAGTCGGGCCAGCGGATCCAGTCGGCCTCCCAGGCGACGTCGGGCGGCCTGCGGCCCAGCAGGTAGACGCCGTACGTGGGCGGCGGTGCCGCCGGGTCGAGGGGGCGGCGCAGGGCGCGGCCCCGCACGAGCCGCCCGGACGGCAGCCTCAGCACCCCGGGGGCGCCCTCGTGCCACTGCTTCACGGTCTCCACCGTCCCATTCGAACCGGGCGTCGCGCGCCGGGCAACCGATTCCGCGACGGCGGTGGTCTGTGGGGCGAGGGAGGGTGCTTGATGCAGGCCGAACTAGAGGCCCAGTTCCAGGAATTCGTCAGGGCGCGCTGGTCGCACCTCGTGCGGACCGCGTATCTCCTCACCGGGGACGCGCACCACGCGGAGGACCTGACCCAGACGGCTCTGGCGAAGGCGTACCGCTCGTGGCGGCGGGTGTCGCGCGCCGACAGCCCGGAGGCGTACGTCCGGCGGATGCTGGTCAGCTGCAACAGCGACCGGTTCCGCAAGCGGCGGGTCTCCGAGTCGCTGACCGACGCCCCGCCGGAACGCGCGGGACGTGACGAGGGCTACGCGGGCGTCGACGAGCGCGGTGCGCTGCTCGGCGCACTGGCCCAACTGCCGCCCAAGCAGCGGGCGGTGGTGGTCATGCGGTACTGGGAGGACCTGTCCGAGACGGAGGTCGCCGAGCTGCTCGGCTGCTCCGTGGGGACGGTCAAGAGCCAGGCGTCCAAGGGACTGGCGAAGTTGCGTACGTATCCGGGGCTCGCCCGGAGGACCCCGTCCGGTCAGGGAGGCAACCGGTGAACGACGACGAGAAGCGGCAAACGGCCCACGGAGAGCGGGACTTCGAGGAGGAACTGAGGGAACTGCTCGCCGAGGACGCCTACACGATCCGACCCTCCGCGGCCCCCTACCCGCAGATCCGGCGGCGGGGCGCGCTGGAGCGGCGGCGCCGGGTGGCGGTCGCGGGAGCGGCCCTTGCGACGCTGGCGGCGGTGCCGGCCGCGGTGTACGGGCTGGGGGCCGGGAGCGCGCAGGGCGGCACGGCGGCGGCCCCGGCCCCGTCGTCCTCGGCTTCGGCCTCCGCCTCGCCGAAGGCGTCCCCGGCGCCGAGCGCGGAGCCGGACCGGGCGACGGCGGCCCTGTACGACGGGATCACCTACCGGCAGGCCCGGGAAGGGCTGGAGAACTGCCTGGACTCGGAGTTCACCCGCGACCGGCCCGGCCGGCCGGGGCTCGCCCCGCCGGACGCGTACGCGATCGTGCTGGCGATGCGCAGCACCGGCGACTCCAACACGGGCGGCGACGGCGTCTTCGTGGTCGCGGAGGCCGACGACGAGGACCGGTCCTCGCTGATCTGCCGGCTCGAGGACGGGGTGACGCAGGGCATCACCGGCTTCACCGACGAGAGCGACGAGATCGCGGACGCGGGCGCGGTGCTGGTGAACCCCAACAGCAACCGGCTCTTCAAGCAGACGATCCTGGACAGCGGCCGCTGGCGGCTGCCGTTCCGCTGGGCGGTGATCGGCACGGCCAAGCCGTCGGTGGCCCGGGTGACCGTCTCCTACGGCGACTCCGGCGCGGAGGCCACCGTGCGCGACGGCAGGTTCATCGCGTCCGGCGTACTGAACGAGCAGGTCACGCGAGCCCCGCACATCAAGGGCTACGACGCCGGGGGCAAGCTCGTCTACGACTCCGACGGCGACAAGTACTGGGACCAGGGCCTGTAGGCCGTATCGCGAAGTCCCGCCTGCCGCGGGGCGGGAGGGCCGGGGGCGCCGTGCCGGGGAGGGCGCCCCCGGCCCGCGTCACGTCGTGGCGCGGGCGCCCGCCGGTGCCGTCCCGTTGACCGCGGCGGCCAGGGAGAACGGCGCCTCCCGGTTCCGCATCGGCCGCGTCACCTGCTTGGCCACGCAGGACGGGATGCCCGCCACGGCGCCGGTCTCCTGCCGCCGGTAGGCGCTCGGCGACATGCCGACCAGCTCCGTGAAACGGGTGCTGAAGGTGCCCAGGGACGAGCAGCCGACCTCGAAGCAGACGTCGGTGACACTGAGGTCGCCGCGGCGCAGCAGCGCCATCGCCCGCTCGATGCGCCGCGTCATCAGATAGCCGTAGGGCGATTCGCCGTAGGCGGCCTTGAACTCGCGGCTGAGGTGGCCGGCCGACATGTGGACGCCCCGGGCGAGGGCCTCCACGTCGAGCGGCTGTGCGTACTCCCGGTCCATCCGGTCGCGGACGCGGCGCAGCGCGACCAGGGTGCGCAGGCGCTGTTCGTCGGGTGTGGAGCGGTGGGACGTCACCCTCACATCTTGGCCGGGCGCCTGCGCGGACGTCCACTCCCGCAGCAGGCGGGAGCGGGACGTCAGCAGGGCCATGGCCGGTGATCCGGTAAGGCACATCGGCGCTCAGCCGCCCACGTAGGCCGCGAGGTGCTCCCCGGTGAGGGTGGAGCGGGCGGCGACCAGGTCGGCGGGGGTGCCCTCGAAGACGATCCGGCCG
>Ga0164243_10006685_pt1 | contig 17402 bp, 16 predicted proteins | sample OricompcompostOP_FD_108781 | JGI IMG/M metagenome (GOLD analysis project Ga0164243, IMG submission 108781) | Organic Plus compost microbial communities from Emeryville, California, USA - Original compost - Organic plus compost (OP) | ecosystem: Engineered > Solid waste > Mixed feedstock >... | reverse complement strand
GCCTCTGTCAACGCGTCGGGCAAACTGTACAACTTCATCCCCTATGGACTGGACGAGAACGAAGTACTCAACTACGCCCAGGTTGAACAGCTGGCCAAAGAACACAAACCCAAGATGATTGTGGCCGGCGCGTCTGCCTATTCCCTGCAAATCGATTTCGAACGCCTGGCGAAAATCGCCCGCGACAATGGCGCATACCTGATGGTCGATATCGCTCACTATGCAGGTCTGGTCGCAGGTGGGCAATACCCGAACCCGGTTCCTCATGCTGACTTTGTGACGTCCACCACGCACAAATCACTGCGTGGCCCTCGCGGCGGCGTCATCATGATGAAGGTCGAGTACGAAAAAATCATCAATTCCGCCATCTTCCCCGGCATTCAGGGTGGTCCGCTCATGCACGTGATCGCCGGCAAGGCTGTCGCATTCAAAGAAGCACTCAGCCCCGAGTTTTCGACCTACGCGGCACAGGTCGTGGCTAACGCCAAGGTGCTGGCCGACACACTGGTCAAGCGCGGCCTGCGTATTGTGTCCGGCAAAACCGAGAGCCACGTCATGCTGGTGGACCTGCGCGCCAAAGGCATTACCGGCAAAGTTGCAGAAGCCCGTCTGGGTGATGCGCATATCACGGTCAATAAAAATGCCATTCCGAATGATCCGGAAAAACCATTTGTGACCAGCGGTATCCGTCTGGGAACACCGGCCATGACAACACGCGGATTCACTGAAGCCGAAGCCGAGCTGACCGCCAATCTGATTGCCGATGTCCTGGATAATCCGGATGATGAAGCCAATATTGCAGCGGTTCGTGCTAAAGTGAACGAACTTACGGCGCGCTTCCCTGTTTACAAATAAATCGCGCGTCAACCTCTACGCGATAACGCCACTGCCCGGCACAGGACTTCTGCAATATGAAATGCCCGTTTTGTTCACACCACGATACACAGGTTATGGACTCGCGGGTATCCGAAGAGGGCGACACGATTCGTCGGCGTCGCCGTTGCCTGTCCTGCGATCGGCGTTTCACTACATACGAACGGATCGAATTGGCCATGCCGGCTGTGGTCAAGCGCAACGGCACCCGTGTTGAATTCGATCCTGCCAAGTTGCAGGCCAGTCTGCGGCTGGCGCTGCGCAAGCGTCCGGTCAGCACGGAATTACTGGAGCGTGCCGTTGCACGCATTCAGGAAACCCTGCTCAACATTCCGGAAAAGGAAGTGTCCACCGACCATATCGGTGAACTGGTCATGAATGAGCTCAAGCAGTTGGACCAGGTTGCCTATGTGCGATTTGCTTCGGTCTACAAGAGCTTTCAGGATATTGAAGAATTCGTCAATGCCATCAAGGAAATGCAAAAACCGGTCAAGCCACACAACACGGGTGGTCGTGCCGATCCTTCCGGCGCAGCCTGAGCGCGCGTATGGGTATGGCGACAACAAGCGGCTCTGTGCTATGCGTCTGCGCCAGAACGCGAATCGTTCTCTGATTATCGGAAACCTCATCAATGACTGACCAGGATTATATGAATCGGGCACTGGAACTTGCCCGAAGCGTGATGGTGAGCACCAGTCCCAATCCGCGCGTTGGCTGCGTGATCGTCAGTAATGGGCAGATTCTGGGCGAGGGCGCTACCCAGCCGCCAGGCGGGCCGCACGCCGAAGTCTGCGCCATTCGTGACGCCCAACAGAACGGACACGATCTGCGTGGCGCCACCTTTTATGTCACCCTTGAACCCTGCAGCCACTATGGCCGCACTCCACCTTGCGTCGATGCCCTGCTGGCCGTCGAACCGGCGCGGGTCGTGATTGCAGCCCGCGACCCCAACCCATTGGTAAGTGGCGCGGGAATCCGCAAGTTACAGGAAGCTGGCATTATTGTTGACCTTGGCCTGGGCCTGGAACAGGCACTGGAAATCAACCCGGGGTTCGTCTCGCGCATGAGCATACAACGCCCGTGGGTACGCATGAAAATCGCCAGCACCCTGGATGGCAAGGTTGCGTTGAATAACGGCCGCTCCCAGTGGATTACCGGCAGCGCCGCCCGACTCGACGGTCATCACTGGCGCGCCCGCGCCTGCGTCATTCTGACGGGCTCAGGGACGGTTCGCGACGATGACCCTTTGCTCACAGTGCGCGGCGTCGACACCCCCCGGCAGCCGGTCCGCGCGGTCATCGACAGCCAGTTTGCTATCGACGAAGACGCCCGACTGTTTGACGGTGGTCCTGTCTGGATTTTTGTGACCGAGTACAACGCCGACAAGGCCGCGCGTTTGGCCGCCCGCGATGTGCGTGTCATCACGGTAGCAGAGAAAAACAATCATGTTGACCTGAAGGCCGTCATGGCCTGGCTGGGTCAGCACGATATCAACGAGGTGCATGTGGAAGCCGGGCCGGGTCTCAACGGCGCACTGTTGCAGGCTGGCTGTGTTGACGAATTGCTGGTCTACATGGCGCCGAAGATCCTGGGCGAGGCCCGTTCGGCTGTCGCACATCGACCGTTTACAGTCCTGGCCGACGCCTATCAATTTGCCTTTTTCGATACCACAGCGTGTGGCGATGACCTGCGCCTGCGCGCCAGGCTGCCCATGCGCTGGAATCAATTACAATTGCACTCTGGCGCAACACCGACGCCAGATACGGAGTAAGCATGTTTACAGGAATCATCAGCGGCGTGGGCCGCATCAGCGAGGTCAAACCGGCCGGCGCGACCGCAGACGACGGCGTGCATCTGACCATCGAAGCCAATAATTTTGATATGTCCGGCATCGGGCTGGGCGATTCAATCGCTGTGCAAGGCGCCTGCATGACAGTCGTATCACAGGGGCAGGGCACCTTCCAGGTTGACGTCTCACGTGAAAGTCTCGACAAAACCACGGGGCTGGATGCCGTGGGCAGTGTAAACCTGGAGCGTTCGCTCAAGCTGGGCGATTCCCTGGACGGGCACCTGGTCTCGGGACACGTGGACGGCATGGGTCAAGTCACTCGGTTTGAAGAGGTCGGGGAGTCGCATGAGCTGCGGATTCAGGTGCCGACTGAACTGTCGAAATACCTGGCTTACAAGGGCTCAGTGACGGTCAATGGGGTGAGTTTGACTGTCAATTCGGTTGACGATAACGCGAACGGCTGTGAGATCAGCATCAATATTATTCCGCATACCCTGCAGGTGACAACGCTTGGGCAACTCAAAGCGGGGGCTAAAGTAAATCTCGAGATCGATATGATTGCGCGTTATGTGGAAAGAATGCTAAAATAGCAGGCTATGTTGAGAACGGGGTCGTGGTTGAGTGGTTAATAAGACACGGCTCGCAGTAGCGTTCTGAATATCAGGGTCGGTGGCCGAGTGGCTGAAGGCGCACGCTTGGAAAGCGTGTATACGGTAACGTATCGGGGGTTCGAATCCCCCCCAACCCGCCAAATTAAATAATACTAAGCGATACATATCGATAAATAACCCCGTTAATTCAATGAGTTGCGGGGTTTTTTGTTGTCTGTTAGTGGACTAAGCGATACTAAGCAATACTTGAAGATACCGCCAATCGCATATGCCGCCAAATGAGGGCTCTACGCGGCTCTACCCCATAAACGGGGGATGGTATTCACCAAACTCTGTTAACACTCCATTCCAAGCGCATTGAGCCAAGACTCGCAGGCGGTAATTCTCAAAATTTCTAAAGCCATACGCACGACGCTAAAGCATTTCCATTTTAGTATGGAACCCCTCGGTGATTTCAGTTGATATGGAGAAGCGCCACATCCGCACAATCGGCTCCAGCCACGACTTTAACGTGCTGGCCAGCAACCTGCGCCGGACTTTGGGCAAATTTGTTCCTGCAGCCATACAAACTCGGGCAAAAGCTGCTTGACTCGCTTGCGCCGGAGCCCCTTCATCACCAGAAAGCCGTTCAGTTTCTGTTTGACATAATACAAAGCCTGCAGCACTGGGTGGGCCCTCCAGATACTGATGCAGCCGCTCTTTCTGCATCTGAGTCAAGTGTCCGTAAAACAGGTAAAGAGCCAGGCCGGAGTTTATTGTTTGTGGGGCTCGCTAAAAGATGGAATGTCGGATTTGTAAACTGGCTTGATTTAAAGCCCAAAACCCATAATAATTATGGGTATGGAGCAGCCCTTACCTTTTAAGATGAACGATGCAAACATGCTTCGGATTATTCGCGAAATCGCGGAAGATACAAGCCGAGTGTTTATCGTAAAGCATGCAAAAAAGCGTATGCGTGAGCGAAAAATAAGCCAAACACAGGTTTATATGTGCCTTCGTAAAGGTAATGTCGTTGAGCCAGCACATTTAACTATCTATGGCGATTGGAAGTGCACATTGCAATATCGCTACGCAGGGGATGAGATTAATGTTTCCGTCGCCCTTGAGCGTGAAGAAAATGGAGATTATTTAGCGGTTATTACCGTTTTTTAAAGGGTGAACGTATGTATCACTACACAGAGTCAGGACTTCGTAACGTGTGGCTATCTAATGGCTACATAGAAAGAATAATTCACGGAGAAAAGGCCGTATCTATTACAGACGCTGATCAGCTGCACCAAGTGATCGGGCGCGCTTTGACTCGTAAGCCACATTTAACAGGTGCAGAGTTTCGATTCCTCAGGAAAGAATTAGGCCTTTCTCAGGCACGCCTTGGACAAATCGTAGGTTCTTCTGAGCAGACCGTTTCGTTATGGGAGCGCCGAGGTAAAATTCCGGTCGCAACACAGCGGCTTGTTAAATTCGTGTACCTAGCACGAATTGATGGTAACTCAGCTATTTGTGATGCATTGGAGCGACTCATTGAACTGGACGAAGAGGTCGACGAAGATAAATTGGTTTTTGAAGACACAACGTCAGGCTGGAAAGAAGCTGCGTGAATTTTATCTATGCATCGTAGGCCGGCACATAGCTGGCCTTTTTTTGTATGGGACAAATAAACTTTGCCAGTACTGGGATGTTGCTGATTGGAGCGAATGTTGCAAAGCCGTAGAGCGAAAAAAACTGCGCGCCCCTTAGTACCCGAAGTCTTCTCAGCGATACCAGGCCTCACAGAAATGCCGCTTCGCGAACGCTGCGCCGGTCTCGACTTTGTCGCCGTCTGGATGCAGAATCATCGGTAACGATTGCGACCAATCCTTTGATGGAATGCCTGTTTTCGAAAACTGTGCGAAGTACCCCATGATGCGATCTGACAGAGCCAGTTGCGCCGGCTGCCAGGCCGGCGCATCCGAGTTCTGCTCGTTCGGATACCCGCGTTGGAAAATGTAAGGAATATCTGAGTTGTGGAACGGTCCGTTTTTCGGTTCATCGACTTGAAAGATTGTTGTTGGCGCGTCAGGGTCGTCAAACTCATAAAAAAAGACTGGCATAAAGCGGGACACCGTCTTGACCCATTGATCGACTTCGCAGCCCCATTTATCGCTGACCATTGCAATGCTCGCTATAGTGGGCGAGCTATAAGCGCTGACCTTGTATATCGCGGCAACCTTAGCGCTCTTCGGCGTTGATGAGACAGCATTTTCAAACGCCTCGGCACTGAGTGGAGGCTGGCCGCTGGCCCGGCGTGCCTGCAGGAAAAAACCTTGCTCTTCGTGTGTAAAACCTACGAGCGTGGGAACCTTGTAGAACTCGCCGCGAGTAAACAGTTTCATTTGATTATCAGGGATGCTCTCTTTGTCGATCACCATCTGCCAACCGGCGGCGCGCGTTGCATCTCCTCCTCCAGCCTGAAAAACCTCTTCGGTAGATTTCCCGCGCATACAGCTGAGCACATCGGCTGCTGCTGCACATCCCGCCTTCTTGACCATCCGCGCGGTCGGCCCGCTTTGGCGTTCCTGTTCGGCCGGGATGGCCGCATAGAGCGGCCCCACCGGCAGGCTCATGGCGATGGCCCTATGGAACAGTCCTGCACTGGCCGGGGAAATCATGTGTGCAGTAATGGAATAGGCACCAGCCGATTGACCGATGAGTGTCACATGATTGGGATTGCCGCCGAACGCATTTGCATTCGCCTTGATCCACTGCAAAGCTGCCTGTTGGTCCTTAAGCCAGAAATTACTGCCCGATTTCTCGAAAGAGGCAAGACCGAAGGCCCCCAAACGATAATTCACGCTGATCACGATATGGCCTGTCTTCGCAGCGAAGACAGAGCCGTCAATATCCTGGGAGGAGCCAGCCACCGAGGCTCCGCCGTGGAGCCATACTAGTATGGGGAGCGGTTGCGCTGCGGGCAGCGCCGGACGGTAAATATTTAGGTAAAGACAATCTTCATCCCGATAGTGTTGAATCGGCTTCACCCAGCCGTTCTGGACGCATTTGCTGGCGTAGGCAGTTGCTGATCGAACCCCGACCCATTGCTTCACAGCTTGCGGCTTTGACCACCGTAGCTTTCCGACTGGCGGCGCTGCGAACGGAACCCCCAGAAACTGCTCTACATCTCCTTTTCTGACGCCTTCAAGCGTCCCGGCTTCTGTTTCGATGGTAGGCCCAGTCGATGCCACTGACACGCTGATGCTCAGGACGCAAATGAGCACCGCTAGAAGCCGTTTCGCGGCCTGTCTGATAGCGTTATCCATGGAACTTCGCTGCTTAATTAACATCAACCGCGTGGTGGGTACGAACATATCCTGATCGTTTTCGTTATTTGGACCGAAGAAATCGATGATCGTCCTGCGCAGGCCGTTGGTGTTGATAAGGTTTTTGAGAAAGACATTATTCATTGTTTTTCAGTCCTAGGAAATAATGATTTAGCTTAAAGAACAAAATATTTAGTTTATGTTTGAAGTAAGCAAAATAAGTATACTGAGTTGTCACTTTGAGTAAGTGAATTTGCCCCCTGATTTACAGATCCAAGAGTTATTCCTTAAACTAACGACTAGCAATTGACCTATGTATACGGCTATGAACGCAGCAGATAACAATGTCCGAATTGAGGTAATTACTGAGGTCAAGCGCCAAAGCCTTGTGGACCGAAATTAACGGAGGTCTGAGATGACTACAATTACAAAATTTGATATTGCTGAGTATTTGGATAGTGAAGAGATGATTGCTGCCTATCTGAACGAGGCACTCAATGATGACGATCCGAATACTTTTCTGATGGCGATTGCGGATGTGGCAAAAGCCCGGGGGATGACGCAGATTGCCAAGGATGCGGGATTAGGCAGGGAGAGCCTGTACAAGGCTCTTGCACCCAATGCCAAGCCACGATATGACACTGTTATAAAGCTTGTACATTCTTTGGGCGTAGACCTTACCGTTACCAGCCGGGATAAAACGACTATGACCGTCGATTAATGGGCACATGGACTCCTCTCGCCCAATTGGGGGGGCGTACCCCCTGCTTATTGATTTTCGGAGTTCCTAAAGAACGTCTACATAAAACGCTTTTGAGACAGGCATCACCAAAGCATCATGGCAAAAAAGGTTTTACCCTAGTTTTACGGGTCGTCGTTCGCAACGTCTGGGGTTGAGTAGTTGTAGCGATACGGCAAAATACCGCCCCCCAAAAATGGAGTTTTCGCCTCGGTAGAGTGGATGGACCGAGGGAGGTTAAAAATAAAATTGGGGATATTTGGAAATTCAGAACAGCCAACATCTAATGTTTATGCAGCCTGCAGGCGACAATATGGATGCCCCCCAATGCCAGTGATTTTTCAAATATTCAGTAAAATCAATAAGTTAAAATCTTGATATTTTTCTAGGTTTGCCATAATGTGCCACTTTTTGACCTGGTTTTGGCACAATTCGGGCACAGTAAAATTCACTCATTTACTAAACAAATTTACAGCCTTTTGTCCGGCCATTTTGTTTGCGTCAGGCATCCATTTTCCGTAGACTTTGGCGATCATTGTCCAGTCTGAATGTCCCATTTGCTTTGCGACCCACATTGGGTGTTCACCTGCAGACAGCATCATGCTGGCGTACGTATGTCGCGCCTGGTACCCGGTGGTTCGGCAGCCGGGAGCAATTGTGCTGGACTTAAACTCGCAGGATAGGCGGGTCAGATATTATGCTACATGAAACTCTAACGACTTGCCCAGTTTTTGAAATGCCAGCCCAATAGTATCTACCTTCGTCGCCTGGCGCAGATTCACCATGCGGTTTACCTGAGTGGGCGACAATTTCATAAGGCGGGCCAAATCAGCCTGCTTTACGTGCCGGCGTACTATTTCGTTGAGCAATTCAACCTTGATTGCTATGCTGGGTGGTAGCGCGACAACGTGCTGACCGTCTGCCTGGGCTGACGGTACTGGTACCATGCGCATATCATCAAAATAGAAATCAAGCGCAGTAATTAAGCAGTCATAGGCTAAGCCAATCGCTTCTGTCTTGGTCCTGCCGTAGGTGATCGCTTCCGGAATATCAGGAAACGTCACCATATATCCTGGACCGTCTGGGGTAAGAATAAACGGATATTTCATAAAATAAATCCCTTTAATAATTGCAGCGTGGCAGGATAGCCCCCGGTGGGGCATTTCCTATAATCCGAGCTGTTTTATGATCGCTTTTGGGGTTCCCTCCGGTAGCTCTGCAGCGTGTCTCGGGAGAATACTTTGCCTGCCTTTGTAAGAAAGTTTCGTGTGTTTCGAGCCCTCCTTAAATTCGACCCCGTGTGCTTTCAGCCAGCGCCGGAATTCGCCGGTCTTCACTGCAACTTCTCCTGCATTGTTTCGATAATTTTTTATAAACAAAAACGTGTATGAAACATACTAAAGTACGTGAAATCAGCTCCGCCGTGTCAAGTCGCACCCAAACGCCGATTCCGTCCGTAGCGCAGTCATTATTTCGTCGTCCCGTCAACTGTAGTGTGACGATGTCTAGCCGCATCGGGTTTCGAGAGGAAGATAATGGATATATGCGTCAGGAGTGCAGGACGCCGGGGTATACGACGAATTGGGATGAGGTTTTGACTTTACGGGCGTGATTAGAGCGGACACCTAATTATGTGGTGGCACCCCGAGTTTTATAAGGCGTTCCTGTAGTCCGTTCCACCGGCGTGAAACCGTAGGGTTTTTTAATGGGTCCTTCTTAAACATGCGTTGCATCCATCCATCCAACGTATTTTTCTGGGACCTGAACTGCTTCATTATTGCTTCGATCTGCTTCCGAGTCCAAAAATCAGTCTCTGGGAGCGGATTCAAAACGCTAAAATTTCTTATGAAAAATGGACCGATTTCGTTGACTACGATGTTTTTCAGGCTCTCGAGAGAATAACCCATCGGCGCTACGTTTCTAGCGACGATATCTAAATGCCGATCAAACTCTTCTGGTGTTTGTTCTACGTTAACGAAAATTTCACTCAACGCGGTCCATATATCGAGCCGTTCTTCAATTTCTTGATCGGTAAAATCGACGGGATTCTTCGCCATGTTAGAAAATTCCGTTGAACGTGTATTCCATGCCCAGTCCACCGGCTATTGCACCGGCAATTGACGCTACAGTGACACAAATTGGCGCCGTTGCAGCACAAATACCTGCAGCTACAGATGCGGCTCCGAATGCAATTCCGCCAGCGATACTGGATCCCGCAATAGCGCTTTGCTTGGCAGTTTCCCGCATTCTATTGTCTGATTCGTATATTTCGTATAGCGCTATTGCCAGAGAAAGCACGAATAGGCCTTTGCCGGCTCTACCATAAATTGATGCAAGTCGGTTTACGCTTTCTCTGCTTCTGCCGCTAGCAGTGATCGTTTCCAAATACACGGCATCCACCTCTGCTGCCGTTAGAGTACTAAAACTCTTCTTGAAAAGATCCATTGATTTTTTCTCCAGGATGTCATTTTTCCCTACAGAGTTCAGCTTAAGGCTTCTAGCATATGCCAACAAAATAGGATGGCTCCTTTTTCGAACGACATCCATTAACTCATTTCTCAGATAATTAGCCTGTTGCGCACCACTCATGGCGGAAATTCGTCCACTTCTTACCGCGTCAAGCAGTTCGTTGGACATTGCTTTTATTCCGCTTGAATATTGCATTCTTAGTCTCGCGTCCTTTACAAACATATAAGCAAAGTTGTTTGCTTCGGTTTGAAGCATTAACAGCGCGTGTTCAAAGATTTTTTCTCTCGTCTCTGATACCTGAAGTTGGCTCACGAAATGGCCTCCTCTGATTCTTTATGAGATTGTCGTGCAGAAATTGTACAACGGATAATATGAGGGTAAGGGTAGGGATCAGTGAGTCGAAAAAGTAAACTAATAGTAATGAAATCAAATTCTTAGAATCGAACCCTCCATGAATACCAAACGTAACAGAATGGAGCTATTCGGTCACCTCAAGACACCCTAACGTATTGAAATTATTATGCTTGACGCGAGTTCGAATCCCCCCAACCCGCCAGACTTGTATAGGTTAAATATGTATAAGTACGAAATACCCCGTAAATTCAATGGATTGCGGGGTTTTTGTTGCTTGGGCGTGAACTGGTATGGAAAACTGCGCAAGAAGATGCCTGCAATTGGGGTATCAGCCAGCCCTGCGTATTTTCTGTTTTCGAGTCATCTCGCTTGTCCTTTATTATTGGCCTTTTGCTGTTCCAAACCCGCCATATGGGCGGGTCAGATATTTCGTTAACAATATCAATACGAGATGCCCCGTTTTCTATAAAAAACCGGATTTTCAGTCGCGGAACTGTTTGTTATGCATCCAGCCCTTATTGGTCAGGATGAACATATCCGATTTCTTAATCGGTGCACGCTCGGAATCAAGTGCTTTTTTCAGGCTTTCCTGACCGTGATTGTCTTTTTCAAATGCATTATATATTTCGGGCTTTTTTGCCCAATCTGGCAAATCGGTAATTTTATATTTGTAGTGAACCTCTGCGAAGTGACGCCCGTTGAGATCTTTCGGCTCTGTGAAATTGGTAATTTCGACGACTTCGCGCTTACCGAAACAAAAGCCGCCAAGCGGGGGGCCAATTAAGGCTTCGTCTACCCCTTCTTTAAAGTATTTCTTTCCTTCTTCGGTCAGTTCAAAACCCGGTGCATATTCTTCCCTAGGTTTATCAAATATGCCGTAAACCGTGATTTTTGCGGCTTTTTTGGCTTCCAATAAGCCTGCCTCTTTCAATGCGAGGAGTTTATCATTCGACGCCTTGTCACTCTGGTCCATAGGAGCCGGCATACGTGTTATGAAATAGCACGGTGGCCCTTCTACATCAAAATTCGCCTGCGCCGCTTTTTTGAAATTCGATTCAGTGGCCTCCTTCTCATTTGAGCAAGCGCCCAACAGGCTTAAAACAATCAAAGTTAGTACCCCGTACTTCATGATTTAACGACACTCCATTATCAAGTTGATGAGATAAAAAAAGCTCGTTGGATTCTATTGATAGTCAGGTTATGATTTCAGTCGGCGTCTATTTTCTTGACAAATTTTGACATTTACCAGGCGCCCACTATGTGAGTGTAAAAACGTGGGATCTCGATCGGCGTGACTCACACATGCACGGCCAAACGGTTGCGGTCATACTTGAAAAGCTGGACGCAATGCAGTTCCAACGATGCCCAGCCCTAGGTATTCGCATTGTTTAAGCATCCTGGTGTTGTTGTCGGTATGCTGGCTAGCAATCTGTTGTTTAAGGGGCCGTTTTCGCTGTTCACTTACGTGCGGCCGTTCCTGGAAACAGTAACGGCCGTGCACGGTTCCACCATCTCCGTCGTTTTGCTCGGGTTGTGGGGCTTGACTGGGACGTCAGCTCCCGTGGGGTGGTGGGCCTGGCTGTAGCGAATCTAAAAACCGCCCGAAGGCGGTTCATTATTTAGTTATCGTCAGATAATAGCGTCTTGTAGATGAACCCGCCTGCCATCGCTCCGATAATCGGTACTATCCAGAATACCCACAATTGCGATAATGCCCAATCGCCTTGGAATAGCGCGACGCCAGTGCTCCTTGCTGGGTTTACAGATGTGTTGGTGACAGGAATGCTGATCAAATGGATCAATGTCAGCGCCAGACCGATTGCAAGCGGTGCGAAGCCGGCAGGAGCGCGCTTGTCTGTTGCGCCGTGAATAATAATCAGGAAAAACGCAGTTAGTACAAACTCAGCGATAATTGCAGCCAGTAAAGAGTAGCCCCCTGGTGAATGCTCGCCGTAACCATTTGAAGCAAATCCGCTCGCGGATACGTCAAAACCCGCTTTGCCCGTAGCAATAAGATACAAGACGCCCCCGGCCAAAATACCTCCGATTACCTGCGAGATAATATAAGGCAAAACGGTGCTGCCAGGAATTCTGCCGCCGGCAAAGAGTCCCAGTGTGACAGCGGGATTGAAATGCCCCCCGGATATGTGGCCTACGGCATAGGCCATTGTTAACACTGTTAAACCAAAAGCCAGGGCGACGCCCGCAAAGCCAATTCCCAACTCGGGGAAGCCCGCAGCCAGAACAGCGCTGCCGCAACCGCCAAACACTAACCAGAACGTCCCAAAAACCTCAGCACTGCATTGCTTGATCATGGCTCTTTCCTCTATGTGGTTGGATTGTGCGGAAATTATGCGTCTATTTGATTGACCAGACAACGAAATACAAGGAATTCAGGTGGATAAATATTTACAAAATGTACGATTTTCTAACGAAAAAGCAGGAAAAACCGTCCAAGCAGGTACGTCTGGCAATTGCTGATAATGTAACCGCTGACTCACGATTCGATTCCACCAAAAAGTGTCGCTTGCGGTTGTGATTTTAAGTATATTTAAATGAATCATATTTGATTCAAATTATCTTAATTTTATTAAAATGAGTTAAAATTATGTCATTGATAATTGAAGGAATTTCTGGATTCAATGACATCTATGGAACCTGTAAAGGCTAGAACAAATACGCTTGAAGGCAAGGCAGTCAACGCACAAGGCACGACAAGAAACGATGAGAAGTTTCTTGCTTCGTTGGCGCTGGCGCTGCTTGAGAACCCAGCGGCCACCTTGCAGGAACTGGCTCGTGCTTTGGGGGTCAGCAAGGCAACACTTTATCGTTTCTGTCCGACGCGCGATCAGCTTGTCGAGCGCCTGATGGAACACGCGACGCGCTCTCTTAGCCAGGCCATCCGCAGCGCCGAACTGGAGCGTGATCCTCCGCTTGAGGCACTCAGGCGACTGACCGTCAAGAGCCTGGAGAATCAGGAGCTGACACTTTTCCTGACGTTTTTTTGGAGACCTGGCGCGTCGATTGAGGAACAGGCGTACACAGACTGGATGACTGCGCTGGACGCCTTCTTCCTGCGGGGGCAACAGGCCGGCGTGTTTCGCATCGACATCTCTGCCGCGGCCATGACGGAACTATGGATTTCTATATTGATTGGGCTGCAGGATGCCGAGCGGCGCGGTCGAGTCGCGAGGGTGGGTCTGCCTGCCCTGTTTGAGTTGTCGTTCCTGCACGGGACCACTCAGGTTTGAATGCGGTTGGAAGTACGGGCAGTCATTTTTGGTTTCAAATGACCAGGAAAATGCGCCGTGTTTCTTTGTGAATTGTTGGAAGAAGGACCATTTGATGGCTCAAGGAAACCGTTGGCTGATTCTGGCCATCGTCTCGAGCGCGCTGCTGCTCATTGTTATAGATATGACGGTACTCTACACGGCGCTGCCGACACTTGCCCACGACCTGAGCGTGAGCGCCAGTGAAAAGCTCTGGATCGTCAATATTTATCCGTTGATCGTTGCTGGGCTGCTGCCCGGCCTGGGTACGCTTGGTGACCGCATCGGACACAAGCAGACTTTCCTGGCTGGCCTGCTGGTGTTCGGGTTGGCATCATTGTGGGCCGCCTATTCGCCCACAGCAGCATCGCTGATCGGTGCGCGCGTCATGTTGGCTGCCGGTGCCGCCCTGATGATGCCGGCGACCCTCTCGCTTATCCGTCTGACGTTCACAGATGCCCGGGAACGGTCCTTCGCGATCGGCGTCTGGGCGGCCGTTGCCTCAGGCGGTGCGGCGCTGGGTCCAGTGGTCGGCGGTTTTCTGCTGGAGCATTTCTGGTGGGGATCCGTCTTTCTCATTAACATACCGGTCGTGCTCGTCGCGCTGCTGGCAGGGGGGCTTCTTCTGGAGAAGCGGCCTGGCAATCCTGATTTGCAGTGGGATCTGGTTGGCTCGATACTGATCATGGTTGGTCTTATCGGCGTGACCTTCGCAATAAAGGAAATCGCAAAGATCGATCCATCGTCCATCATTGCCGCTGCCGCGCTGGCTATCGGCGCCATTGCGCTGTTCGCGTTCGTGCGCCGTCAGCACCGTCGCGCCAGCGTACCGTTGATCGATTTTTCCCTGTTTTCCAACCCGATCTTTGCGGGCGGTGTGTTGGCCGCAATGGTGGCTTCGGGTTCGCTGATCGGCGTTGAACTTGTCTATAGCCAAAGACTGCAGCTGGTGCAAGGATTCTCGCCGCTTGAAGCCGGGCTGCGCATTCTTCCCATCCCGCTTGCTGCCTTCGTGGCAGGCCCGATTATCGGTCTGCTTCTCCCGCGTCTCGGAACGAAGCTGCTGCTTTGGCTGCCGTTAGGTGTGATCGCGCTCGCGCTGCTTGTCTTTCTGTCGACCCGCGACATGGCGCCCGTCTATTGGATGACTTCGCTTGTTGTCATGGGTTTCGCGGTTGGAGCTGCGGTGACCACGGCTTCGAGTGCGATCATGCTATCGGCGCCAGAAAAAAGTGCAGGAATGGCTGCGTCCATCGAAGAGGTGTCGTACGAGCTGGGAGGTTCGCTCGGCATTGCCGTGCTCGGTAGCGTAATGTCGGCTTTTTACACGCGAAGTCTGGTAATTCCGGAAGGCGTTGCCATGTCCGATCAAGTGCGTCACGGACTCGATCAGGCCCTGCTCTATGCAGAGCGACTGGACGGAGGGCAACGAGAGGTCGTCGTTAATCTTGCGCGCGCCGCCTTTGACCATTCCTTCTCGGCTGTTATCGTCACGACTGCTATTCTGCTGGCGGTCGCCTCGCTGGTGCAATGGCTGATTGTTCTGCGACGAGCTTGCGATCCGCCACTAACGGGCGCTGGACATCACTAGGCAACATAACGACAGGTCGCCGGGCGGCTGTAGCGTTCAACAATTAAGCGGAATGAAAAAGCTTAAGAATAGGGTAGTCTCATAAAGCTGGCGACGGCAGCGATTGCAGCAAAGAGCGCGCCGAGCCAGATTGCGTTTATTGCACCGTAGGTGGACGATATGGTAAAGCAGGCTGCCACGAGTGCCGCGCCGGTCGACTGGCCCAGCAGTCTGACGGTGCCTATCATGCCGCTGGCACCACCGCTGCGCTCTGGCGGCGCCGAGGACATGATCGTGCGCACGTTGGGAGACTGAAAGAATCCGAATCCGGCGCCACATAGTGCCATGCGCCAGCCTATATCGAGCGGGGTGGGATCGGCCGGCATGAGCGCCAGAAGCGCCATTCCGGCGCTGAGCATGATCAGTCCGACTCCAGCCAACAGGCCGGCCGGATAACGGTCAGATAACCGTCCCGCGACAGGGGCCATCGCTGCAACCAGAATGGGCCACGGCGTAATCAGAAAACCGGTCTCGATCTGGGTATATCCCAGCACCTGCTGGAGCATGAAAGGCAGAGAGACAAAGGCCAGGGCTTGCGTGGCAAATGTACAAACGGCGGTCGCCGCCGATAATGCAAAGATTGGCTTGCGAAGCAGGTCCAGTGCCAGCAGCGGCGCCGGCACGCCGGCCTGACGTCGAAGCAGCGCGAGCAGGCACAGTAGGGTCAGCGCAATGGTTAGCATCAGTGTCCAGCCCGTATTGCCCTGTGCGCCTGCATTCAGTGAATAAACGAATAATCCAAAGAAACCGGCGCACAAAAGAGCGGCGTGTGGATCATAGGATCGGCTGCTCTGCGGCGTCGCAGGCAGTGCCCGCAGGCCCAGCGCCATGGCAACAAGGCCTATTGGTATATTGATCAGAAAGAGCCAGTGCCAGCTGCCTACCGATAAGATCAGGGACGCCAGGGTAGGCCCGGCTGCGAATGAAATCCCGACCACAAGCGAATTCAAGCCGACTCCGCGTCCCAATGAGCCGGATGGATAGATAAAACGCACCATCGCGCCATTGACCGCCATCAGTCCTGCGGCACCCAATCCCTGTACCACGCGGGCAACGACCAGCCACTCCAGTGAAGGGGCGATGCCGCAAGCCAGAGAAGCGAGCGTAAACAGAACAAGTCCTGCCATTAAAATGCGGCGGTGCCCGATGATTTCGCCCAGTGAGGCGGCAGGCAATAATGCGGCGACGACGGCAAGCTGATAGGCGCTGACGATCCAGACAGATAACGCTTGCGTCGTACCCAGATCTGATGCCATGGTGGGCAAAGCCGTATTGGCGATCGCCGTGTCCAGACTGGCCATTGACACGCCCAGCATGACTGCCAATACTGATTTCCAGCGCTCGTTCTGGGGAACACCCTGGCTGATGGGATAAATTTCTGTAGAAGCGAAGCGAAACAGCATGCGGTCATGGCCTGGTCAGTGATTTGAAACGTCTCAAGGAGCGTTTGAAAAGAGAAGCTAACCTTTCTATTCTAACCCTCTAACTGGGATGGATAACTGAGGAGGACCGTCACGGGCAATTTGCGAGAGGTGCTATAAATTTTTCGTTTTTCTTCACAACCGCTCATGCCGGGTCGAATTTACGTTTGTATAACTTGCGAAGCCAGTCGATAAAAACACGCAGTCTCTGGGGCATATGCTCGCGATACGGATACAGCACCGACAGTGGCAAATCCGGGCTCGACCATTCCGGCAGGACTTCAATAAGCGCTCCCTGCTGCAATGCTTCTTCGACATGGAAGCGCGGCACCTGAATCAGTCCGTAGCCATGCAGCGCGCTGGTGACATAGTTTTCCGCGTCATTGACGGATATCCAGCTCTCCAGAAAAAAGTTTTCCGTTTTGCCCTTGATGGTGAACTGTAGCGGATAACGAACCGTACCGCTACGGGCAAAGAACCGGACTTCTTTGTGCTTTGACAATTCTTGCGGATGACTGGGTGTTCCGAAGGCATCAATATAGCCCGGACTGGCGCAGACAACTTGCGGCAACACGGCCAGTTTTCTGGCGATCAATGTAGAGTCCCTGGGCGTTCCTGCGCGTATGACGCAGTCAATCCCCTCACGAACCAGGTCGACCAGCCTGTCGCCACTGCTGATCACTAATTCAATATGGGGATATTTCGCATGAAATTCATGGATACTGGGCAATACGATAGTGGTGGCGTGCGTACCATGCATATCGACCCGCAATACGCCCTGCGGGTCCCGAGTGCTCTGGCTGACCGACGTGAAAGCATTGTCCAGTTCGCCGAGCAACCGTACACATCGTTCATAAAACGCCCGTCCGTCGTGGGTTGTGCGCACATGCCTTGTAGTCCGGTCCAGCAGGCGTGTGCCCAGACTGGTCTCCAGTTCCTTGATGGCATAGG
>Ga0164243_10006684_pt1 | contig 17402 bp, 16 predicted proteins | sample OricompcompostOP_FD_108781 | JGI IMG/M metagenome (GOLD analysis project Ga0164243, IMG submission 108781) | Organic Plus compost microbial communities from Emeryville, California, USA - Original compost - Organic plus compost (OP) | ecosystem: Engineered > Solid waste > Mixed feedstock >... | reverse complement strand
GCCCAGTACGGCGGGTCGACTACCGCCATCCTCATCAACCTGCCGGGCGAGAGCTCGTCCGCGGTGACCTCCATCGACGGCTACCAGATGGCCCGACAGGGGCGGGCGGGCCAGGCGCTTGCCGCCGCCGCCATAGGCTCGTTCTTTGCCGGCACCGTGGCGACCTTCGTCATCGCCATCCTGGCGCCGCCGCTGACCGACATCGCTCTCCAGTTCGGCCCGCCGGAATACTTCTCGCTCGTCGTATTGGGGCTCGTCTGCTCGGTGGCGCTGGCGCACGGATCGGTGCTGAAGGCGATCGCCATGATCGTGCTCGGCCTGCTGCTCGGTCTCGTCGGCACCGACATCTATACCGGCACGCCGCGCTTCACGCTGGATCAGCTCGAGCTCGCCGACGGCGTCAACTTCGTGGCGGTGGCCGCCGGCGTGTTCGGCGTGGCCGAGATCCTGCGCAACATGGAGCACGAGGGCACGCGCGAGGCCATCATCGCCAAGGTCGGCAGCCTGATGCCGACGCGCGAGGATATCAAGCGCATGGTCGCCCCGATCCTTCGCGGCACGCTGCTCGGCTCCGCGCTCGGCGTGCTGCCGGGCGGCGGCGCCATCCTCGCCTCTTTCGCCGCCTACACCGTCGAGAAGAAAGTGTCGTCGCGGCCGGAGGAGTTCGGCAAGGGCGCCATCGAGGGCGTCGCGGCGCCGGAGAGCGCCAACAACGCCGGCGCCCAGACGAGCTTCATTCCGATGCTGACGCTCGGCATTCCCGCGAACCCGGTGATGGCCTTGATGATCGGCGCCATGATCATCCAGGGCATCGTGCCTGGGCCCAACGTCGCGCGCGAGCAGCCCGAGCTGTTCTGGGGCATCATCGCCTCGATGTGGATCGGCAACCTGATGCTGGTGATCCTCAACCTGCCGCTGATCGGCATCTGGGTGAAGCTGTTGCGCGTTCCCTATCACGCGCTGTTCCCGGCCATCATCTCGTTCGCCTCGATCGGCGTCTACTCGGTCAACGGCAACCCGTTCGATCTTTACGCCGTCGCCCTGTTCGGGCTCGTCGGCTGGTTCCTTCTGAAGCTCGACTGCGAGCCCGCCCCGCTTCTCCTCGGTTTTGTTCTGGGCCCGCTGCTCGAGGAGCACCTGCGGCGCGCCATGATCATCTCGCGCGGCGATCCGACGATCTTCGTCAACTTCGCCGACCGCCCGATCAGTGCCGTCCTGCTACTGCTCTCGGCGATCATGCTCGTCATCGTCTTCTTGCCGAACATCGCCAAGAAGCGCGAGGAAGTCTTCGAGGAATCGGACGCCTGACGAAAGAAGCCCCGCAGCTTACGCTGCGGGGCTTCCAAACTCTGAGGTGTCAGCGCGGCGCGAGCGCCGCAGCTAGCAAATCTTACAGAGCTTCGATGTTGCTGACCGCGATCTTGCCGGTGCGGCGGTCGGGCTCCGTGTCGAAGCTGACCTTCTGGCCTTCGACCAAGTTACGGATGCCCGCGCGCTCCAGAGCGGTCGCGTGCACGAACACGTCCTTGCTGCCGTCGTCCGGCTGAATGAATCCGTAGCCCTTTTGGTCGTTGTAGAACTTAACGGTACCGTTAGTCATGGTATTTCCTTTTGGGTCTAAAATATCGTCAACTCGCGCCGCGCGAGAGCGCGCCGCAAGCCCATTGCGTCGATTTTTGGGGGAGTTTTGATCGCACGCTCGGCAATGCCACAGCAGAACGGCCCTATAAAGTCCGGCCAAAGTCTCGATCCCAACCAAATAGAGACTGTTGGTGGCCAAAACAAGGGCGGGCCGGCAGAATTATCGCCAGCATCGTCAGCAAGCCCTACTCCGTGCCCGATTGACGGGGAAAAGGAAAGGCGGCGTCCTCGTACAGAATCTTGATCTGGGCAGGATCAAGCCGCTGATCGCCGACCTCGAGGAAGGTCCCCGAGATGAACTCCCGCGGCAGCTCCTCCATCGCGAACCGGATTGCTGCCGCCGCCGAGTCGAAGCGGCGGTAGAGCATCGTCCCAGGCCGCTTGTGGCGGCTGGCGAAGATCTCGGCAGGTTCCGAATAGTTGAACTGGGCCATCCCGAACATATGGGGATGAGGTTGCCGGCTGTCATCCGGCTGACGCGCAAAAAAGCGGAGCGCGGAACGTCAGCGGATTACTCGAAGACGGCGGTGGTGACGGCCGCAAAATGACACGCCGTGCCGGCAAGAACGAACAGGTGCCAGATCGCATTCTGAAAAGGCAGGCTGTTCCACAGGTGAAAAATCACGCCAAGCGTGTAAAGCACCCCCCCGGCGCCGAGCAGGATTAGCGTCGTCATGGAGACGCTGGCTGCGAGCGGCTGCAGGATGATGAGCCCGGCCCAGCCGAGCGCCACGTAGAGTACCACTGACACGTGGTCCCAGTTGGAGGTGAGCAGCAACTTCGCTGTGGCTCCCGCGAGCGCCGCAATCCACACCGCGCCGAACACGCTGTAGCCCCACATGCCGCCGATCTTGTCGAGCGCGAACGGCGTGTAGGTGCCGGCGATCTTCAGGAAGATGGCTGCCTGGTCGAGGCGCCTCAGGATCACTTTCCAGCTCGGTCGGGGGATGAGGTGATAGGCCGCCGAGCAGCTGAACATGGCGACCATCGCAACGCCGTAGATTGCGACCGTCGCCGTAGTCTCGGGAGCCAGCGTCGGTATCGCCTCAATCAGCAGCACGGTGACTGCTATGAGGCCGCCGACTACGCCAACAACATGAATGCAGGCATCCGCGAAACGCTCGCGGGGCGTATAGTTCGGAAACATACTGTGCAATGTACGTCTGTTGCGGCACCTAACCAACGCTTCGGCATCACCTAGGTTCCGGACCATTGCTCCGTGGGATGCTTTCGCGCTGCTTGAGGCGTGTCCGCCATGTTTTCGCCCCTGCATAATGGTCCCGCTGGACGGAGTTTGCCGATCTGAGTTCGGCTAACGTTAACAGTTAGCAGACGAACTGTGCTAATGCGTTTGTGATCTGGTACTTGAAGACTGCAATGGCACTGTGTTGTGGGGGTGAAGCGGATAGCTCCTGAGCACGCATCCGATCCTCCGATGGAAACACAGCATGCAGCATCCCGGCTTCTTCGACCGCGAAGGCCCGTTCTCCCTGAGCTTCATTGCTGATCGCATCGAGGCCGACCTTGCCGACCCCGGAGACGCGGCCCGCATGATCAGCGACGTGCGCCCGCTCCAGGAAGCCGGTCCAGCAGACCTGACGTTCCTGGATAACGTCAAGTACAAGTCTCAACTGGCCTCGACCAAGGCGGCAGCTTGCCTGGTCGTGTCGGGCATCTCCAGCCAAGTGCCCGAGGGCACCGCCGCGTTCGTGAGCAGAACCCCTTATAGGTCCTTCGCCAAGGCCCTCGCGATGTTCTATCCCTCGTCGCTGCGGCCCACGCGCATCACGCCTCCGGCGGTCGGTTCCGGCTCTCACGTGCATCCGAGCGCCATTCTCGGCGCTGGCGTCGAGGTCGAGCCGGGCGCGTACGTCGGGGCAGGAGCGATCATCGGTGATAGGACCACCGTTGCCAGCGGCGCCGTCGTCGGTGAGCGCGTGCGGCTCGGCAGCGACTGCCAGATCGGCGCCTGCGCATCGATCAACCATGCGATCGTCGGCGATCGCGTCATCATCCATCCGGGCGTGCGCATTGGCCAGGACGGCTTCGGCTTTGCCATGAGCGCGCAGGGCCACCTCAAGGTGCCGCAAATCGGTTGCGTTGTGATTGGCGACGATGTCGAGATCGGTGCCAACACCACCGTCGACCGCGGTTCGCTTAAGAACACGGTCATCGGCGAGGGCACCAAGATCGACAACCTTGTGCAGATCGCCCACAACGTCGTCATAGGCCGTCACTGCGTGATCGTCGCGCAATCCGGCATAGCCGGCTCGGCGCAGCTCGGGGACTTCGTCGTGATGGGCGGCCATTCCGGCGTCGTCGGACACGTCAAGATCGGCGACGGCGCGCAGATTGCGGGCATGGCACACGTCAAGAACGATGTGCCTGCTGGCGCCCGCATGGGCGGCACGCCGGCGCGGCCCTTTAAGGAATGGGCTCGCGAGGTCGCGGCTGTCAGGCGGCTCGCGGAGAGGGGACCGAAGAACGACGGCTGAAGCTCGGGCCGATTGTCAGGCTGATCCTCGACCGGCGGACGCGAGCGCCCCAAGGGCCTGGGCACCGGCATCCGTGATGCGTACGACGCCGCGGCCGCCGCCGCGCTTTTCGACCCGGATCTGCACCGCGATACGGTCGACCATCGCCGCCACGTGGGTGATGACGCCAACCTTGCGGCCGTGGCCCTGCAGAGTCTCTAGCGCGTCGATGGCGACGTCCAGAGTTTCGGCGTCGAGCGCGCCAAAGCCTTCGTCGATGAACAGCGTGTCGACGAACGACTGCCGGCCCTCGAGCCCCGACAGCGCCAACGCCAGAGCCAGCGAAACGAGGAAGCGTTCCCCACCTGACAGCGAGCGGAGCGAGCGGACCTCATCGCCCATGTCTCGGTCAACGACGAACAGCGCGAGGTCGGAGGTTGCGCCGCGGGCGAGCTTGTAGCGTGGATTGAGATTCTTGAGCTGATCGTTGGCGAGATGCACGAGCTGTTCGAGCGTCACGCCCTGGGCGAAGCGGCGGAACTTCGCTCCGTCGGCCGAGCCGATGGCATCGTCGACGCGCTTCCAGATGGCGTGCTCCTGGCGCGCTTCGTCGATCTGCCGTGCGAGGTCCTTGGCAGTGCTGCGTGCCTGGTCGTCGGCGTCGAGCCGGGCGTTGATGGCGGCGAGAGTGTTGCGGGTGGTTTCGATCTCCGCTTCGAGCAATGCCTTGGCCTCGCGCACGGCAGTGATGTCGGTTTCCTCCGGGCGCTCGGCGGCCAGCGCCGCTGCGTCCTGTCGGCGCTGGGCAAGTGCAGCCTCCGCGTCAGCCACGCCGCGCCTCAAAGCCTCGATGCGGCTGCGTAGAGCCGCGTGCTCGTCGGGGAGGATGGCGAGCAGCGGCAGCACGGCCTCTCGCGTCAGGCCGGCGGCAGTGATCGCGTCGGTGAGGGCCGCCTCCGCTGACGCAAGCTCGCCGGCGCACTTGCGGGCCGCCTCAAGCCGCTCATCGCGCTTGGTCGTGCAGCTGGCGAGTGCGTTGTTCGCAGAGGCATGCGCATCCTTCGCCTGCTCCAGCGCCGCGCGGGCGAGCTGAGCCGCTTGCGTGATGCGCCCGCGATGGCTGTCGGTCGCTTCGCCCTCGAGCAGGCCTGCGCGCGCGGCCCGAGCCTCCTGCAGCCGCTTCTCGCACTGGGTCAGCGCCGCCCGCGCTTGCACCAACGCTTCCTTCGAGCTCTCGCTCTGCGTTTGCGCTTTGAAGTGCCGCTGGTTGAGTTCGACTAACTCGATTTCGAGCTTCTTGCACTCGCAGACAAGGTCGGAAAACGCTGTGGCCAGCGCCGTGATGTGCTCGCGCGCGTGCTCCGCGTCGCGATCAAGATCGGCGGGTGCGAGGCCGGCGCTCGCCAGATGCGGGCCAAGCTGCCGGTCGAGCCCGCCGATCTGCTCTACGAGGCCGGTAAGCTGTGCATCAAGCGCTCCCAGCTGGCCCTGCACCTCCGTGAGCTGCGCGCCGTGCGCCTTAGCCTGCTCGCCCGCGGCGTCGTGCGCTTTCCCGAGCTCGTCCAGCTTGCTCTGCAGCTCGTCGCACTCCGCACGCAGCGCCTTAGCAGCCTCGAGCGGCTTCTGGATCTCGGCGCGGGCCGCAACGGCATCCTTGGTCAACACTTCCAGTGCCGACCGGCACTCGGGTCCGAGCCTCTCCGGGGCAGGGCTCGCCAGACATGCCGCAACCCGCGCGTCTGCAAGGCCCGGCGCGAGACCTGCAAACGCGGCCGCGGCCGCTTCGATCTGCGCTTCGGCCGTTTTGATCCGCGCATGCGCAACGCCGAGCCGGGCGCGCGCGCCTGCCTGACTGCCGGTGGCGTCGGAGATGGTCTGTTCTGCCGCTGCGATCGCTTGGTCGATCTCCGCCCGCCGCGCCCGGATGCGGGCGACAAGCTCCGCTCCTGGATGCCCCGGCTCGGCAAAAGGATGCTCGTGGGCGCCGCACACCGGACATGGCTCGCCGTCGATGAGCACGCTGCGCAGCTCGGCCGCGTGCTGCGTCTGGCTCTTCTCGGCAAGCTCGAACAGCCCCGCGATCTCGCTGCGCCGCGCCCGCTGCTCCTGAGCTTCCGCCGTCGCGCTGCTCCGCGCAGCGCGGGCCTCGGCGAGGACGCGCTCCTCTTCGACAATCCCCGCTGCAGCCGATGCCTTTTCGGTCTCCGCGTCGTCGTGTGCGCGCACGGCAGCGGCAGCGTCGCGCGCAAGCTCGATCAATCCTGACAGCCGCGAGTCGCGCTCGGCAAGGGCCTGCTCCTTGATCTGCGCCAGAGCATTGCGCCGCTCCTGCAGCAGCCCATTCACCTCCGCGCGCTGGCCGGCGAGCTTGGCAATGCTCTCGTCCGCCGCGGCGATGATCTGCGTGAGGCGCGCGACGTCGCCTCGCGTGATGTCCTTCTCGGCTCGTGCCTTTTCTTCCCGCTGGCGCAGGCTCACGCGCTGGTCGAGCAGCGCAGTGATGTCGTCCAGTCTCTCGGCCAGCGGCGCGTGCGCTTGGTTAGCTTCGCGCTGTTTCAGCGCCTGCCCATAAGCCTCTTTTACGCCGGCAAGCTTTTGCTCGAGCGCCGCCAATTCGCCGGCGCGCTGCTCGGCCTGTTGGCCGACGCGCTGCGCCTCCTCCTGCGCCGTCCGCGCAGCCTCCCCAGCATGCGCCACCGCAATGTCCGCGCGCTCAGCCTCGCGCCAGACCGGCTCGTAGCGCTGGACCTCGGCGTCCCCGCGCGCCGCTTCCGCGCTCGCCTTTTCGAGCCCAGCGCGCGCTTCATCCGCCGCTGCCGTCGCCTTCTGCAACTCGTGGCCGGCCTCGGTCACCTGCCGCTGCGCATCGGCGAGACGCAAGCGCGCGGCGCTCTCGGCCTTGGCCTTACCGCGCAGCGGCTCGATCAGATCGATGCGCTGCAGCAGAGCGACATCTTCTTGGGCCTCTACCAGCGTCTGCGCGGCTGCTGTCACCGCGGCTTCCGCCTGGATCACTTGCTCGCGGGCGCGCTCCAGCCCCTCGGCATGCTGCAACCGCGCGCGCACGTCCTCGAGCTCAGCCGTCTTCTGCGCGCTCGTCGCAGCAACCGCCTCTCGCTCGGCGACAAGCTCGGCCCGCTTCCCCGAGTCCATCAGACCGAGACCGGCGAGCCGCTGCTCGAGCGCCTGCACTTCAGCCTGCCGCTCCTTCATGCCGGCGTTCACTTGCTTGGAGATGCGCGCGTAGATCTCGGTGCCGGTGATCTTTTCGAGAAGCTCGGCGCGCTCGTTCTCGGCCGCGAGCAGCAGCGCGTCGAACTCGCCCTGCGCCAGCAGCACCGTGCGGCGAAACTGCTCGAACGTCAGCTCCGTGCGCTCCTCGACTGCCTTGAGGACGTCCGTCTGCCCCGTCGCGACCGAGCTGCCGCCGATGATGAGATCGAGCCGCCGCTCGACGTTCTGCAGGTTGCCGTCGGCCTTGCCGCGCGCTCGCCGCACCTCCCAGCGGGACCGGTAGGCTTTGCCGTCCTGGCCGACAAAGTCGACCTCGGCATAGCCCTGGCCGGCGCCGCGCCGCAGGATGCCGCGCGCGTCCTTCACCGACAATTCCCTGCCGCTCGGGTCCTGCACGGACTCGCGCCGGTCCACTGCGACGCGCGGATATTCGCCGTAGAGCGCGAGGCAGAGTGCATCGAGGATCGTCGACTTGCCGGCGCCCGTCTCGCCGGTGATGGCGAACAGGCCCGAGCCCGCCAGCGGCTCTTTCGTGAGGTCGATCTCGAATGGCTCGGCGAGGCTGGCGAGGTTGGCGCCGCGGATGGCGAGAATGCGCATGGGCTAGGCCTCCGCCCCGGCTGCCGCCAGCGCTTGGTGGAACACGTCGCGATGGCGCGCGTCCGGCTCTTCGCCGTGGAGGCGCTGGTAAGCGTCGCGGAACAGGTCTTCCGGCGCCCGCTCGGCCAGCCGCACGATCGGCGCCTGCGCCTCGGTCGCTGCTGTGGACTCAGCCCGCGTGCCAACCTTGTAATCGACGATGCGCACAGGGAAGCTCTCCGCGATGCGGTCGGCCTCGGCGCGATGACCCGACCCGAGTCCTTCAGGGCTCAGGCGCACCTGCACGAACGGGCGGTAATCGACCGGCAGATCGGCATCGAGGTCCAGCGCTTTGAGGTGATCGCCCAACTCGTCAAGCCGCACCTCGCCCGTCGCCGGCAGACGAATGAACGGCACCGGCCGCTGCAGCTCGATGTGCTCGATGCTGGTGACCCCTTCGCCTTCGAGCGTCAGCAGCGTAACGCCGTGCTTGTACGGCAGCTCGGTCGCCGACAGCGGCATCAGCGAGCCGCTGTAGCGCACCCGGTCGCCCGCGAACGTCTGCGCCTTGTGCAGGTGTCCTAGCGCCACGTATGAGGCGTCCTCCGGAAACACGTCCGGCGGCACCGCATGCTGGCCGCCCACCAGGATGCGCCGCTCGGCGCCCTCCGACTCGATGCCGCCCGACACATGCAGATGCCCGGTCGCGATCAGCGGCAGGCCGGCGGTTGAGGGCCGTGCCGCCTCCGCTAGCTCGTCGTAAAGCGCCTTGGTCGCGCGCATCACCCACGAGCCATCCTCGGCCTTTTCGACCGCCGGCAGGCACGCCGCCGTCGGATAGGAGACCGCCAGCACATGCGCTGCGATCTGGCCATCCGCCGCTCGTAACGGAATGACATGCCGCGCGGCGGCGATCTTGCCGTCCACGCGCCGCACGTTGCCGACGACGTGCGCGCCGATGCCTTCGAGCAGCGCCTTCGGCGCCTCGATCCTTCCTGCCGCGTCGTGGTTGCCCGCGGTGATGACGATCTGTAGCCCGAGCCTCGCCTTATGCAGCTTGACCAGTGTCTCGTAGAACAGCCGCTGCGACTCGCCCGAAGGATTCTGCCCGTCGAACACATCCCCGGCGACGATCAGCGCATCGGCTTCGCGCTCGGTGACCACGCGCACAAGCTCATCCAGCACCGCCCGATGCTCGTGCTCGCGCGGGTAGCCCCGCAGCGTCTGTCCGATGTGCCAGTCCGCCGTGTGGATGATCCGCAAGACGCCTCTCCTTCAAACCCGGCCGCCACGATGGCCAGATTCGCCTGCTCGGATCCATGCGCGGGGCAGGGTAGAATAAAAAGTGAACATGTCGAAAAGTGGACCACGGAGGAACTTGAGCCCCGGCCAAACGTTTTGGCTCGCTGCATCTTAGAAGCAGCGCCAGCCCGAGGCCCGCAGTGTGACCGCTCCATCCACGACTTTCGCAATTCTTTCCCAAGCCCCCGCCACAGAATTCATCCCCGTTCCGCGCGATGCTATACGTGCACACGGGATCGGATCGAGCCGCGCAGACGATCGATGAACATTCTGATCTTCACATTCGGCACGCGGGGCGACGTGCAGCCCTTCGTCGCCCTCGGCGCCGCGCTCAAGAGGAGCGGGCACGAGGTCACGTTGTCGACCGGTCAGGGCTTCGACGCCATGATCGAGGCGCACGGCCTCACCGCCGCGCCGTCGTCCATCAACTACCGCGATCTCGTGGAGACGCCGGAGGCTCTCGCCGCCTTCCGCTCGATGTCGGGCAAGCTGCGCGCCGTGCACGTCTTCAAAGACATCGTGCTGCGCCAGTTCGAGGAGATGTGGGATTTGGCGCAGGAGGTGCGCCCTGACCTCCTCATCTATCACCCGAAAGGCTTTCTGGCGCAGGACATCGCGGAAGCCTTGGGGGCAATCGCGATCCCGACGACCCTGCAGCCGAGCTACGTGCCGACCAGCGCCTTCGCCAATCCGTTCGTGCCCTTCGATGACATCGGCGCATTCGGCAACCGCCTCACGCACCACTTCATCGACGGCCTGACGTTCTGGGCGCAGTCGACCACCATCGGACGCTGGCGGCGGGACCGGCTGGGGCTCGGCAAATCCGCCAGCATGCGCGACTTCTTCGCCGGCTATCATCCCGAAGGCGTGCGCGTGCCGCGCCTGCACGGCTATAGCGGCGTGCTCGTGCCCCGCCCGCACGACTGGACCAAGCGCGAGCGCATCACGGGCTACTGGTTCCTGGAGGGGCAACCCATCGTGGGCGAAGCGTTTAGATGGCAGGCGCCGGAAGACCTCGAGCGCTTTCTGAGCGCCGGTCCGCCGCCGGTCTACGTCGGCTTCGGCAGCATGCCATCGCCGGATGCGGAGGCCCTGACGAACTTGGTCATCGAAGCCCTGCGCTTTGCCGGCGTGCGCGGCATCCTCGCCGCCGGCTGGGGCAGCCTCGAAAAGCCCGCTGCGCCGGGCGACGATCTCTACTTCCTCGAGAGCGCGCCGCACGACTGGCTGTTCCCGCGCTGCGCCGCTGTCGTCCATCACGGTGGCGCAGGCACAACGCATGAAGGTTTGCGCTGGGGGCGGCCGACGGTTATCTGCCCGCTGGGCGTCGATCAACCGTTTTGGGGCCGCCGCGTCAACGCGCTGGGCGCGGGGCCCGAGCCGCTCTTGCAGAGGCGCATGACGAGCCGCAATCTGGCCGCCGCCATCGGCGAGGCGCTGGAGCCTGAAACCGCCGCACGGGCCGCGGCGCTCGGCAATGCCATACGCGCCGAGGGCGGCGCCGCAGCAGCCGCTGCCGTGGTCAGCGAGCTAGACCGCGCCGCCGATCTCGAGCCTGCGGCGGTGACGCAATAGCGGTGTTGGCCAGGGGAAGAGCTTGCCCGAAGTCTGGGAACTCTATCAGCGCCACGTAGGCGACTTCGATCGCGACCGCACCCGCGCGCTGTTCGAGAGAAGCTATCTCGACGACGTCGCGGCGCGCTTGCCGGAGGGCGCTGAGCTTTTGGATGTCGGTTGCGGCATGGGCGAGCCCATCGCCAGATTCTTCATCGAACGCGGCTTCCGCCTGACCGGGGTCGATGCGGCGCCAGCCATGCTCGCCCTTTGCCGGGATCGCTTCCCCGAGGCGACCTGGACCAAAGCCGACATGCGCGAGCTCGATCTCGGCCGCCGCTTCGATGCGATCATCGCCTGGGACAGCTTCTTTCATCTGAGCCGGGACGATCAGCGCCCCATGTTCACGATCTTCGCGGAGCACGCCGCGCCGGGCTGCCTCCTGCTCTTCACCTCGGGGCCGAAGGACTGCGAAGCGATCGGCGACTGGTACGGCGAGAAGCTGTTCCACGCGAGCCTCGCCCCGGAGGAGTACGGAGAGCTCCTGGCCGCCAACGGCTTCGAGGTGATACGCCACAAGGCCGAGGACCCGGAGTGCGACTATCACACGGTCTGGCTGGCTCGTTCGATCGCGTAAAGAGTGCCGCCGCTCAGCCGGCCGGCGGATAGACGGCGAAGAATACCGCCATCGTGATCACCGACAGCACCGTGCTGATGAGGATCACCGACGAGGTGCGCGCCACGTAGAGCCCGCACGCCTGCGCCAGCACGAAGCTGCCCGATCCCGTCGGCAGCGCGGCCATCAGCACCGCGACCTTGGCCCACAGCGCTTCCATCGGGAACAGGTAGAGGATCAGCGCCGCCGTCAGCACCGGCTGCAGCAGCAGCTTCATCGCCGTCATGACGCCGACCTCTGCCAAGCCTTCGCTCATCGGCCGGCCCACTAGGAACAGCCCGATGGAGAACAGGGCGCAGGGACCCGCCGCCGCGCCCAGAATGTCTGAGAATGCCGTCACCGGCGCCGCAAGGCCGAGCCCGGTCATGGACCACAGGCAACCGAGAACCGGAGCCATGAACAGCGGATTTTTGAGAAGGCCCAAGCCGATGTCGGCGGCGATCGCCCTGCCGCGCCGGTCGTCGTTCTGGCCGATCTCGATGAGCGCCGCGGCGATGCCGACGACCACGGCCGTGTTGACTACGGTTGCAAGGATCGCCGGAAGCGCTGCCGCCTCGCCATAGGCGGTGATGGCCAGCGGAATGCCCATGTAGCCGGTGTTGCCGTAGACGCTGTTCATGCCGAGCATGGCGCCTTCGGCGAGCCCGCGGCCGAAGAACACGCGCCCTAGGACCAGTGCCAGTGCCCACACCAGCAGGATGCCGCCGATATAGGCGTTGAGGAATGCGGCGTTGAACATCACCGGCAGGTCGACGCTCGCCATAGCCTCGAACAGGAACACCGGCAGTGACACCCAGTAAACGAAGCGGTTGAGCGCGTCACTGCTGTCGGGCCCGAGCAGCCGGAAACGTCCGCTGACGTATCCTGCCGCGATGATGGCGAACACCGGGAAGAGGACGTTGAGGATCGGTTCCATAGACGATTGTTCGCCGCTGCGGTTGCTGTCGCGGCGGCAATCGACCGCCCGCCCGGCTCATGAGCCGTGTGCGTCTTTTACAGGATGAACTTGGAAAGGTCGGTATTTTTTGCGAGCTCGCCGACGTGCTTCAACACGTAGTCGGCGTCGATCGTTACCGCTTCGCCCGCCTGGTCGGAGGCTTCGAACGAGACCTCGTCCAGCACCCGCTCCATCACCGTTTGCAGGCGCCGCGCGCCGATGTTTTCGACCGACGCGTTGACGGCGACTGCAGTGTCGGCCAAGGCGTCAATGGCGTCGTCGGTGAACCTGAGATCGACGTTCTCCGTCGCCATCAGCGCCACGTACTGCTTGATGAGGCTGGCTTCCGGTTCGGTCAGGATACGCCGCATGTCCTCCCGCGACAGGGCGGTCAGCTCGACGCGGATCGGCAGGCGCCCCTGCAACTCGGGCAGGAGGTCAGCGGGCTTCGCCACGTGGAAGGCGCCTGAGGCGATGAACAGGATATGGTCGGTCTTCACCGGGCCGTACTTGGTAGCAACGGTGGTACCCTCGATCAGCGGCAGGAGATCGCGCTGCACGCCCTCGCGGCTGACGTCGGCGCTGCCGCGACCGGCGGCGTCGCTGCGCGAGCAGATCTTGTCGATCTCGTCGAGGAACACGATGCCGTTGTCCTCGACCGCGCGGATGGCATCCTGCGTGATTTGCTCGGCATCGAGCAGCCGGTCGCTCTCCTCCGCCACCAGGATGTCGTAGCTGTCCGCCACCTGCACGCGGCGCCTCTTGGTGCGCCCGCCGAACGCCTTTCCCAGCATGTCACCGATGTTAATGGCGCCGATGGCACCGGGCTGTCCGGGGATCTCGAACATCGGAAAGCCGCCAGAGGTATCGGCGACTTCGATCTCTATCTCCTTGTCGTTGAGCTCATTGTTGCGCAGGCGCCGGCGGAAGGCCTCCCGCGTCGCCGGCTGCGCGCCCGGGCCAACCAGCGCGTCGAGCACGCGCTCTTCCGCTGCCTTCTCGGCCTTGGTGCGCACTTCCTTGCGCTTGACCTCGCGTACCAGTGCGATGCCAACTTCGACGAGATCGCGCACGATGCTTTCGACGTCCCGCCCGACGTAGCCGACCTCGGTGAACTTCGTTGCCTCCACCTTAAGGAACGGGGCCCCCGCGAGCTTGGCCAAGCGGCGCGAGATCTCGGTCTTGCCGACGCCCGTCGGGCCGATCATCAGGATGTTCTTGGGCTGCACCTCTTCCTTGAGCTCGCCCTTGAGCTGCTGGCGCCGCCAGCGGTTGCGGAGCGCGATGGCGACCGCGCGCTTGGCCGCGTTCTGCCCGACGATGTAGCGGTCGAGCTCCGAGACGATTTCGCGGGGGGAGAAGTTTGTCATCGCGCTTAGGTACTTTCTTGGAACACTGGGCGGTTAGTTTGCCGACGCGAACTTCAATCCGATGATCGAGCCGACCAGCACCGCAAGCAAGGCGAGCCGCAGCGTATTGGCCGGTTCACCATAGAAGGCAAGCCCGACCACGACGGTGCCCGCCGCACCGATGCCGGTCCACACTGCATAGGCGGTGCCGAGCGGGATGGCCTCCGTTCCCGAGATCGACCGCTGCAGAAGATAAAGACTGAGCAGGCCCACCGCGACAAAGGCCAGAGTTGGCACGAGCCGCGTCATCCCTTCCGAGTAGCGGAACAAGGTGGTCGCCGCGATCTCGCAAGCGCCCGCCGCCGTCAGAAACAGCCAAGCCATTTTATAGTTCGCTCCTCCTCGCGCGGGTGTCTGCCTGAACTTTCACACGCCCGATTCGAGGCTCTCGATCACGACGCTGTCGTTGGTGTAGACGCAGATGTCGGCCGCGATCGCCATGCTCTTGCGGCAAATCTCCTCCGCGTCGAGCGGCTGGTCGAGCAGCGCCCGCGCCGCGGCGAGAGCATAGTTGCCACCGGAGCCGATACCCATGACATGGTCCTGCGGTTCCAGAACGTCACCTGTTCCGGTGAGGACCAGCGTCGTGGTCTTGTCGGCGACAATCATCATGGCTTCGAGCCGGCGCAGGAAGCGGTCGGTGCGCCAGTCCTTGGCGAGCTCGACCGAGGCGCGCATCAATTGTCCGGGATACTGCTCGAGCTTGGCTTCCAGCCGCTCGAACAGGGTAAACGCGTCAGCAGTGGCGCCCGCGAACCCTCCAATGACGTCGCCTTTGCCGAGGCGGCGCACCTTGCGGGCGTTGGATTTGATGATGGTCTGGCCGAGGCTGACCTGCCCGTCGCCGGCGACGACCACGCGGCCGCCCTTGCGCACCGTGAGGATGGTGGTTGCATGCCAACTCATGGCGCTGGAAGAGTCTTTCGTCTGATCGTTCATGAAAAGATTAACGCGATTAGGGCAAGATGCCCGGCGATTTCAAGTGTTGCGGGCGGCTGGAGGCGCTTAGCTTGCGCCCTGGAAGAGGCGGCCACAAGCTGATAAACGCTTAACAAAATCGATGCAATGAGCCGCTCGAAGGGGGCTTTTTCCGTGACTGCCATGACCAAGCGCCAGGCCAAAATCTCGCGCAACACCAAGGAAACCGAGATCACCGCCGCCATCGATCTCGACGGCACGGGCGCCTATGATGTGGCGACCGGCATCGGCTTCCTCGACCACATGATTGAGCAGCTGGCCCGCCACTCGCTCATTGACATCACGCTGCGGGCCAAGGGCGATCTGCACATCGACTATCACCACACGGCAGAAGATACAGGCATCGCGCTGGGCCAGGCCTTCGCCGCCGCCATCGGCGACAAGAAGGGCATCACCCGTTACGCCGACGTGCACCTGCCGATGGACGAAGTCTTGACCCGTGTCGCCGTCGACGTCTCGGGCCGCCCCTACCTCGTCTGGAAGGTTGATTTCACCCGCGATAAGCTGGGCGAGATGGACACCGAGCTGTTCCGCGAGTGGTTCCAGGCGTTCGCGCAGAACGCTGGCATCACCTTGCACGTTGAGAACCTGTATGGCGACAACAACCACCACATTGCCGAGACCTGCTACAAGGGTCTGGCGCGGGCTCTGCGCTTGGCGGTTGCGGTCGACCCAAGGCAAGCCGGCCGTGTGCCTTCGACCAAGGGCACCCTGTCGGCATGATGCTGTCGTCGTGGCGTTTGGGAGTATTTACTCGCGTGCTGGCTTACACCGTACATGAGCCGCCCCATCCCGCCGACGACCGGATCGACCGGGCGCAACAGCTCGTCTTCGTGCGCGACGGCTTCAGCTGGGCGGCCCTGATCTTCGGGCCGCTGTGGCTGCTGTTCAACCGTATGTGGCTGGCTCTGCTCGTTTACCTGCTTGCCGCAGTGGCCATCGGCACCCTTTTCGAGCTCTTGGGTCTGCCTGAGATGTGGGCGTCCCTGGCAGGCATTGCCTTGAACCTCATGCTGGCGCTGGAAGCAGATTCCGTCCGCCGCTGGACCCTGGCCCGCCGTGGCTGGCGCATCGTCGGCACCGTCGTTGGCCGCACACCGGCCGAATGCGAGCGCCGCTTTTTCGAGAGCTGGCTGCCGATCCAGCCGGAGCGGCATTCGCCGGCTCCCACACCCGCGGGCATACCGCCGATTCTGCCGCAGGCCGGAGCCGGTGCGGGCACGAGTGCCGGCTTCTTCCCCTCGGCCAACTCCGCTGCCGCATCGGCCGCGATGGGCGCCGTCCAACACGACACCCGCAGCCGCCTCGCCCGGCTGTTTGGCCGCAAGAGCTGATCCTTAGAGAATGCAGAACGCCGTCATCATCGACTATGGCTCCGGCAATCTTCACTCGGCCGGCAAGGCCCTGGAGCGCGCGGCCCGCGAGAGCGGGGCGGAGTACAAGATCGCGATCACGTCCGATCCTAAGGAGGTCCTGGCCGCCGACCGCATCGTGCTGCCCGGTGTCGGCGCCTTCGCCGACTGCAAGAACGGACTCGAGGCCATCCCTGGCATGCGCGTCGCGCTGGAAAAGGCCGTTCGTATTGACCTGAAGCCGTTCCTCGGTATCTGCGTCGGCATGCAGCTGATGGCGACGCGCGGTCTGGAGTTCGGCGTCACTGAGGGCTTCGGCTGGATCCCCGGCGAGGTCCGAGCGCTCGAGCCCAAAGACCCCGGCCTCAAGATCCCGCACATGGGCTGGAACACGCTGGAGGTACTGCGCCCGCATCCGCTGCTCGAGGGCATCGAAACCGGCGATAAGGGCCTGCACGCCTATTTTGTGCACTCCTACCATCTCGTCCCAGAGAACCGGGGCGACGTCGTCGCCGAGACTCGCTACGGCGGCCCGGTCACCGCCATCGTCGGCCGGGACAACATCGCCGGCACCCAGTTCCATCCGGAGAAGAGCCAGACACTGGGGCTGAAGCTGCTCGCCAACTTCCTTGCCTGGCGCCCCTAACACAAAGCGGCCCTGAAACGAAAAACGTCCGGAGTGCGAGCGAGGGAGAACTCGCACCCCGAACGTCGATCAATCAGTCTGTGCAGCGGCTTCCTCGAGCGCGTCCGCCCGTAGCCGATGGCGCACCCGGGCGGGTGCTCGATCTTAGGCGACCGCCGCAACGTCCTGATGATTTTCGAACCCGCTCACGACGCGGGCGGTCTCGGCCTCGCGCTGGCCGAAGGCGACGACGTTGGCGCCGGCCGCCGGAGCGGTCACTGGATATGCGGCGCCACGGCGGCGAAACCAGCGGATCGAGGTGTTGGTCAGCACCGCAGGATCCTCGACCGGCTGGATCAGCAGCCCGTCCTCATCGCCGAGCAGCCAGTTGAGCCGCGCCTCGATATCCTCCTGCGCATCCTCAGTGGTCAGGTACCAAATCTGCTCGAGCGGGCGCGCCCAGCGGACGCCGAGACCCATGATGATCTCGGCGAGGGCATGCTTCTTGGCGTTGGGGTTGGCGAGGTCGTAGGAGATCAGGTAGGTGCGCATTGCTTCGGCTTCCTTCGGGGGCGGGGGGTTGAGGGCAACAACGCGTTACTGAGGGCTTCTTGAGACTGCTTTTGGGGCTCGTTCCTCGG
>Ga0164243_10006683_pt1 | contig 17402 bp, 12 predicted proteins | sample OricompcompostOP_FD_108781 | JGI IMG/M metagenome (GOLD analysis project Ga0164243, IMG submission 108781) | Organic Plus compost microbial communities from Emeryville, California, USA - Original compost - Organic plus compost (OP) | ecosystem: Engineered > Solid waste > Mixed feedstock >... | reverse complement strand
GCTCCACGGACAGGAGAGGGCGGGGGAGGCAGCCGTGAACGACAGCCAGTGGGACGCCGTTTCGTACTGGGCTCTCGCGATCTGCTGGGGCCTGTTCACCGTGGTGTGGATCGCCGGGGCGGTCCGCAACGCGCGGCTCGGGCTCTCGGCGCGGCAGCGCCTGCGGCGGCACCGCTACGTCGCGGTGGCGGTGCTGGCCGTGGCCGTGCCGCTGATCGACCTGACGCCGGGCCGCGTGTGGGCGCCGCTGACGCTGTCCGCGGAGTGGGCGCGGGCGGCCGGGCTGGTGCTGCTGGTGGCCGGGGCCGCGTTCACGCTGTGGGCGCGCGGGGCGCTGGGCGCGATGTGGTCGTCCGCGGTGCAGATCAAGAGCGGGCACGAACTGCGCACGGACGGCCCGTACGCGGTCACCAGGCATCCGATCTACACCGGTCTGCTCGCGATGGTCGCGGGCTCGGTGCTGGTGACGGAAGTGGGCAGCGGGCTGGTGCTGTTCGTGGCGGCGGTGGTGCTGCTGGAGGCCAAGATGCGGGGCGAGGAGCGGTTGCTGAGCGAGACGTTCGACGGCGCGTACGAGCGCTACCGCGCGGAGGTGCCGCGGCTCGTTCCGGGCGTACGGCCGATGAGGCGCGGATGAGCGGCGCCCGACCCCGCGGCGCTCGACCTGACGGCGCCCAACACCGCGGCGCCCAACCCGACGGCACCGCCGATGAGTTGGCCACCGACCCGCCCGGCATATCCGACACGGCGCGGCTGGCGGAGGACATCAAGGCGGTGCACGGCATGCTGCGCGAAGCCGTCACGGCCGAGGCGCGGCGGCTGCCGGTGCCGCTCACTCCGCAGCAACTCCTCGCGCTGCGCACGCTGGTGGCCGAGTCCGAGCGCGGCGCCGAGCCCTCGATGTCCGAACTGACCGCGCTCATGGGCCTGTCCCACAGCACCGTCTCCGGCATCGTGACGCGGCTGGAGAAGCGCGGCCTGGTGTGCCGTGCGCGAAGTGCCGAGGACGGGAGGGTGACCCGGATCCGGCTCAGCGGTCCGGTGCGGCAGTGGCTGCACCACGACCTCCACGTGCGCTGGCGGCAGCCGCTGGCCGAAGCGCTGGACGGGCTGGACGGCGCCCGGCGTACGGCACTTGTGGACGGTCTCGCCGAGCTGCGGGCGGCACTTGAGCGGATCCGCACGGGCCCGTACGGCCGCACCGGTGAGGGCGACAGGCCCTAGTCGCGGGGGAAGTCCTCCGTCGTCAGCTGGAGTCCGACGACGGTGTGGGTCAGGTCGAGCGGTTTGCCGAAGGCGAGCGTCAAGTCGCTCTGGTACACGCCGTTTTCGGGCTCGGTGAAGACGTGGTTCCAGCCGGAGCGGGGGTCGGCGATCACGTAGACGGGCACTCCGGCGGCGGCGTAGACGGCCCGCTTGGTCACGTAGTCGTTCTCGGCCGTGTCCTTGGAGATGACCTCGGCCACGCACTCGATGTCCCGGTAGTCGCAGCGCCCTTCGTCGTCGGACCTGGCCCCCTCGGCGAGGGCGACGACGTCGGGGGCGAAGCCGTTCAGATGCCCCGGGAAGTCGAACCGTACGTCCGACTTGACCTGCCGCCGTGGGTAGCGGGTGCGCAGTTGGTCATAGATGGCGGCGATGATCTCCCAGTGCGTGTTCGTCTGCGGCGACATGTAGACGGTCCCCTCGACGATCTCGGTCTTGAAACCCTCGGGGACGGGCATCCGCTCCAGCCGTGCGAACAGTTCGTCGAGGCTCGGTTCGCCGTTGTCGGGCATCTCGGTCCGGCAGCCGTCGATCACGACGACGGTCATGGTGTCGCTCCCTCCCCAATGCCGCGTCCACGTGTGCAGCCGGATGATCAACGACGCGAGCAGACTCCGGTAACGCGCTTGCGTACTGTCCGTCTCCGTCCCGTCGCACCAAGTACCCCGCACAAACAGGCTGTTGGTCCCGGATCGGGGCTGTGCGTCGCCGGTGCGGTACGCAACGTGGCCGGTTCCGGCACGGTCAGTGAGGAAGCCCACTAATCGCGGCGGCGCAGACATGCAACCGCCCAGACCGGGCAGGGGTCGCCCTGGCCATGTGCCGCAAGCATGGCCCGAATTCGGCGGATCCGCACCTGCTCGCGCGGTGGCGGCCCGCCGGGTTGCTCTGCCAGTGGCGCGACCAATGGCGGCCGCCGGTGGCCGACGGCCGCTGCGGCGGCCGGAGTCGGGCCGGGCCGCGGCCGGTGCCCGGCGACGCGATGCCGGGCTCGGCGGCCGTACGGCACGCGCGTACGTACGTCGGCGTGTGCGTACGTCGGCGCGTGCGGCGCGGCAGAGCCGGACGAAACAGCGTGAGTCGGAAGACCGGAAGACCGGAAGGCAGCGGAAGAGCGTGTCCCTGATCGAGAGCGTTTTTGTGGGCGGCGTGTGGTGCGGCGCCGCGGACGGCGGTACGCGGGAGGTGGAGGATCCCGCGGACGCCTCGGTGCTCGCCGTCGTCGCCGAGGGCGGCGTGCGCGACGTGGACGCGGCGGTCGCCGCCGCCCGGCGGGCCTTCGACTCGGGCGAGTGGCCCCGTACACCCGTCGCGGAGCGGGCCGCGGTGCTGCGCCGCACGGCCGAGCTGCTGCAGCGCGACCGCGAGGAGATCGCGCTGACCGAGTCGCGGGACGCGGGCAAGACCGTCGCCGAGGGCCGGATCGACGTGGACGATGTGACCGCGGCGTTCCGCTACTTCGCGGATCTCGTCGCGGGCGAGTCCGGCGGCCGGGTCGTGGACGCGGGCGACGCGGACGTGCACAGCGTCGTCGTGCACGAGCCGATCGGCGTCTGCGCGATGATCACGCCGTGGAACTATCCGCTGTTGCAGGCCAGTTGGAAGGTCGCCCCGGCGCTGGCCGCGGGCGACACGTTCGTACTGAAGCCGAGTGAGCTGACGCCGCTCAGCACCGTCCATCTGTTCCGGCTGCTGGCCGAGGCGGGCGTCCCGGACGGCGTGGCCAACCTGGTGACCGGGCCGGGCGATCCGGTGGGCGCCCGGCTGTCCGCGCACCCGGACGTGGACCTGGTCTCGTTCACCGGCGGGCTGATCTCCGGTACGAAGGTGGCGCAGGCCGCCGCGCCGGGTGTGAAGAAGGTCGCGCTGGAGCTGGGCGGCAAGAACCCCAACGTCGTGTTCGCCGACGCCTGTTCCACCGACGAGGGCTTCGACACCGCCGTCGACCAGGCGCTGAACGCGGCGTTCATCCACAGCGGCCAGGTGTGCTCGGCGGGTGCGCGGCTGATCGTCGAGGAGTCCGTACGCGAGCGGTTCGTGGCCGAACTCGCCGCCCGCGCAAGCCGGATCCGGCTCGGCCGCGGCACCGAGGACGGCGTCGAGTGCGGCCCGCTGATCTCGGCGCAGCAGCTGGCGAAGGTCGAGGCGTACGTGGCGTCCGCGGTGGCCGAGGGCGCCACGGTGCGCTGCGGCGGCGAACGGCCCGGCCCGGACCCGTCCGGAGTGCGGCCCGCGGACGGCCACTTCTATCCGCCGACGGTGCTGGACGGCTGCCACCGCGAGATGACGGTGGTGCGCGAGGAGACGTTCGGGCCGCTGGTGACGGTCGAGACCTTCCGCACCGAGGAGGAGGCGGTCGAGCTGGCCAACGACACCGAATACGGGCTCGCGGCCGGCGTGTTCAGCGCGGACACCGCACGCGCCCGCCGCGTCGCGGCCCGGCTGCGGCACGGCACCGTGTGGATCAACGACTTCCACCCGTATCTGCCGCAGGCCGAGTGGGGCGGCATGGGCAAGTCCGGCGTGGGCCGCGAGCTGGGCCCGCACGGGCTGGACGAATACCGCGAGACGAAGCACGTGTACGAGAACCTGCGCCCCGCGCCGGTCCGCTGGTTCGCCGGCTGACCGCCGCACCCCCGGTGCCCCCGAGCGTGTAACCACGAGGAGCAGTTCCCCCCATGTCCCGATACGACTACGTCATCGTCGGCGGCGGTACGGCCGGTTCGGTGCTCGCCGCCCGGCTGACCGAGGATCCCGGCGCGCGCGTCGCCCTCGTCGAGGGCGGCCCGTCCGACATCGACCGGCCCGAAGTGCTCACGCTGCGCCGCTGGCTCGGCCTGCTCGGCGGCGAACTCGACTACGACTACCCGACGACGGAGCAGCCGCGCGGCAACTCGCACATCCGGCACAGCCGCGCCCGCGTGCTGGGCGGCTGCTCGTCGCACAACACCCTGATCTCCTTCAAGCCGCTGCCGTCCGACTGGGACGAGTGGGAGGCGAGCGGCGCCGCCGGCTGGGGCGCCGCCACGATGGACCCGTACTTCGGGAAGCTGCGGAACAACGTGGTGCCGGTCGGCGAGGCGGACCGGAACGCCATCGCGCGCGACTGGATCTCCGCGGCGACCGCCGCGCTGGGCGTGCCCGAGGTCGAGGGCTTCAACCGGCGGCCGTTCACGGAGGGCGCCGGCTTCTTCGACCTCTCCTACCACCCGGAGAGCAACAAGCGCTCGTCCGCGTCCGTGGCCTACCTGCATCCGCACATCGAGGCCGGCGACCGCCCCAACCTCGACATCCTGCTGGAGACGTGGGCGTACCGGCTGCAACTGGAGCCGGGCGAGGGGCAGTCGGCCGCCGGGCCGCGGGCCACCGGCGTGCACGTACGCGAGAAGGACGGCACCGAGCGGCTGCTGACCGCGGACCGCGAAGTGCTGGTGTGCGCGGGCGCCGTGGACTCGCCGAGGCTGCTGCTGCACTCCGGGATCGGGCCGCGCCGCGAGCTGGAGGCGCTGGGCATTCCGGTGCTGCACGATCTGCCGGGGGTCGGCGAGAACCTGATCGACCACCCGGAGTCGGTGATCGTCTGGGAGACGGACGGGCCGATACCGGGCAACTCGGCGATGGACTCGGACGCGGGCCTGTTCCTGCGCCGCGATCCTCAACTGCCGGGCCCGGACCTGATGTTCCACTTCTACCAGATCCCGTTCACGGACAATCCGGAGCGGCTGGGCTACGAACGGCCCGAGCACGGGGTGTCGATGACGCCGAACATCCCCAAGTCCCGCAGCCGCGGCCGGCTTTACCTCACCTCCGCCGACCCGGACGTCAAACCCGCCCTGGACTTCCGCTACTTCGAGGACCCGGACGACTACGACGACCGCACGCTCGTGGACGGCATCAAGGCCGCCCGCAAGGTCGCGGCGACGGAGCCGTTCGCGGGCTGGCTCAAGCGCGAGGTGTGCCCCGGCCCGGACGTCGTGTCCGACGAGGACATCAGCGCGTACGCGCGCCGCGTGGCGCACACCGTCTACCACCCCGCCGGCACCTGCCGCATGGGCGCGGCGAGCGACGAACTCGCCGTCGTGGACCCGGAGTTGAGGATCCGCGGACTGTCCGGCATCCGCGTCGTGGACGCCTCCGTGTTCCCCACGATGCCCAGCGTGAACCCGATGATCGGCGTGCTGATGGTCGGCGAGCGCGCGGCCGACCTGCTGCGCGCGGGCACCGGCGGCGACCGCGGCGGTGCAGCACCGATCGAACCCACGACCACGGCACCGGGAGGTGTTGCATGATGTCCGAGACATCCGAGCACAAGACCGCCGGCTCCCCGGCGGGCACGAAGGCCGATGCCCCGGTGTTCTCCGTACGCAACCTGTGGAAGGTCTTCGGGCCCGGCTCGAAGGCCCGGCGGATACCCGGCGACGACGAGCTTTCCCGGCTGTCCGGGCCGGAGTTGACCCGGCGCACCGGCTGCACGGCCGCCGTCCGCGACGTCTCCTTCGACGTGCACAAGGGCGAGGTCTTCGTCGTGATGGGCCTGTCCGGCTCCGGCAAGTCCACGCTCGTACGCTGCCTGACGCGGCTCATCGAACCCACGCACGGCGAGTTGGAGATGTACGGCGAGGACGTGCTCGGCATGGACCGCGCCAGGCTGCGCGAACTGCGCCGCCGCCGCGCCGCGATGGTGTTCCAGAACTTCGGCCTGCTGCCGCACCGCACCGTCCTCGACAACGTCGCCTACGGCCTGGAGATACAGGGCATGGGCCGGTCCCAACGGCGGGCCAGGGCCGAGGAGATGGTGGAGAAGGTCGGCCTGACCGGGCTGGCCCGCCGCCGGCCGGTGCAGCTGTCCGGCGGCCAGCAGCAGCGCGTCGGGCTGGCGCGTGCGCTCGCCGTCGACCCCGAAGTGCTGCTGTTCGACGAGCCGTTCAGCGCCCTGGACCCGCTGATCCGGCGGGACATGCAGGAGGAGGTCATCCGGCTGCACCGCGAGGAGGGCCGGACGATGGTGTTCGTCACGCACGACCTGTCCGAGGCGCTGCGCCTCGGCGACCGGATCGCGCTGATGCGCGCCGGCGAGATCGTGCAGTGCGGCACCCCGGAGGAGATCGTCGCCGCCCCGGCCGACGACTACGTACGTGACTTCGTCCGCGACGTGCCCCGCGAACAGGTCATCTCCGTCGGCCGCGCGATGCGCGCCCCGGTCGGCGACGAGGCGCGCAGCGGCGTCGCGCTGCCCCCGGACACGATCGTCTCCGAAGCCGTGGAGGCGGTGGCGCGCAGCGGCGGGCACGCGCGCGTGGTCCGCGACGGGCGCACCCTCGGCATCGTCGACGAGCACCGGCTGCTCGGCGTCGTCGCCGGACTGGATGGCGAGGACGGGGGCCTCGCGGGCGGCGGCCGTCCGGACGGCGACCCCGAGGCGGGGGAGGTGGCGCCCGCATGAGCACCGCCGCACCCGCCGCACCCTCTTCTTCCTCCGCCGGTGCCGACGGCGCCGCGGGCCGCGGCCCGGGCGAGGACGGCGACGGGCGGCCCGGGCGATCCGGGCGGCCCGGCGGCCGTTTCGGGTCCGCGCTGAGATCGGCGAAGCCGGCCGTCGTCCTCGCCGTGCTGCTCGTCGTCGTGGTCAGCGCCGCCGTCACCGGCAGCGGCACCTGGCCGCACGGCCTCGTCGCCCACGTCAAGGCACCGCTGGACGACGCCAGCAACTGGCTCACCGACAACCGCGACCGCAGCTGGATCTTCCTCTACTTCCTGCTGCACATCAGCAACGCGACCGAGGCTCTGGTCGACAACCTCTACGTGCTGCTGTCCTCGATCGGCTGGATCGGCGTGACCGTGCTGGCCACGCTGGTCTCCTGGTACGTGGCCGGCGCGGGCCGCTACCGCAGGTCGCTGCGCGTCGCCGGCACCACCGTCGCCACGTTCGCGATCTGCGGGGTGCTGAACCTGTGGGACTACGCGATGGAGACGCTCTCGCTGATGATCGTCGCCGTCGCGGCAGCCGCCGTACTCGGCGTGCTGCTCGGCCTGCTGGCCGGGCTGTCGGACCGGATGGACCGCATCCTGCGGCCCGTCTTCGACACGATGCAGGTGATGCCGGCGTTCGCGTATCTGCTGCCGCTGGTGCTGCTGTTCGGCATCGGCTCCCCGGCCGCGCTCGTCGCCACCGTCATCTACGCCGCACCGCCGATGGCCCGGCTCACGTCGCTCGGGCTGCGCGGCGCGAACCCGGCCGCGCTGGAGGCGTCCCGTTCGCTGGGCTCGACGGCGTGGCAGCGGCTGCTGACCGCGCGGCTTCCGCTGGCCCGCAAGGAGATGCTGCTCGGCCTGAACCAGACGATCATGATGGCGCTGTCCATGGTCGTGCTGGCGTCGGTGATCGGCGCGGGCGGCCTCGGCGACAAGGTCTACCAGGGCCTGGCCAAGGACAACTTCGGCATCTCGTTCCTCGCCGGGCTGGCCATCGTGCTCATCGCGATCTGGCTGGACCGGGCGACCGCCGCGGCCGGCGAACAGCTGGAGTCGCCCGCCGCCCACGCCACCGGCGACGGCACTCCGGGCCCGCTGGCGAAGCTGCGCGGCTGGCCGTCCTGGCTCGGCATCGTCCTGCTCGGCGTGCTCGCCTACCTCACCGGGCCGGTCGCCGGGCAGCGGTTCTGGCCGCCCGAGTGGACGGTGCGCTTCTCGGCACCGATCACGAAGGCCGTCGAGGCGTTCACGGGGAAGGTCAGCTCCGGTGTGCCGGTGCTCGGCGGTACCGACGTATGGGCCGCGCACCTCACCGAGTGGGTGCTCAACCCGATACGCGACGGGCTGCTGACGACGCCCTGGTGGGCGCTGCTGCTGCTCGTCGTCGTACTCGGCTGGGCCGCGGGCTCGTGGCGGGCGGCGGTGACGGGCGTGCTGTCGCTGGCCGCGATCGGCGTGATGGGCCTGTGGTCGAAGTCGATGGACACGCTCGCGCAGGTGCTGGTCGCGCTGGTGCTGACGCTGGTGTTCGGCGTACTGATCGGCATTCTCGCCGCCCGCGTGGACCGCGTGATGCGGGTGATCCGTCCGGTGCTGGACGTGATGCAGACGATGCCGCAGTTCGTGTATCTGGTGCCGGTCGTCGCGCTCGTCGGCGTCGGCCGCCCGGCCGCGATCTTCGCCGCCGTCGTGTACGCGCTGCCCGCCGTCATCCGCATCACCGCGCAGGGCCTCACCACGGTCGATCCGGCCGCGATGGAGGCGTCCAAGTCGCTGGGCGCGACCGGCTTCCAGCAGCTGCGCCGCGTCCAACTGCCGCTGGCCCGCCGTTCGTTGCTGCTGGCCGTGAACCAGGGCGTGGTGCTGGTCCTCGCGATCGTGGTGATCGGCGGCCTCGTCGGCGGCGGCGCGCTCGGCTACGACGTCGTGTACGGGCTGCAGAAGTCCGACCTCGGCGTCGGCCTCACCGCGGGCATCGCCATCGTCTGCCTCGGCCTGCTCCTGGACCGGCTCACGCAGTCCGCGGGCACGAGCAGCCGCGGCCGCGGACGGAAGGGCGGCGGTACCGCGTGACCCCGCCCGCAGCAGCAGCCGACCCAGCCGACGCAGCCGACCCAGCCGACAAGGACGGCACGACGAAGGAACTCCCCATGGACGCAGCCCAGTTGGCCACCGCCCGTACCCGGCGCCTGCGCCGCGCCGCCGTCGCGGGAGCGGGCGCCCTCGCCCTCGTGGCGGGGCTCTCCGCGTGCGGCAAGGCCGACCCGTACTACAGCGGGAGCGCGAAGACGGTGACGCTGCCCGTCGCGTCCTGGGCGGGCTCGGAGGCGAACGTCGCGGTCGCCAAGCAGCTTCTGGAGAAGAAGCTCGGCTACCGCGTCAAGACGACGCAGATGGACGAGCCCGTCATGTTCGACGCGCTCAACAGCGGCAAGGCCGACGCCATCATGGAGGACTGGCGCGGGGTGCCGAAGAAGGAGAAGAAATACGTCCAGCAGAAGAAAACCGTCAACTACGGCGGCGAGTTGGGCGTGACCGGGCACATCGGCTGGTTCGTGCCGACGTACTACGTCAAGAAGCACCCGGAGGCCCGCACCTGGAAGGGCCTGAGCAAGCTCAAGAACGACTTCCGCACCCCGGAGAGCGGCAACAAGGGCCAGCTGCTTGAGGGTTCGCCGTCCTACAGCACCTACGACAAGGAGATCATCAAGAACCTCGGCCTGCCCTACAAGACCGTGTACGCGGGCAGCGAGGCCGCGCAGATCAAGGAGATGCAGAAGAACTACGCGGCGCACAAGCCGTTCATCACGTACTGGTGGACGCCGCAGTGGCTCAACTCGAAACTCGACCTGACCGAAGTGAAGCTGCCCAAGCGGACGAAGGGCTGCGACGCGGTCCAGTCGAAGGTGGACTGCGCGTACCCGTACACGCCGCTGGCGAAGTTCTTCAACGCGAAGTTCGAGAAGCGGAACACGGACGCGGTGAAGTTCCTGAAGAAGTTCCACTGGTCCACGAAGCAGCAGACCAAGGTCGTGGAGTGGATGACCATCGACAAGATGGACACGGACGAGGCCGCGGCCAAGTGGGTCGAGGAGAACAAGGGCATCTGGCAGAAGTGGATGCCGAAGAAGAAGTGACCCTGGCGGTCGCCGACCCGGGGCGCGGGCACCGGCCCGGGGCGCGGGCACCGGCCCGCGTCCCGGGGGTCACTGTTCGCCCCTCCGCGCCGCGTCGAGAAGCCGCCGGCGCGCTTCTCCGTGCGCGACGGGCGCTTCCGCGAGACCGAGCGCCCGGTCTCGCTCAAGCTGCGCGAGTGCCAACGCGTCCTCCAGGTCTGCGAGTTCGGCCGGCGAGACGAGGACGGCCGCGGGCCGGCCGCGGTCGGTCAGCGTGACGCGCTCGTGCTGAGCCGCACGGCGAGCGAGGTCGGCGAGCTGCCCGCGGGCCTCGGCGATGGGGTACGCGTGAGACATGCCCGTAGTGTGCCAAGGAGTGGGCACCTGCCGGGGGTTCACCCGACCCGCCCAACTGGGCGGCGGCGTAGGCGACTTCACGGTTCCGCGGTCCGTCCCCGGAAGGAAGCTCACTTTCCGTGGCCCCCGCGTCGCGTTCCGGGCATAGTGGTGCGGGGGGCGAGACCGCGCTCCCCGCACCGTGCCGGAACAGCGGAGAGTGGACGATGGCGGCGGAGAGCGAACTCGGCGGCGACCTCAAGACGAACCCCAGGGTGTCCACCCTGGCCTACTTCGGCACCGAGCTGCGCATCAAACGCGAACAGGCCGGACTGTCCCAAGTCGCCTTCGCACAGCGCATGTTCTGCGACCGGTCGCACGTGTCCCGCATCGAATCGGCCGAGCGGGTCCCCACCGAGGACTTCGCCGAACGCTGTGACGAAGTACTCGGCACAGGCGGCTCGTTCACCCGCCTCTGGCCCATCGTGATCGAGCACGCGTACCCGGACTGGTTCCGGCCGTTCGTGGAGATGGAGAAGGACGCCCGGGAAATCTGGGACTTCGAAAACCAGGTGGTGCCGGGGCTGTTGCAGACGGAGGAGTACGCGCGGGCCCTGTTCGCGGCGGCCCGCGTGCCCAACGCGGACGAGCTGGTCGCAGCTCGGATGACCCGCCAGCACATCCTGGAGCGAGATGACCGGCCTCGACTGTGGGTCGTGATGGACGAGAACGTCATGCAACGCGTGGTCGCCGAACCCGCCCTCATGGCACGGCAGTTGAGGGCGATCATCGAGGCGGCGGAGGACGACCCGCGCACGATCGTCCAAGTCATCCCGTACGACGCGGGGGCACACGCGAGCATGGACGGGCCGTTCGCCGGCCTGACGATGAAAGAGGGTGCGGAGGTGGTCTGCACCGAGGGTCGAGTTCGCGGCCTCGTCATCGCAGCTTCGGATGACGTCGCCGAATATAGCTATCTCTATGATCTGCTGAGGGCGGACGCCCTGTCGCCCCGGGCCTCCCTCGACAAGATCGCCGCAAGAGCAAAGGAACTCTCCTCATGATTCGCGCTACCGGTCTGCCCGTCACGGCATGGCGCAAGAGCAGCTACAGCGGTCAAGGCGGCGGCAACTGCCTTGAAGTTGCTGACGACTTCGCGCACCGGGCCGTTCCCGTGCGGGACTCCAAGGTCCCGCACGGGCCCGCACTCCTCGTACCCGCCAACGCATGGCACGCGTTCGTCACGCGAGTGCGTGACGGCGGCTTCGACAACGCCTAGGTTCTGTCTTCGATCGCGAGCGGAGCCAGATGAGAAGTGCGGCGGCGGGTGACGGTGCCGAGGTACTCGCCGGTCGGGCCGCATCGGCTCATAACCGCGTGAGAAGGGCGTCGGCACGGACGCCGCCGCGCTGAACCCTCCTCAGCTTGGAACCGATGGTGCGCGCTTGAACGTGCTTGTTGCTGTTGGGAGTTGAGGATCGCGAGCCCCCCCTGACAAGCGGAGCCCCTGGACCGGGGGCATACGACGACACTTGTGCGCCCCGATTGCGGGGCCTGCGTTCGTGGGGTGCGAGCGGGCTCTCTCCGGCTCGGAACGGCCGAGAGCGAGGGGGGAAGAGGATGCGCAAAATGAGACGCCGAGCACCGCGGGTGCTCCTGGCGTGCGCCATGGCCGGTGTCCTGGGGGCAGGAGTGTGGCTGGGCACGGCGGCCCCGGGCCACGCCATCGAGGGGGGCTGGGAGGTCGACCACAGCAAGATCGATGGCACTGATATGGCACAGATCTGGCGGGGTAGCGGTGACAGTAAGAATGACCGGTTCCTCTGCTCAGCGACTGTCACGAGCGATAACAAAATTCTGACAGCCGAGCACTGCTTCAACGGCATCACCGTGAAGGATGTTTTCGTGCTGGTGCCCGACAAGAAACTTGGTGCGGGGGGCACTCAAACTAGAGTCATCCGCAAGGTCAGCCGCGGCGATCTGGCGGTGCTCACTACGAGTACGAAGAAGCTGAACCTCTGGGGAAATAAACCCGCCGAGCTGGGGCCGAACAGGCCCCCGGCGGTGAAGGACAAGCCTCGCTCCTATGGTTGGGGCAAGACCTGTCACTACTGTGGCGCGGCCCCGTGGCTCAAGGGCATCGTCACCAACGTGATCGACAACGGGCCCCTGCATGACACCATGGGCGGTCCTGCCTACCGGGTCCTGGCCCTTAAGGGCCGCATCCGGCCGGGAGACTCCGGCGGGCCGAACGGCTACTGGGACGGCGACCAGCGGGTGGTCACCGGAGTGGCCTCGACCTCCAAGATGGAGGGCCCTGCCTACGCAACCATGTCCGCGGCCTACGACAAGAAGGGTTGCAACCCCGACAAAACCTGCGTCTATAAATGGCTCCAGGATGAGGCCGGGATGAAGGTCCACAACTCTGGGCACGACCCAGACGGCGATCTGAAGAAGCGGAGCCTCCGCGTGATGCCGCTGGGCGACTCGATCACCGCGGGCGTACAGAGTTCGGACAACAACGGGTACCGGGACGAGCTGTACGACGCTCTGCAGGCCGAGGCCGGTCAAGGCCGCGTCGACTTCGTCGGCTCCGTGCGCAGGGGCACGATGTCCGACCGGGACAACGAGGGGCACCCGGGCGAGCGCATCGACGAGATCGCGGAGTACGCCAGGTGCGCCGTACCCCGGTACCAGCCGAACGTGATCACACTGCACGCCGGAACCAACGACTTCGACCAAGTCCACAAGCTGTCCACGGCGCCCCAGCGCATGAAGTCGCTGATCAAGCAGGTGCTGGCCGAATCGCCGAAGGCGGTGGTCGTGGTCGCCAAGGTCATCCCCACCGCAAAGCCCGGCATGCAGCCCCGCATCGACGCCTTCAACGCCAAGCTCCCCGGAATCGTCTCCGACCTGCGGGCAGACGGAAAGCGCGTGGTGCTGGCCGACACCAGTGACGTCAAGGTCAGCGACGGCCTCCAGAACGACTCACACCCCAATGACAGGGGCTACGCGAAACTCGGCTACGACTTCCAGAAGGGCGTCGAGCAAGCGGCGAGCAAGGGCTGGATCAAGAAGCCCGATTCCCAGAAGCCGCCCACGGGATGCAGGCCGGATCCCGGCGACGACGAGAGCAAGGCCGGCCCCGGCTGGCGTGCCCTGGGCGCCATCGCACCCGGCATGACCCATCCCTCCGGCCGCACCGATCTCGCCGACTTCGACGGTGACGGACGCGACGACTACGTGCGCATCCCGAAGAAGGAGGGGGAAGACGCACGCATTGCCCTGAACCGCAAGAGCAATAAGCCCGGCTTCCCGCAGTGGAAGGAGGTGGGCGCCAACTTCTTTATCGGCGGCTACGGGGGCTGGAAGCTCAACTTCGCCGACATCAACGGAGACGGGCGCGACGACCGAATCTTCGTCCGCGAGGGCAGCGATAAAACATACGTGCATGTGTACCTCAACACGGGCCTCAAGGACGGACAAATCCAGTGGGACTATCAAGAGAAAGCCGTCCTGGAACCCGGCCGTGTTCCGCAGGACGCCGTCCGATTCGCCGACGTCAACGGTGACGGCCGCGACGACTACCTCAGGGTCGGAAAGGACGGCTCCGTACACGCCTACTACAACCTCGGGCAGAAGAACGGCCAGGGGAAATGGCGCTGGAAGGAACACCGCAACTGGGCGCCCGGCGTCCCCTACGGCTCCCGCGACAAGCTGCGCCTGGCGGACGTCGACGGTGACGGAAAGGCCGACTACCTCATGGTCGGCAAACGCGGCGCCGTACACGCCTACTTGAACAGGGGCGGCAGGGGTCACGGCGGCTTCAGGGAGCACCGCAATTTCGTCAAGGAGACCGGATACCCGGGCGACAAGGCGACGTTCCGCGACATCAGCGGCGATGGAAGGGCCGACTACGTGGTCGTCTACGACGGCGGCTCCGTCCGGGCCTGGCTGAACCGGGGCGGCAACACCTAAAACCGCACCGATCGAACCCTCCCGTCGGGGCCTGGCGTACGCAGCCGGGCCCCGACGGCTTGCTCCAGTCGTCAGGGACGCGGCCCGAACAGCATGTGCGCGAGACGCTGCCGTATCTCCGGGCGGGCGAGCGCACTTCCGGTGCTGAAGCACGTAACGCCATCCGCGTCGCTGATGAGCTGCGGGGCGAAGTATGCAAGCCCAGGATCCTTCTGCATCACCGGGCACGGTCGTGTGGCAGAGGCTTGTCGGCGGACAACGGCGGCGCATCCGTTAGTTGAGAGGGCGGCGGGCTTCCCCGCCCGCCCTCCCCGCCGCTTCGAGAAGTCGGCACCGCGCTTCGTCGTGCGGGATGGGCTCTCCGGCGAGTCCGAGAGCCCGGTCCCGTTCAAGTCGGGCGACAGCTACGGCGTCTTCCCAATTCTCAAGCCCCGCCGGTGCGTTAGACATACGCGTCAGACATACGCGTATGTCTAACCAAAAAGCAGGGGCCGCCTGGCGGCAGGCCCTTTGCGGCGGCCCCCGGCGAAGGCCCGGCGTCAGCCGTCCGCGTCGGCGAGGCTTGCGGGCACCGCGCGGGTGGTGACCTGGAAGCGGTTCCAGGCGTTGATGGCGACGATCGTCGCGATGAGGCGGGCGAGTTCGGGCTGGTCGAAGTGCGCGGCCGCCTGCTCGTACACGTCGTCCGGCACTCCCGCGCCCGACGACAGTTCCGTGACCGCTTCGGTCAACGCCAGTGCGGCGCGCTCGCGTTCGCTGTAGAGGCCCGGGGTCTCCTCCCAGGCGGCGATCAGGTCCGTGCGCAGCTGGGAGATGCCCAGTTTGCGGGCGTCGGCGATGTGCATGTCCAGGCAGTACGCGCACTTGTTGATCTGCGAGGCGCGAATCTTGATCAACTCGCCCAGCACGGGGTCGAGTCCGTCCGCGGCGGCGGCCTGGAAGGCGGACATCCCTTTGTAGACGTCCGGGGCGGTGCGGAAGATCTCCATACGGGGGCCGGGCTGCGCTGAAGTGCTTGTCATAGGCCCGAGCGTACGGCGGCCGGGCCCGGCCCGGGCCCGGCACCGAGGTTCCCGTACGCCGCCGGCGCCGCGTGCGATACCCCACTCCGCAGACCACGACGCGTTCTCCGACCTGGGCCGGTGAACGTGCGCGCCCGGCGGCTGTGAGTCCACCCACACCGCGAATGCACCGTTTCCCGTACGGTCGCCCGGATCCGGAACCCCGCCGCCGGCGCCGGGGCGACCGGAGTGCCAGAGTCGCCGCACGACGGGAACCCCCCCATGCCCAGACCCGAAGCGCCCCGGCCGCGGACCGCCCGTACCGGGCCCCGCGCCCGCTCCCGGCCGTCCGCCCGTACTCGACGCATCCTGGCCGCAGTCGTGGCCTCCGGCGCCGCGCTGACGGTGCTCGGGTCGGCGAACGCGGCGGCGGACGCGGCCTCGGCGAACACGGCGAGCACGGCGAGCACCGTGAGCACGGCGGTCGACCGGTCCGAAGACTCAGGAGGGGACGGCGCGTACGGGCGGTCCGGCGGCTCGGACCGTTCCGACGCGGCGAAGGTCACCTGCCACTCGCGCGACGGGCGGCTGGCCGGCCGGCTGTCGCACGACATAGCCGGCGCCCTGCACGGCAGGCAGGGCACCGAGGCGGTCGCGCTCTACGACCGCCACACCGGCACCAGTTGCGACCTCCGCGGGCACGCGAAGTTCGACTCGGCGAGTGTGGTCAAGGTCACCGTGCTCGGCTCGCTGCTGCGGAAGGCCGAGGACTCGCACCGCAAGCTGACGGCGCACGAGAAGAAGGCCGCCACCGCCATGATCACCAAGTCGGACAACGAAGCGACGACCGACCTCTGGCACCGGGTCGGCGTCGACCACGTCAAGCACTTCCTCAAGCTCGCCGGCATGCGGGAGACCACGCCGGGACGCGGCGGCACCTGGGGCCTGACCCGGATCACGGCCGCCGACCAGGCGAAGCTGCTGAAGCTCCTCACCGCGCACAACACGGTGCTGCACGACAAGTCCCGCTCGTACGCGCTCACTCTGCTCAACAAGGTGGAGCGCGACCAGCGTTGGGGCACTCCGGCCGGTGCCCCGGACGAGGCCGTCACGCACGTGAAGAACGGCTGGCTGGAACGCTCCTCGCACGGCTGGCGCGTGCACAGCGTGGGCGCGTTCACCGGGCACCGGGCCGACGGAGGCGGCGCCGCCGACTACGGCATCGTCGTGCTCACGCACGGCAACAAGACGATGGGCCACGGCGTCGACTCGATCGAGCGGGCCGCCCGCGCCGTCCACCGCGATCTCGCCGACGCCCGCTGAGCGCGCCGACCGCCGTGCGGCGGACGGGAGTTGGGCTACGGGAGTCGGGGGAGCCGGGGTGCACCGGTCGCGCTCGCCGCACTCGCCGTACGGGCACACCCGCCGTACGGCCGCACCCGCCGTACGGCCGCACCCGCCGTACGGCCGCACCCGCCGTACGGCCGCACTCGCCGTCCGCTACGCCTGCCGGGAGGCCAGCCGCACGACCGTCACGTCCGGCGGCGCGCCCACCCGCACCGGCGGGCCCCACGCCCCGGCGCCGCGCGTCACGTACAGCTGGGTGCCGCCGAACCGGTCCAGGCCCGCGACCGTCGGATTGCCCAGCGCCATCGCGTAGTTGCCCGGCCACAGCTGCCCGCCGTGCGTGTGCCCGGACAGCTGGAGATCGACGCCGTGCGCCACCGACTGGTCGATCTGTACGGGCTGGTGCGCGAGCAGTACGGACGCGCGCGAGGGGTCGCGGCCGCCCAGCGCCTTGCCGAAGTCCGGGCCCTCGCCGGCCTGTTCGCCGAGCACGTCGTTGACTCCGGCGAGGTCGAAGCCGGGCAGTTCGCGCCGCGCGTTCTCCAGCGGGTGCACGCCCAACTCGCGTATGTGCGCGACCCATTCGTCCGCGTCCCCGAAGTATTCGTGGTTGCCCGTCACGAAGTACGCGCCGTGCCGCGACCGCAGCCGCCTCAACGGCTCGGCGGCCGGGCCGAGTTCGGCCACGCTGCCGTCCACGAGGTCGCCCACGACGGCGATCAGGTCCGGCTGGGTGTGGTTGATCGTATGGACGATGCGTTCGGTGTGCGCCCGGCCCAGCACCGGGCCGAGGTGGATGTCGCTGACGACGGCGATGCGGTAACCGTGCGCGGAGCGCGGCAGTTTGGCCAGCGGCACGGTGATCCGCTTCACCGCGGGCCCTTTG
>Ga0164243_10006682_pt1 | contig 17403 bp, 11 predicted proteins | sample OricompcompostOP_FD_108781 | JGI IMG/M metagenome (GOLD analysis project Ga0164243, IMG submission 108781) | Organic Plus compost microbial communities from Emeryville, California, USA - Original compost - Organic plus compost (OP) | ecosystem: Engineered > Solid waste > Mixed feedstock >... | reverse complement strand
GACCAGCTGCTGTGCCACGTCCTCGGCGCACCGGACAAGGAGCAGTGGAACCTGGAGCCGTGGCGTCCCCAGGTCGACGCCCTCACGATGCTCACCTCCCGCTGCAACCCGAGCTGACGCTCGCCGGGACCCAGCACCCGCGCCGGGCCGGCGACCGGACCCCGACGAAGCCGGCAAGCCGGACGGCGACCGATCCGGAGGCAGACCGACAGGCCGACCAGCGAGGAGCCGGCAGCACGTCGACCAGGGCGAGCGACGGCTGCACCCGACGTCCCCGCCAGCGAGAGAGCCGGGGTAGGCCGAGACCCGACCGGCCACCGACCGGGAGCCCGGGCGGGGCCGGCCGCGCACCGGCGCCGGTCCACGGCCCGTCGTCAGGACAGCAGACGGCGACCCCGCCGCGGGACGACCCCGCGCCGCGTTCCAGTTGCGGGCGACCCCGAACGGTATGACGCTCGTCACATGAAAGCGCTTCCTACCTCGGCCGAGGGTGCGCCCGTCGTGTACGACCGCGACGGGTCGTCCGGGGCAGCGTCGCGCTCCCGGGCGGCGTCAGGCTCCGGGGCGGCTGGCGGTTCCGGGGCCCCTCCCGACGCAGGGCACGGGAGCGGCGACGGGCACGGGAGCGGCGACGGCCGTCCGGCCACCCCCCGGGGCACCGGCGGCGCCGACGGTGCACCCGTACCCGGCGGCTCGACCATCTACGACGTCGCCCGTCGCGCCGGGGTCGGCATCGCCACCGTGTCCCGCGCGCTGCGCGGCTCTGCGCCCGTCGCTGAGGCCACTCGCGCCCGGGTGCTGGCCGCCGTCGCCGAGCTGGACTTTCGCCCCAGTCACCTGGGCACCTCGTTGGCCGAGCGTCGGCACGCCGCCAACGGCATCGTCTTCCCCGACCTGTCCGGTCCGTACTACGCCGAGGTGCTGCTCGGCTACGAGGAGGCCGCCTCCCGGCTGGGCCGCAGCGTGCTCGTCATGGCTACCCGAGGACGGCCCGACGCGGTGTCGGCGGTGCGCGATCTGGCCGACCGGGTGGACGGGCTCGTCGTGCTGGGGCGCACCGTCCCCGACGACGTCCTGGCGGCGCTCGCCGCCACCCTGCCGGTGGTCCTCGTCGCGCGGCCCGCGCTGGACGGCACCGACGCCATCCGCACCGCCGGGCGTGCGACGGCCGGGGCGCTGGCCGAGCACCTGGCCGCCCACGGCATCCGGCGAGCGCGGTTCCTCGGCTCCCCCGACGCCTCACCGGACGCGGCCGACCGCTGGCGCGGGGCACGCGACGCCTTCGACCGCTTCGACGTGGGCCTGCCGGTCGTGGACTGCCGCTTCGACGAGGCCTCCGGCCGGGCCGCGGCCCACGCTGTGCTGTCCGGCAACGCCGGCCCCGACGCGCTGGTGTGCGCCAACGACGAGATCGCCCTCGGGGCGGTGCAGGCCGCCGAGGACCTCGGCCTGCGCGTCGGCCGTGACATCGCCATCACCGGCTGGGACGACGTCATGGCGGCGCGCCACGCCCGTCCTGCCCTCACCACCGTCCGACAGCCCATGCGCACGCTCGGCGCCCTGGCCGCCGAGGTGCTGGACGAACGGATCACCGGAGCACGCACCACCCCGCGGCTGGAGACGCTCCCCACCGAGCTGGTGGTGCGGGCGAGCTGCGGGTCCCATCCCTGACGACGCCCACCTCGGGCGCCCGTCCGGCGCGAGGAGGAAGCGATGAGAAGGACCGCGCGCGTCAGCGTCGCCGCGTTGGCCGTCACCACCTTGGCCCTGACCGCCTGCGGACGGTCGGACGACACGGGCACCGGACAGCCGGAGTCCACACCGATCAGTGGGGGCCCGGCCACCGGCACGGTGACCGTGTGGGCCATGGGCACGGAGGGCGAGGCGCTCGGCGACTTCGTCCAGGAGTTCACCGCCCAGAACCCCGACGTAGACGTCCAAGTGACGGCCGTCCCATGGGACGCCGCCCACGACAAGATCGCCACCGCCATCGCCGCCGGCGAGGTCCCGGACGTGTCGATGATCGGCACCACGTGGATGGGCGAGTTCGCCGCCACCGGCGCCCTCGACGCCACCCCGGACGGCGTCGTCGACCCGGAGGCCTTCTTCCCCGGCGCTTGGGACTCCACGCAGGTCGGCGGCACGTCCTACGGGGTCCCCTGGTACGTCGAGACCCGGCTGCTGTACGTCAACACCGCGCTGGCCGAGCAGGCCGGGGTCAGCCCGACGCCGACGACCTGGGAGGAGCTGACCGACCTGGCGAAGGGCCTGCAGCAGGCCGGTGCCGAGTGGGGCATCAACCTGCAGCCCGGCGAGACCGGCTCGTGGCAGACCTTCCTGCCGTTCGCGTGGCAGGCCGGAGCGCAGATCACCGACGACGACGGCACACAGATCACCCTGGACACCCCGGAGATGGTCAAGGCGCTGGAGTACTACCAGTCCTTCTTCACCGACGGCGTCGCCCCGACCGAGCTGCCGGAGGGCGACCTGGAGCCGGGCTTCGTCGACGGGCGGATCGGGGCGTTCGTCTCCGGCCCGTGGCACATCGGGCTGCTGGAGGAGACCGGCGGCGCGGGCTTCATGGACGGGGTGACGCTGGCCCCGATGCCGGTGGACGCCCAGCCCGCCTCGTTCATCGGCGGCAGCAACCTCGCGGTGTTCAGCGAGTCGCAGAACCGCGACGCCGCCTGGAAGCTCGTCCAGTGGCTCAGCGAGCCCGACGTGCAGGCCGAGTGGTACCGCACGACGAGCGACCTGCCCGCCGTCGAGAGCAGCTGGGACCAGGGCGACCTGGCCGACGACCCACGGCTCGCGGTATTCGGCGAGCAGATGGACACGGCCGTCGCCCCGCCGTCGATCCCCAACTGGGAGCAGATCGCCACGGTGATCGACACCGAGCTGGAGAAGGTGACCAAGAGCGGCGAGGACGCCCAGCAGGCCGCGACGACGATGCAGCAGCAGGCGGAGCAGATCGGGACGGGGCTGTAGCCATGGCCGCCACCGTCACCGCGGGGCCCCGGGTGCACGGCCGGCGCACGACCGCGCCCGCCGCCACCACGGGCTCCGCCGCCCGCCCACGCCGCTCGTCCCCGCTGCGGCGTCGCCGGAGCCTGGTCGCCTGGGGGCTGGCCGCGCCGTTCGTCGTGCTGTTCCTGGTGTTCACCGCGTGGCCGGTGCTCTCGTCACTGCTCATGAGCGTCACCGACCTGCGCAGCCGTGACCTGCGCAACCCGTTCGCCGTCAACGTCGTCGGGTTCGACAACTTCGCCACGGTGCTCACCGACCCCGCGTTCCACACCGCGGCGCTCAACACGCTGTATTTCGTGGTCGTCGGGGTGCCGCTCACGATGCTGCTGGCCCTGGCCGTCGCCGTCGCGCTGAACACCGGCATCACCCGGCTGGCCGGGTTCTTCCGGGTCGGCTACTACCTGCCGGTCGTCACGTCCATCGTCGCCGTCGCCGTGGTGTGGCGGTTCCTGCTGCGACCGGACAACGGGCTCATCAACGAGGTGCTCGGCTGGTTCGGCATCTCCGGCCCCGACTGGCTGGGCAGCACGACGTGGGCGATGCCGTCCCTCATCGCGATGGCCGCCTGGCGCAGCATGGGCACGCTCGTGGTGATCTTCCTGGCCGGGCTGCAATCGGTCCCGAAGACGTTGCACGAGGCGGCCGCGCTGGACGGCGCCAACGCCTGGCAGCGGCTGACCCGGGTGACGCTGCCGACGATCCGCCCGACGCTGCTGTTCGGCGGCGTGATCACCGGCATCGGCTTCCTGCAGTTCTTCGAGGAGCCCTTCGTCATGACGCAGGGCGGTCCGCTCGGCAGCACGATGTCGGTCGCGTACCTCGTCTACAACACGTTCGGCTTCGGTAACTACGGGATCGCCGCGGCCATGAGCTACGTGCTGTTCGTCGCGATCGTCCTGCTCACCGTCCTGCAGTTCCGGCTGCTCGGCGAGCACGACGGTCGTCACCGGCGGCGCCGCCACCCGGCCACCACGGCACCGGCCGCACCTGCGCCGGCCCCCGCAGCGGGCACCGCCGGCCTGGCCGGCACGCCAGGCGTGGCCGTACCACGAGGAGGTGTCCGATGACCGCCGCCCTGGACGCCGCCACCCGAGAGGTGGCCCGGCGGCCCCGCGGCGCCGCCGGCTCCCACATCGGCGAACCGCGGCCGCGCGCCTGGCTGTACGTCGTGCTCGGCCTCGGCCTGGTGCTGGTGGTCACACCGTTCGTCTGGATGGCGCTCGGCGCGCTGAAGACCGAGGGCGAGCTGCGCGCCAACCCGCCGACCTGGCTCCCGCGCGAAGCCACCTGGGACAACTTCCGCGAGCTGTTCACGCGGCTCGACTTCCCGCAGTTCTTCGCGAACTCGGTGGGTGTCGCGCTCGCGGTGACGCTGGGCAACCTGCTGTTCTGCTCGATGCTCGGCTACGCGTTCGCCAAGATCGACTTCTGGGGCCGGCGCTGGCTGTTCCGGCTCGTGCTCGCCACGCTGATGATCCCCGGGATGGTCACGCTCGTCCCGCTGTTCGTACTGGTGAGCAACCTCGGCATGGTCAACACCTACTGGGGGCTGATCCTGCCGTTCCTGGCCGGGCCGTTCGGCGTGTTCCTCATGCGCCAGTTCATGCTCGGCATCCCCGACGAGCTCATCGACGCCGCCCGCGTGGACGGCGCCGGCGAGCTGCGCATCTTCGCCCGCGTCGTCATGCCGCTGTGCAAGCCGGCCCTCGCGACGCTGGCGATCCTCACGTTCCTCGCCTCGTGGAACAACTTCCTGTGGGCGCTCGTGGTGGCCAGCACCGAGGACATGTACACGCTGCCGGTCGCGCTGGCGCTGTACTCCGTCGGCCAGAACAGCACCCGGTACGGCCTCCTGCTGGCCGGTGCCGTCGTGGTCGTCGTCCCCGTCCTGCTGGTCTTCCTCGCGCTGCAGCGCCACTTCGTCCAAGGCCTGGCGACGACAGGGCTGAAGTCCTGAGGTCTCCGGCCCTGCCCTCGTCCGCGACACCGCTCGCACGATGTCGCACCGCACACCCGACACCCGTGCACACGCGTGCACGCCGAGAAGGGCTCACCGATGAGACTCCTGCAACCGAGACACCTGCGATCACTGGCAGCGGCCGGCGCGGCGGCCTGCCTCGTCCTGGCCGGCACGACCAGCGCCGGCGCGACCGCCCACCACGGGAACCATGGCCCCGCCGCCGGCCTCACCCGGCAGGACCGCGCCGACCTGCACCGCTGGGCGACCGACACCTGGGCGTCCTTCGTCGCGATGACGGACGACCGCACCGGGCTGCCGGCGGACAACATCGACGCCGACCTCGACCCCGCCTCCCGGTCCGGCTATACCTCACCGACGAACATCGGCTCGTACCTGTGGTCCACGGTCGTCGCGGAGCGGCTCGGGATCATCGGGAAGCGCGAAGCCCGCGACCGGCTGTCCCGGACGCTCACCACCGTCGCGACCCTGGAGCGTCACGAGCCGAGCGGCATGTTCTACAACTGGTACGACGAGGCCAGCGGCGCCAAGCTGACCGCCTTCCCGAGCGGGGAGACCGTCTACCCGTTCCTGTCGAGCGTGGACAACGGCTGGATGGCGGCCGCCCTCATGGTGGTGCGCAACGCCGAGCCGTCGCTGCGCCGGGCCGCCGACGCCGCGCTGGAGCCGATGGACTTCGGGGCCTTCTACGACGCCGACCAGTTCGGCGGGGAGCGTCCCGGCCAGCTCCGCGGCGGCTTCTGGGTCGACCCGCCCGCGGCCGACCAGTGCACCGAGCCGGGCGACGTCGCCGGGTCGCCGGTGCTGTTCACCTGCCACCACTATGACCTGACGAACTCCGAGCCGCGCATCGCCTCGTACATCGGCATCGCCCGCGGGCAGATCCCGCCGGAGCACTACTTCGCCACCAACCGCACGTTCCCGGCATCCTGCGACTGGGACTGGCTGGAGCAGCGGCCCGTCGGCGAGACCCGGGAGTACCTGGGCCAGCAGGTGTTCGAGGGGGCGTTCACCTACCGCGGTATGCGCATCGTCCCGACCTGGGGCGGCTCGATGTTCGAGGAGCTCATGCCCGACCTGTTCGTGCCGGAGGCCCGCTGGGCACCGCACTCCTGGGGTGTCAACCACCCGCTGGCCGTGCGGGCGCACATCGCCCACGGGCTGGACGAGGCGGGCTACGGCTACTGGGGCTTCTCCCCGGCCAGCGACCCGTTCGGGGAGTACGGCGTGTGGGGTGTCGACGAGATCGGCATGGACCCCGGCGGCTACCCGTCGGACGCCGAGCACACCGACGTCGACCGCGGCTACGACGGCTGCCGGGAGGGCACCAACCCCGCGCCCGGCGGCCCCGAGCCCACGTTCGGCGACGGGGTGGTGACGCCGCACGCGGCGTTCCTCGCCCTGCCGTACGCCCCACGGGAGGCGGTCGACAACCTGCGCGGCATCGAGCAGGACCTGGGAGCCTACGGCGCCGGCGGGTTCTACGACGCGGTGGCGGTCCGGTCCGGCACCACCGCGCAGCGGTACCTGTCCCTCGATCAGGGGATGGTCATGGGCGCGCTGGGCAACGTGCTGGGCGGAGACGTGCTGCACGAGGCCTTCGGCACGCGGCAGGTGGAGAAGGTGTTGCGCCCGCTCATCGGCCAGGAGCGGTTCGGCGCGGGGCTGGTCACCGAGGACGGGACGACAGTGCTGCCCGGCACGGGCCACACCAGCGAGGGGGAGCGATGACAGGACGTACGACCACCGGCGAGCCGGTCGCCGACGGCACCACGGGGACGGAGGGCGGCGCGCGGGCGGACTGGGAGGCACGCATCGGCCGGGCGTCGGACTCCACGGCCGCCGGCCAGAACGTGCCGGTGCTGGACCCGCCGGGCAACCTGCACGTCGAGCCCGGCGTCGGCCAGGTGACGCTGCACTGGGACCCGGTCGACGGAGCCATCGGCTACCAGGTGCTGCGCGTCCCGGCCGACGGCGGCGACCCGGCCCCCCTCGACCACTCCGGCGGCGACGTGTTGTCCGTCCCGCACGGCCCGTACGCCGACACGACCGGTGAGCCGGGCGTCGTCTACCGGTACGCCGTGGCGAGCGTGTCCCACGTGGACCTCACCGGGCCGCCGTCCCCGACCGTCCCGGCCGCCTCGCTCCCGGCGGGCGACACCTCGCCGGAAGTGGGTGTGCGGGTCGACGTGCAAGAGGTGGTGCGAGCGCTGCCCCGCCCGTGGCGGCCGATGATCGGCTCGGAGCACCTGAGCCTGCTGCTCAGCCCCGACACCGTGGCGGGCCAGTCCATCGCCGACGACCTCGCCTCCGCGCTGCGGGCCGCGCACGATGACCTCGGGGTCGCCGCCGTGCGAGCCCACGCCATCCTGTGCGACGACCTGGGCGTCTACCACGAGGTCGACGACGAGCCCGTGCACGATTTCAGCGGCGTCGACGCGGTGTACGACCGGCTGCTCGCCCTGGGGCTGCGGCCCGTCGTCGAGCTGTCGTTCATGCCGCGCGACCTGGCCAGGGACCCCGACGCCACCGTCTTCGAGTACGGCGCCATCATCTCCCCGCCGAAGGACTGGGACCGCTGGGCGGACCTGGTCCGGGACCTCGTCACCCACCTGGTCGACCGCTATGGGCGGGACGAGGTGCGCGAGCACTGGGCCTTCGAGGTGTGGAACGAACCCAACCTCGAGGTGTTCTGGAGCGGCACCCGGGAGGAGTACTGGCGGCTGTACGACGTGACCGTGCGCGCCGTACGCGACGTGGACGACCGGCTGGTCGTCGCCGGTCCCTCCTCAGCGGCGGTCGGCTGGGTGGAGGAGCTGCTGGAGCACGTGGACGCCTCCGGTGCACCGCTCGACGCGGTGTCCACGCACACCTACGGCAACGCCCCGCTCGACCTGCGCGCCACGCTGGTGCGTCACGGTCGTCCGGAGACCCGCATCTGGTGGACCGAGTGGGGCGTCACCCCGACGCACTTCGGCAACGCGAACGACGGGGCGTTCTCCGCTGCCTTCCTCGCCCGCGGCATGCGGTCCGCTGCCGGTCGCCTCGACGCGCTGTCCTACTGGGTGGCCTCCGACCAGTTCGAGGAGCTCGGCCGCCCGCCTCGGCTGCTGCACGGCGGTTTCGGTCTGCGGACCGTCGGCGACCTGCGCAAGCCGCGGTGGTGGGCGCTGACGATGCTGGAGCGGCTCGGGCGCGACGAGGTGGACGCGCGACTGGCCGGTGACGGGGCCGGGGCCCTCGTCGAGGCGTGGGCCTCACGGGACGTGGACGACGACGGGCACGTGCGCCGGGTCGCCGTCGCGCTGTGGAACGGGACCCTCGACCAGAGCAAGGTCAACGGGTCGGACATGCTGGGCCGGACGGCGCGGCTGGTGCTCGACGGCCTGCCGCCCGGGTCGTGGACGGTGCGGGAGTCCCGGGTCGACGCGACGCACTCCAACATCGGGGCGGTGTTCGAGGGCATGGCGCCGGGGGCCGACTGGCCGGACGTGGAGCAGTGGGAGGTGCTGCGGGCCTCCGACGCGCTGTGGGCGCAGGAACGTGAGCCGTTGACGGCCGGCGGGGCACCGGTGGAGCTGACGGTCGACCTGCCGAGCCCGTCGGTCGTCCTCCTGGAGCTGACCCCCGCGCCCTGAGCCGCGGGGGTCGCCGGCGTCCCGTCGGATCCCGCCGCTCTTCCGCCCGCGCCCCGTCCAAGCCCGCCGCTCTTCCGCCCGCGCCCCGTCCAAGCCCGCCGCTCTTCCGCCCGCGCCGTGTCCAAGCCCGCCGCTCTTCGGCCCGCCCGGTCCGACACGCCGGACGACACGCCGCGGACGGGCATCCGCACGGGCTCCGGCGACGCAAGAGCGGCGGGATCCGACAGCCCGGCGACGCAAGAGCGGCGGGATCCGACAGCCCGGTCACCCAAGAGCGGCGGGACCCGACAGCCCGGTCACCCAAGAGCGGCGGGATCCGACAGCCCGGTCGGGGAAGAGCGGCGGGACCCGACAGGTGACGGGACCGGGCCGGGCCTCGGCGGGCGGGGGCACGGGGTCAGCGGGTGGGCGTCAGCGGGTGGGCGTCAGCGGGTGGGTTTGGGCTCGGGGCGGGGCATCGCCCCGGAGGCCCGCAGCGCCCGCAGGTAGGCCCGCGCCTCGTCCTGCCGGGCGGCCTCCGCGCCGGAGGCGATCGGCGCCCGCAGGTGTGCCTGCTCGTACCCGAAGGCGTCGACCAGGTCCTGCGCGTGCGGGCGCAGCCGGGTCAGCAGCCGGTCGATGTAGGAGGTCACCGTCCGTGCGCGTCCGGCCGACAGCCGTCCGTGCACCAGGTACCAGGCCAGGTGCCGCTCGACGAGCCCCAGCCCGAACAGGTCGCGCAGCCACGTGAGCACCTGGCGGGTGCCGGGGTCCTCCACCCGGCCGAGCGCCGCGGTGAACGACTCCCACTGCACCAGCTCGGCGTGCGCCCGAGCGGCCTCGACGAGCGCGTGCTGCTGGGCGTTGACCAGGGCGGCGGCGGTCACCGGGTCGGCCTTCTGCGCCGGGCGCAGCGCCTGGGCGACCTCGGCGACCATCGTCTCCACGCGGTCGACGAGCAACGCCCGCTGGGTTCCCGTCTCGCGGAGCTGTCCCGCGGAGCGGCGCGGATCACCGATGTCCGTCAGCACCTGCACAGCGCGCTGCAACGGCGTGCGGTGCAGCGCGGCGTCCGACGCCCGCTCGGCCACCAGTCGAGCCACCCGCACGGCGTCGAGGTGGGCGAAGCCCTGCGCGTGGTCCGCCAGCAGCCGCTTGCCGACGAGCTGGTAGAGCACGGTGTTGTCGCCCTCGAACGTCACGTACACGTCCAGGTCCGCCCGCAGGCCGACGAGCCGGTTCTCCGCCAGGTACCCGGCCCCGCCGCAGGCCTCTCGGCAGGTCTGTAGCGTGCGCAGCGCGTGCCAGGTCGACGTCGGCTTGAGTGCCGCGGCGAGCGTCTCCAGGTCCTGGCGCGTCTGCGGGGTGTCGTTGCGACCGGAGAAGACATCGTCGAAGGCCGCGAGCAGGTCTTCATGGGCGAACCCGGCGGCGTACGTCTCGGCCAGCAGCGGCAGCAGCCGGCGCTGGTGCTCCCCGTAGTCGAGCAGCACCACCTCGTCCGTCGGCGAACCGGCGGTGAACTGCCGGCGCTGGTTGGCGTAGGTGATCGCGATAGCCAGTCCGAGGCGGGAGGCGGCCACCGCGGCGCCGTCGAGCGACACCCGGCCCTGCACGAGCGTGCCCAGCATGGTGAAGAACCGCCGGCCCGCGCTGGCGATCGGCGAGGAGTACGTGCCGTCCGGTGCGACGTCCCCGTACCGGTTGAGCAGGTTCGTGCGCGGCACCCGGACGTGGTCGAACCAGAGCCGACCGTTGTCCACGCCGTTGAGCCCGCCCTTGAGCCCGTCGTCCTCACCGGCGACGCCGGGGAGGAAGTCCCCGGTCCGCGGGTCCCGGATCGGCACGTAGACCGCGTGCACCCCGTGGTCGACCGGCGGCCGGCCGACCGGGGCGGTGACGAGCCGGGCGAAGACGACGGCAGCCGTCGCGTGCTGGGCCGCGTTGCCGAGGTAGTCCTTGCGCGCGGCACGGAACGGGGTGTGGACGACGAGCTCGTGCGTCGCGGGGTCGTAGGTCGCGGTGGTCGCGAGGCTCGCCACGTCCGAGCCGTGCCCCGTCTCGGTCATCGCGAACGCGCCCGGTACCGCGAGCGACAGGGCGTCGGCCAGGAACTCGTCGTGGTTGCGCTCGCTGCCCAGGTGGAGGATCGCCGAGGCGAACAGCCCCCACTGCACCCCCGACTTGATCTGCAGCGAGGGGTCCGCCGAGCCCAGCTCCTCGAACCGCGCCAGGAACCCGCCGTGGTCGTTGGCGCCGCCGAACCGCTCGGGGAAGGCCCGGTGCACGTCCCCCTCGGCGACCAGCAGCCGCAGCTGGTCGAGCACGCGCTGCCGGTGCTCGGCCGTCGACAATCCGTCGAGACGGTGGAAGCGCGGGTCGGCCATGAGCGCTCGGGCGGCGCGGCGCTCGTCGGCATAGTGGCCCAGCAGCAGCCGGGTCAGGGAGGGCACGTCCACCCGGGGCTCGTCGGCCTCCGCCGGCACAGCGGGCGTCGTGTCCACAGGCTCGCGCGGTGCGGTCGTCGTCATCCTCGACCCCTCTCCTCGGCCCGAGCGCGGTGGGCGCTCTCGGGCTCCCGCTCGCCCTCGTCCCCGACCGCCCGGACGTCCCGGGCGGTCGACATGGCGCCGACGGGCCGGGGGTCGCCGACGGTCCCGGCGTCGGCGGCGGTCCGGGTGCCTCCGGCGGTCCGAGGGCCCCCGGCGGTCGGGGTGCCTCCGGCGGTCCGAGGGCCCCCGGTGGTCCGCGTGGTGCCCAGCAGCCCGACGGCCCCGGCCCACAGCCAGTCCGTCAGCAGGCCGGCGAGCGTCTCGCGGTCCGGGGTCCCGGGGTCGTCGCAGTGCACCACCCAGCGCTCCGCCGCGCCCCGGACGAAGCCGACGGCGCCGGCGGCCCAGGTCGCCACCAGCCCCGCCGCGTCGTCGGCCGTCCCGGCGAAGGGCGCTGCGACCAGTGCCGTCACGGAGTCCAGGAAGTGCCCGACGGAGTCCACGGACCCGTCCCGGGTGACGAACGCGTATACGTGCGGCGAGGACTCGACCGTCTCCAGGTAGACGCCGACCATCGCGCGCAGCCCGTCGTACGGCGTCGGGGCGGTGCGCAGCACCTCAGCCAACGCGTCCCGCACGCGTGCCACCACCGCCTCGGCGACAGCCATCTGCAGGCCGGTCTTGTCGGTGAAGTAGCGGTAGACGATCGACTTCGAGGTGCCGGCGGCAGCGGCGATCTCCTCCATCGACACGTCGGGCCCCCGGTGGTGGACCGTCCGGCGTGCGACGCGGACCAGCTCGGCACGGCGGCTCTCTCGGTGGTCCGCCCAGCGGGTGGAGCGACCGTCGGCGGCGGCCCCGTCGACCGCCGCGGCGGCCAGAGCATCTGTGACCTGGCTCACGAGACCGACGGTATCAGGTACCGTGGGTCCCGGACACACTCGCCCGGTCCCGTCCGGCCCGCCTCGCCACCGCCCGCCCGCCGGACCCGCACGACGACGCGCAGGAACCGAGAGGAGCACCGCATGCCACCGGTCCACCGGGAGCACGGCCCCGAGCAGCGACCCGCCTACGTCCTGGGAGCGAACCGCATCCCGTTCGCCCGAGCCGGCGGCCCCTACGCCCACGCCAGCAACGGCGACATGCTGACCGCGACGCTCGACGGGCTCGTCGCACGGTTCGGCCTGCAGGGCGAGCGTCTCGGAGCCGTGGCCGCCGGCGCGGTGCTCAAGCACAGCCGTGACTTCAACCTCACCCGTGAGGCGGTGCTCGGCTCCACGCTCTCACCCGAGACGCCCGCCTACGACGAGCAGCAGGCCTGCGCGACCGGGCTGGAGACGGTCGTCTCGCTGAGCAACAAGATCCGGCTCGGCCAGCTCGACTCCGCGGTCGCCGGAGGGGTCGACAGCGCGTCCGACGCGCCCATCGCCGTCAACGAGCACCTGCGCCGGGTGCTGCTCGACCTGTCCCACGCCCGCTCGCTCGGCGCCCGGCTCAAGGCCGTCGCCCGGCTGCGCCCGGGCGACCTCGCCCCGTCCGTCCCGAGCACCGCCGAACCTCGCACCGGCCTGTCGATGGGTGAGCACCAGGCCCTCACCACGGCACAGTGGGGCATCGCGCGCGAGGCGCAGGACGAGGTCGCGCTCACCAGCCACCAGCGGCTCGCCGCCGCGTGGGAGTCCGGCTTCTTCGACGACCTGGTCACCCCGTTCCGCGGGCTGTCCCGCGACGCCAACCTGCGCACCGACACGTCGCTGGAGAAGCTCGCCGGTCTGCCGCCGGTGTTCGGTCGTGACCTGCCGACACCCGCGACGATGACCGCCGGCAACTCCACGCCGCTGTCCGACGGCGCGTCGACCGTCCTGCTGGGCTCCGCCGAGTGGGCCGCCGAGCACGCGCTGACCCCGCTGGCCGCCGTGGTGGACGCCGAGGCCGCAGCGGTGGACTTCGTGCACGGCGTCGACGGGCTGCTCATGGCGCCCGCGTTCGCGGTCCCCCGTCTGCTGGCCCGCAACGGGCTCACGCTGGACGACTTCGCCATCATCGAGATCCACGAGGCCTTCGCCGCCACGGTGCTCACCACGCTGGCGGCGTGGGAGTCGGCGGAGTTCGGCCGCGAGCGCCTGGGACTCGACGGGCCGTTCGGCACCGTCGACCGGTCCCGGCTCAACGTGCACGGGTCGTCGCTGGCGGCCGGGCACCCGTTCGCCGCCACGGGCGGACGCATCGTCGCCACGGCCGCCAAGGAGCTGCACGCACGCCGGGTCGCCCGCGGCGACAACGCACCGGTCCGCGCGCTGGTCTCCGTCTGCGCGGCCGGTGGGCTCGGCGTCGCGGCGATCCTCGAGGCGGCCTGACATGGCTGACACCTACCTCGACCTCGTCAACCACGGGCTGACCGGGAAGCTGGCCCAACGACTGGGGCTGCCCCGGCCGGCGCCGCTGCGCCGTCACCGGCCCGGGGAGCCGCTGCTCGACGGACCGCTGCTGCTGCTCGGGACCGGGGACGACGCCGACGCGCTCGCGGCCGTCTTCTCCACCGGGCCCGATGGGCCCGGTGGACCCGGAGGGGACCGAGACGCACCGGGCGGAGGGGCCGGACCGGCCGGGGACGGACCTGGCGCAGCCGCACCGGCCACCGCTGAACTGCTCCCGCCGTCCGCGCATCCCGGCTCGACGGAGCCGTCGTCCCGCTCGGACGCCGACGACGCCGGGAGCGCCACGACGCCCGTGACCTCGGCGGCGCAGGGGGCCGCCGAGGTCACGGGCTGGGGCCTCGAGGTGCACCGCCACCCGCTGCCGGGCCTGCGCTACGCCGCGGTCGTCCTCGTCCTCACCACGGTCACCCACCCCGATGGGCTCGGCGGACCGGTGCTGGAGGCGGCGGGCGTGCTGCGCGGCCTGCCGTCCGGCTCCCGCCTGGTCACGGTGTCGCGGGCCGCCACCGCCGAGGACGCCCCCGCGGTCGCGGCCGCGCGGCAGGGCGTCGACGGGCTGCTCCGGTCGCTGGCCAAGGAGCTGCGCGGCGGGTCGACCGGCAACGGGATCGTGCTCGCCGACGGCGTCCCAGCCACCGCCCCGGCGGCCCTCGGCGCCCTGCGGTTCTTCCTGTCCCGGCGCTCGGCCTACGTCGACGGTCAGCTCCTGGCGATCGACTCCACGGCGGGCGCGCTCCCGGACGACTGGGAGCGGCCGTTGACCGGACGGGTCGCCGTCGTCACGGGCGCGGCCCGCGGCATCGGGGCGGCCATCGCCGAGACGTTGGCCCGCGACGGCGCCCGCGTCGTCGTCGTAGACGTGCCCGCCGCCGGCGAGCAGCTCGCCGCCGTCGCGAACCGGGTGCACGGCACAGCGCTCCAGCTCGACGTCACGGCGGAGGACGCCGGAGCGCGGATCCTTGAGCACGCCACCGGGCGGCACGGCCGGCTCGACATCGTCGTGCACAACGCCGGGATCACCCGCGACAAGCTGCTGGCCAACATGTCCGAGGACAAGTGGCGGGCCGTGCTGGCGGTCAACCTGGACGCGCAGCTGCGCATCAACCAGGCGCTGCTCACCTCCGGCGACCTGACCGACGCCCCGCGCCTCGTCTCGCTGGCCTCCACGTCCGGCATCGCCGGCAACCGCGGCCAGACGAACTACGCCACCTCCAAGGCTGGTGTCATCGGCATGGTGCGTGCCACCGCGCCGCTGCTGGTGCCCTTCGGCGGGACAGCCAACGCCGTGGCACCGGGGTTCATCGAGACCGACATGACCGCACGCATGCCGGCGCTCACCCGCCAGGTCGCCCGGCGACTGAGCTCCCTGCAGCAGGGCGGGCTGCCGGTCGACGTGGCCGAGACGGTGGCGTTCCTCGCCTCTCCGCCGGCCGGGGGGATCGTCGGGCGGGTGCTGCGGGTCTGCGGGCAGAGCATGGTGGGACAGTGACGGGCCGGCCGACGCCCGAGGGGCCGGTGGCGCGGACCGTCATCCTCCCGGATGTGCCGTCGCTGGCGGGGCTGTACGCCCGCGGCGCGGTGTCGTCCGGGCGGCTGGCGCTGGCCCGTCGGACGGGCCGTGCCGCGGCCACGCTGCCGGACGTCACCTACACCGTCCAGGACGTGCAGGCCGACCCCGAGCGGCTGACGGCGTACCAGCACCTGCTCGGAGAGCCCGCGTCCGACGAGCTGCCCGCCGGCTTCGTGCACGTGCTGGCCTTCCCGGTGGCGACGGCGCTCATGACGCGCTCGGACTTCCCGCTGCCTCTCGCCGGCCTCGTGCATGTGGCGAACCGCGTCGAGCAGCGCCGCCCGCTGCGCCTCGGCGAGCCCCTCGACGTGCACGCCCACGCCACTGCCCTGCGCGCGCACCGATCAGGCACTCAGGTCGACCTCGTCACCGAGGTCTGCGTCACCGGTTTCCCCGGCGAACCCGCCTGGCGGGGCGTGTCGACATACCTCGCCAAGGGTGTCTGGACCGGCGCCGGCACCGCCGACGACGGTCCCCGAGCCCGCTTCGATCCTCCGCTGCCCACCGGCCGCTGGGACCTGCGCGCCGACACTGGCCGCCGCTACGCCACCGTCTCCGGCGACCGCAACCCGATCCACCTGTCGGCCTTGAGCGCGCGTGCCTTCGGCTTCCGCCGGGCCATCGCCCACGGCATGTACACGGCGGCACGCCTGCTCGCCATCGTCGGCGCACGGCGGGGACCGGCGTTCGTGTGGTCGGTGGACTTCGCCGCCCCGGTCCTGCTGCCGGGGACCGTCGCCGTGCGCGTCGCCCCCCGGGGCGACGGGTGGACGCTGGCCGCGTGGGAGCCGCGCGGCGGGAAGCCGCATCTGACCGGGAGCGTCGGCACGCTGTAGCCCGGCCCGGCATACCCCGGCCCCGCCGTCACGAGGGACGACGGGGCCGGTACCGGCTCCGTCTGGTGCGGGCCCCCTGCGCTCGCACCAGCCGTCCCCGGTGGTCGTGAAGCCGTCCCGGCGGGGTCGAGGTCGCCGTCAGCGGAAGCGACCTCTCCCCGCCGGGACGGGGCGTTCGGCCGGCTACCCGGCCCGACGGGCCCGGACCACGAGCCCGGTGCCGGCCAGGAGCAGGACCAGACCCAGCAGCGCCAACCAGCCCGCGTCCTGACCCGTGGACGCCAGCCGGCCACCGGTGCCTGCCACCGCCTCGACGTACCAGAACGTCGTGGCGGCGCTGCCCACAGGCGTGGCCACCGTGAGCGTCTCCGTGCCCGGGTCACAGGCCGGCGTCCGGAACGTCAGTGACGTGCCGTCCGGCGAGACCGTGACCTGCGACGGCCCGATCAGCGCCCCGCACAGGGCGATGAACGTCTGACCCGGGACGAAGCCGCTGCCCGTCACGGTGACAAGAGTCCCCCCGGAGGTCGAGGCGCTGCCCGGCGTGACGTCCGTGATCGTCGGGCCGGACGGGTCGTCGGTGGGCACCACCACGTAGGTGAACCCGTCGGCCGCCACGGCGTCGAGCCCGGGCAGGACCACCGTGACGTCGACCGGTCCGACGGCCTGGCCCGGAGGCGTCATCGCGGTCAGCGTGGTGCCGTCCGCGGAGACGACCAGGCCGGTCGCCGCGACACCGCCGAACAGGACCGGTCCGGCCTGCGCCAGGCCCGCCCCCCGCAGGGTCACCACCGTGCCGCCGGCCAGCGGCCCGCTGCTCGGCGTGATGCCGCCGACCGTCGGCCCGACGTAGGTCACAGCCCCCGCGTCGGCCTCCCCGAGCGGGAAGACGAGCGCGACGTCAGCCGGACCCGCCGTCTCGCTGGCGGGGGCGACGACCACGATCGTGGTGTCGTCCGCGCTGACGATGGTGCCGGGCACACCGTCGAACGTCACGCCGGTGGCTCCGGCGAGGTTCTCCCCCGTGATCGTCACGACGGTGCCGCCTGCCGTGCTGACCTCCGTCGGCTCGATGCCTGTGACCGTCGCGTCGGACCCGTCGGCCAGGTACGTGAACCCGCCCGGGAGCACACCGGTCACACCGTCGCCGTTCGTGATGGCGATGTCGGCCGGCCCCACCTCACCCGGCGGGGTGAGGACGACGAGGGTCGTGTCGTCCGGGTTGCTCACGACGGTCGCCGGCGCCCCGTCGAACGTCACCGCGGTGACGCCGCCGAGATCCTGGCCCGTGAGGGTGACCTGCGTGCCACCGGCGGTCGGACCGGAGTCCGGGACGACGGAGTCGACGGCCGGGGCACCCGGGGCGAGGTAGGCGAAGGCGTCCGGGGCCAGAGCGTCGGCACCGGGCAGCGTCACCGCCACGTCCACCACACCGGTCCCCGCCG
>Ga0164243_10006681_pt1 | contig 17403 bp, 14 predicted proteins | sample OricompcompostOP_FD_108781 | JGI IMG/M metagenome (GOLD analysis project Ga0164243, IMG submission 108781) | Organic Plus compost microbial communities from Emeryville, California, USA - Original compost - Organic plus compost (OP) | ecosystem: Engineered > Solid waste > Mixed feedstock >... | reverse complement strand
CTCCATATCGGCCATGCTGGTCGCGGCCACGCAGCTGGTGTTCCTCTACAACCTGATCCACTCGTACTTCAAAGGTCCGGTGGCGGATCCGAATCCGTGGCGCGCGACGACGCTGGAATGGCAGACGCCGCAGACCCCACCGAAGCACGGCAACTGGGGCAAGGATCTGCCCGAGGTGCATCGCTGGGCCTACGACTACAGCGTGCCCGGCGCGCCGCAGGACTTCATACCGCAGAACGTGCCGCACTCCGAGCAGACACCGGCCGGTCGTGAGCATGGAGTGCCGACATGAGCCGTTTCAGCTTCAGCATGAATGAACGGCGGGCATCGAGCGAACGCCTGCCGGCGCCACAGCACGTAGGGAGGCTGCAGCCGTGAGCCTGACCGTCGCATATGGAGCACTGGCTACGGGCATCATCGTCTGGGCCGTGCTCGTCATGAAGCTGCGCTCGAAGCCGTGGGAGGCGACAGCGGGCGCGGCACCGGCGGGAACGGGCTTTTCCGTTTCGGCGAAGCGCATCGGTCTGTGGATCTTCCTCGCGGTCGTCACTTCGCTGTTCGGTCTGTTCCTGTCTGCCTATTACATGCGCATGGGCCAGCACGCGGGTCACGGACCGATGGCTGCGGGCGATTGGCACTCGATCCGCGATCCTTCGATCCTCTGGTTCAACACCGTGCTGCTGATCCTGAGCAGCGTCACCATGCAGTCGGCGCGCGCCGCGGTCGCTGGAAGTCAGCTCGAGCAGACGCGCTTCAGATTGTTTGCGGCGGGCTTGCTCACGTTCGCGTTCCTCATCGGTCAGTGGCTCGCCTGGCGTGAGATTCGCTATTCGGAGTTCTTCACGCCGCTCAATCCAGCGGTCGCATTTTTCTATGTGCTCACAGCCGTGCATGCGCTGCACCTGTTGGGCGGACTGGTCGTGTGGGCGCGCACGCTGGCGCGCACCTTGCGCAAAGGCGTGGAGCTGATCGACGTGCGTTTGAGCGTCGAGCTCACCTCGGTCTACTGGCATTACCTGTTGCTGGTCTGGCTGGGGCTGTTCGCCGTGTTGTTATCGACGTGAGCGAGAGACAAGCATGAGCCACGAACCCGCCACATTGGAGCCTGGTTTCAGAGGCGTGACCGCGGACTGGTCGGCGGACAAGCAGGCCTTCCCGGTGCCCTGGGGCAAGGCGATGATGTGGATCTTCCTGCTCTCGGACACTTTCATCTTCACGTGTTTCCTCACGTCGTACATGAACGTGCGCATGTCGACGACCGAGCCGTGGCCCAATACCGCCGAAGTGTTCGCACTCACGGTCGGCGGTCATCACATTCCGTTGCTGCTGATCGCGATCATGACCATGGTGCTGATCACGAGCAGCGGCACGATGGCCATGGCGGTCAACTTCGGTTATCGGCGCGACCGCAAGCGAACCGCGGCCCTGATGTTTGTTACCGCGGCGCTGGGCCTGTGTTTCGTCGGCATGCAGGCGTTCGAGTGGACCAAGCTGATCGTCGATGAAGGCGTGCGGCCCTGGGGCAATCCGCTGGGCGCGGCGCAGTTCGGCTCGTCGTTCTTCATGATCACCGGCTTCCACGGCCTGCACGTGACCGGCGGCGTGATCTATCTCAGCGTGGTCGCCGCACGCGTGTTGAGCGGCTTCTACGACCGCAAGGGCACTTACGAGACCGTCGAGGTCGCCGGCCTCTACTGGCACTTCGTCGATCTGGTGTGGGTATTCATTTTCGCGTTCTTCTATCTGTGGTGACGGGCCGCGCCCGTCCCAAACCATTTGCGGAGAGCGGCATGGCGGTAAGACAGCACGACATCCAGGCGGACGCCCCCGAGAATCATTCGCCCGCGCACGCAGCCGCGCATGGCGCCCACGCGGAAGGGCAGCAGCACCCGATCAAGCTGTATCTATGGGTCTGGGTGCTGCTGTTCGTCTTCAGCGCGTTTTCCTACATGGTCGATTACTTCCAGCTGCAGGGCGCGCTGCGCTGGACGCTTATCCTCGTGTTCATGGTGATCAAGGCGAGCTTCATCGTGGCGATCTTCATGCACATGGCCTGGGAGCGACTGGCGCTGAAGCTGGCCATCCTGGTGCCGCCCCTGTCGCTGCTGATCCTGATCGGGCTGATGGCAATCGAAGGCGACTACACCTTCCTCACCCGCCTGGCGTGGTTCGCGAAATAGGGTGTTGGCCGGGGCAAATCGCCCCACCGCCCACAAAACAGCCGGCGGGGCGCTTATCATTGCGCCCCGCTCAAAATCGCCTCCAATCTCGCACCGTTCATGACTCCACGTTTGCTTCTGTTTCGCCGCCTGGCGCTGGCCGGCGTGCTGCTCGCGCTGGTCGTGGTGGTGCTCGGCGCCTGGGTGCGCCTGAGTGCCGCGGGCCTGGGCTGTCCGGACTGGCCGGGATGTTATGGTCATTTCAGCGCCGGCAGCGCGGCCCAGAACATCGACGCGGTCAACGAGGCGTTCCCGCACCGGCCGTTCGAGTATCACAAGGCCGTCAAGGAGATGGTGCATCGATACTTCGCCTCGAGCCTGGGCGTTCTGACCCTGGTGCTCGCCGGCCTGGCGATCCGCAATCGCGACGATCCGCAGCAGCCGGTCGCTTTGCCGCTGGCACTGGTCGGCCTGGTGATTTTCCAAGGGCTGCTGGGCATGTGGACCGTCACGCTGCTGCTCAAGCCGCTGATCGTGGTGCTGCACCTGGTCGGCGGCTTGTCGACGCTCGCGCTGCTGGCCTGGCTGGCCATGCGTCCGCCCGAGCCCGCGCAGCGCACGGACAACGCCGGATTGCGCAAGCTCGCGGGCGTCGGACTGGCGGTGCTGGCCCTGCAGATCATGCTCGGCGGCTGGACCAGCAGTAACTACGCCGCCCTCGCCTGCCCCGACTTCCCGACCTGCCAGAACAGCTACTGGCCCCACATGGACATGAAGGATGCGTTCGTGCTGTGGCGAGGACTGGGCATCGATTACGAAGGCGGTGTGCTGGATCACCCGGCGCGGGTGGCCATCCACTTCGTCCATCGCTTGGGGGCGATCGCTGCGGCCCTCATCCTCGGCGCATTGAGCTTTCTGGCCTGGCGACGAGGTACGACGCCAGCGGTGCGGACCGCAGGCGTCTTGCTGGGGCTGGTGCTGATCGCTCAGCTCATCCTGGGTCCGATCATGGTCATGCGCGCACTCCCCCTCGGGCTGGCCACAGCACATAACGGCGTGGCCGCGCTGCTGCTCCTGGCGACTCTGCGCATGAACAGATTGATACGGTAGCGGCGCTCGGGCGTGAGTCGTTGGGGGTTGGCCGGATACTGAGCTCCGAGGGCCAACGGCTAACGCCTTTCCCTGTAGAATCCTCCATCGGTCACTGCCGTCTCCCCTATGTCCGCCGTGCAAACTTCTTCATTTCAGCCTGCCGCCTCCTGGCGCGATTACTACGAGCTGGGCAAGCCCCGCGTGGTAATGCTGATCATGTTCACGGCCATTGCCGGCATGTTCCTGGCCGCACCGGGCCTGCCGCCGGTCAATACGCTGATCTTCGGCACGCTGGGCATCGCACTGGCGGCATCCTCGGCGGCCGCCATCAATCACGTCCTGGACCGCCGCTTCGACGAGCAGATGGCGCGCACCCGGAATCGCCCGCTGCCCACCGGTCATGTCACCGAGCGCCAGGCATTGAGCTATGCGCTGGTGCTGGCGGTGCTATCGATGGTGTTGCTGTGGGGCTGTGTGAATGCGCTGACGGCTGTACTCACATTCTGCTCACTGATCGGCTATGCCGTGATCTACACGGTATGGCTCAAGCACGCGACTCCGCAGAACATCGTGATCGGCGGTGCCGCCGGCGCGGCGCCTCCGGTGCTGGGCTGGACCGCCGTCACTGGCTCGGTCGATCCGCATGCGCTGCTGCTGTTCCTGATCATCTTCACCTGGACCCCGCCGCATTTCTGGGCGCTGGCGATTGCACGCCGTGACGAGTACGCGAAAGCGGGCATTCCGATGCTGCCAGTTGCGTACAGCAGCGACTTCACACGGCTGCATATTCTGCTGTACACGATCCTGCTCGTGATCGTGACCCTGCTGCCCTATCTCACCGGCATGAGCGGCCTGATCTATCTCGCGGCGGCGCTGATCCTCGGCGCATTCTTCCTGTTCCGGGCTCTGCAGCTGAAAGTGCGCCAGGACGCGCGCCTGCCCATGCAGACCTTCGGCTATTCGATCACCTACCTGGCACTGCTGTTCGCTGCGTTGCTGATCGATCACTATGTGACGATCCGGCTGACCTAGCCCAGCGCTCGCATCGTGGCTCCGGCGCGCACACCACGAAGCTCGATTCCCTGGCTCACGGCGACCGTCATCGCGCTGATCCTGTACGGGTCACTGTATCCGTTCAATCTGAAGCCCGACGTGCAGGATGATCTGCTCGGGGCGCTCCGCCAGTTGTCGTGGGCGCGGGCGGGTCGCGGCGATCGCATTTCCAACGTCCTGTTGTATCTGCCGCTCGGCTTCTGCCTGTATTTGTGGCTGAGCGAACGGCTCCGTCGCGGCACCTCGGTGACGATCGCCACCGTGCTGGGCACGATCCTGTCGCTCACGATCGAAGTCGCGCAGGTGTACGTATCGAAGCGCGTGCCGAGTCTCACCGATCTGGTGCTGAACTCGGGCGGAACCTTGCTCGGCGCGATCGGCGGCATGGGCTGGAGTGCGCTGAGCCACCTGATGCACCTGCCCTCGCGCGCGGAGAAACAGACGCGCGATCCAGGCGCAGCGTTGTTGATCGGCTTGTGGCTGGCGTGGCGATTCGCGCCGTTCGTGCCGCAACTCGACCTCGGCAAGCTCAAAGCGGCACTGCGGCCGCTGTTCCATCCCACCTTCGACTTCGTCACCGTGCTGGTTTTTCTCACCTGCTGGCTGGTCGTGAACCAGGCGGTCGCCGCGCTGGTGAGCCGTCCGCGACGTTTGGAAACGTTGCTACTCTTGATGGCGGCCGTGCTGATCGGTCGCCTGATCGTCGCGAATCAAACGTTCGTGCCCGCCGAATTGCTGGCGTTGCTGTTGTTGCTGCCGATGGTCGTGCTGATGCATCGGCTGCGGCCACGGCCGCGTCGAGCTGCGCTGGTGCTCGCAGTGGTCGCATTGCTGCTCATAGAAGAGCTGGCGCCCTTCGACTTCTCACCGCAGGCGGTGCAGTTCGATTTCTGGCCGTTCCTCGCACTCGTCGATTCGGGCTGGAATCTGGCTGTAGTCGACTGGGTGCAGGTGTTCGGGAAATTGTTTCTTTATGGTGCGCTGCTGTGGGTGGTGCGCGAGTGGGGCGCGTCCACGGACTTCGCGTTCGGCGTGATGCTGACCATCGCGGCCGTGGTCGAGGCGCTGCAGATCTGGCTGCCCGGCGAACATGCGTCGATCACCGATCCGCTGCTGGCGCTGATCATCGGGCTGGTGTTCCGCTCGGTATATCGCCGTCACCGCCCGCGACGCTTCGCGGGCGCACCCAGCGATCTATCGCTGCGGGAACGGTGATCAGAACGATCTGCCGCCGATCCGCGCGCAACCGTTGTATTTCTTGCCATCCAGCGTGGCTCGAGCCGCGTATGCGAAATACTCGCCCGACATGTCATCCCGGCAGCCCTGAGCATCGATGAACAACTCGATCTTGTGATCATCGTTGGCGGCGACGTAACTGACCGCGCCCTCGGCATCCTGCGTCTGAGGCGCAGCGATGGAGATTTCCTTGGGCTCGTCCGGCTGACGCCACAGCAACGCGGCTTCGGTGACCTCCGCGCTCCAGAAAGGCTCGTTGCCGCGAGTGGCAACGATGTAATCCTGCGGCGGTGAATCGCAGCCGCGGGTCTGTCCGTCCGGCGCAGCGTACAGTGCTTCTTCCAGCATGAAGGTACCCGCGAAGCCCTCGGGGGCCGGTTTGTCGACGGCACGCTCGCCGTACGCCTCGATGTACAGCTTCATTGGCACATCATCGCCGTCCGCGTCTTTCTCACCGCCGAACTCACGCGTGAGCACGCCATCGGTCTGATCCACCATGAGCAGATCGCGCTGTTCGCCGCATGGGCGGAAGGCACTGCGATCGGCGGAGACCGTGACGATGCCGCGCTTGATAGCGAGCCCCGACTCCGCGGACGGCTCGGACGTGGCGGACGCTGCGGACGGCAGACTGGACCCACCCGTTTCCGCCGTGGTCGCCGGCCCCGGCACGGTGGGCTCGGGTGTCTTCGAGCACCCCGCCATGGTCAGCAAAACCGCGCAATGGGAAAGTAACATCCCGCGCCAAACACGCATGCACGCCTCCGGGCGACCGACTCCAGCCCCACAGCATATAGAATCGGCCACCCTGCTAGAATCCGCGACCTCGGTTCACAGCCCCCGCCCCGGGACGCACCCTGGGAGGGCGCACATTTTGGTGCGAACATCGTTGATCGCCCTAGCATTTCTGTCATTGCCTGCGTGCCCTGTTGCGGGAAGTCGTTGCAGCAACGCTTGCCTGGGGCATCGGCCAGTCTCGAGGACTCGCCCTGGACGTTTCTGATCTACTTGAAGGCCTTAACGACGCTCAGCGCGCCGCCGTCGCGGCCCCGCTGGCGCCGACCCTGGTCCTGGCCGGTGCCGGCAGCGGCAAAACGCGCGTGCTCACCCATCGTGTCGCCTGGCTGGTACAGGTCGAAGGCTCCTCCCCGCACAGCATCCTGGCGGTGACCTTCACCAACAAGGCTGCGGGCGAGATGCGCGCGCGCATCGAAACCATGCTCGGCGTGCCCAGCGCACCGCTGTGGATAGGCACCTTCCACGGCATCGCGCATCGTCTGCTGCGCATCCATTGGCGCGACACGAACCTGCCGCAAAGCTTCCAGATCATGGATTCGGACGATCAGCTGCGCGCCATCCGGCGCTTGCTGAAGGCGCAGAACCTCGATGAGGAGCGCTGGGTCCCGAAGGAGATCATGTGGTTCATCAACGCCCGCAAGGACGACGGGCTGCGCGCCAGACAGATCAAGGATGACGGCGATCCGACCCGGCGCATGTTCATCAAGTTGTACGAGCTGTATCAGGAGCAGTGCGACCGCGCCGGCGTGGTGGATTTCGCCGAGCTGCTGTTGCGCGCTTACGAGCTGTTCCGCGATCGCCCGGATCTGCTGGCGCACTATCGCCAGCGCTTCCGCCACGTGCTGATCGACGAGTTCCAGGACACCAACACCATCCAGTACTCGTGGTTGAAGCTGCTCGCCGGGCCCGAGGGACTGCCGTTCGCGGTCGGCGACGACGATCAGTCGATTTATCGCTGGCGCGGCGCGCGGGTGGAGAATCTGCATCAGTACCGGCGCGATTATCCCAACGTGCAGATGTTTCGACTGGAGCAGAACTATCGCTCCACCGGCAACATCCTCGCCGCCGCCAACGCGTTGATCTCCAACAACGGCGGCCGCCTCGGCAAGAATCTCTGGACCAGCGGCGAGCAAGGCGATCCGGTCAAGCTGTACGCCGCGTTCAACGAGCGCGACGAAGCGGACTTCGTCGTCAATCGGATTCGCGAGTACGTGATGAAGGGCGGCCTGCGCCGCGAATGCGCGATTCTGTACCGCTCCAACGCGCAATCGCGAACCTTCGAAGAAGCGTTGCTCACGCATCGCATTCCGTATCGGGTCTACGGCGGCCTGCGATTCTTCGAGCGGGCCGAAATCAAGGATGCGCTCGGTTATCTGCGGTTGATGCACAACCGTACCGACGACGCCTCGTTCGAGCGCATCGTGAATCTGCCGACTCGCGGCATCGGCAACAAAACGCTGGACGTGGTCCGCAACTACGCACGCGCCAATGCCACGTCGATGTGGGAAGCGGCCGGTGCGAGCATCAAAGAGATCGGTGCTCGCGGTGGCCAGGCGCTGCATGCATTCATGCTGCTGATCGAGCAGCTGGATGAGCAAACGCGCACCTTGCCCCTGCACGAACAAGTGGATCACGTGATTCATGCGAGCGGCCTGGTGGCGCACTACCAGCAGGAGAAAGGCGATCGCGGCGAAGCCCGCGTCGACAACTTGAACGAACTGGTATCGGCGGCGCGCGGCTATGAGCCGGAAGGCGAAATCGAAGTGTCCCCGCTCGCCAACTTCCTGGCGCACGCGGTGTTGGAATCCGGCGAGGAACAAGCTGGCGCCGGCGAGGATGCGGTGCAGATGATGACGCTGCATTCCGCCAAGGGATTGGAATTCCCGGTGGTGTTCCTGTGCGGCATGGAAGACGGCTTGTTCCCGCATCAGCGCTCGATCAGCGATGTGGACGGGCTCGAGGAAGAGCGCCGCCTGTGTTACGTCGGCACGACGCGAGCGATGAAACAGCTGTACCTGACTTACGCCGAGCAGCGACGCCTGCATGGCGTGGACAGCTACGGCACGCCGTCGCGGTTCATCAAGGAAATCCCCTCCGAGCTGCTCGAGGAGATCCGCCCGCGCATTCAAATCTCGCGTCCGATCTACACGCCCCATCGCAGCGGCATGGGCAGAGTGCACGAGGAGCCGGCCAACACCGGCGGCGTGCGGCTCGGCCAGCGCGTGCGTCACGGCAAGTTCGGTGAAGGCACCGTGCTCGATCTGGAAGGCCAGGGCAGCCATGCACGCGTGCAGGTGAACTTCGAGCGCCAGGGCACCAAGTGGCTGATGCTGGCGTACGCGAATCTGGAACCGGTATGAAAATCATCATCCTCGGCGCCGGACAGGTGGGTCGCACCGCCGCCTATCATCTGGCGCGCGAAGCGGCCAACGAAGTCACGGTCGTCGACGTGAATGACGAGCTGCTGCGCGATCTGCAGGACCGGCTCGACATTCGCACCCTGGTCGGCAGCGGCACGCAGCCGAGCGTCCTGGAAGCGGCCGGAGCACGCGACGCCGACATCTTCATCGCATTGACCAACAGCGACGAAGTGAACATGGTCGCCTGTCAGATCGCGTGGAGCCTGTTCAACAAGGACGCGACGCGCATCGCTCGCATCCGCTCCGCCGATTTCACCAGGCACACCAAGCTGTTCTCGCAGGAGGACCGCGCATTCGCCGTCGACGTGCCGATCAGCCCCGAACAGCTGGTGACCGAGCACGTCGTGCACCTGATCAAGTATCCTGGCGCCCTGCAGGTGCTGGACTTCGCCGATGGCCGCATTCGCCTGGTGGGCGTCAAGGCACTGCAAGGCGGCGCGCTGGTCGGTCAGCAGTTGAAACAACTGCCCACGCACATCGAGGGGCGCGATGCCCGTGTCGCGGCGATCTATCGTGGCGGACATAGCATCAAGCCCGAAGGCACTACGGTCATCGAGCATGGCGACGAAGTGTTCTTCATCGCCGCTCGCGAGGACATCCGCCTGGTGATGAACGAGATGCAGCGCCTCGAAGATCCGGTGCGCCGCGTGGTCATCGCCGGCGGCGGCAACATCGGCTTCCGGCTCGCGCAGACCCTGGAAGTGAACCATCAAGTCAAACTGATCGAGCGCGATCCGCGTCGTGCCCGGCGTGTCTCCGAGCAGCTCAGCAATACCATCGTGCTCAGCGGCGATGCCGCTGACGAGGAACTGCTGCTGGAAGAGAACATCGACAGCGCCGACGTATTCGTCGCCGTCACCAACGCCGAGGAAGCAAACATTCTCTCGGCCATGCTGGCGAAGCGGCTGGGCTGTCACAAAGTGATGGCGCTCATCAATCGACCGGCGTATGCGGAGCTCATGCAGAGCGGCTCGATCGACATCGCTTTGTCGCCTCAGCAGGTAACGATCGGCTCGCTGCTCGCTCACGTCCGGCGTGGCGACGTGGTTCGCGTGCACTCGCTGAGACGCGGCGCGGCCGAGGCACTGGAAGTCATCGTGCACGGCGTGCAGGGCGAAGGCCGGGTCATCGGCAAACGAATCGAGAACATTCCGCTGCCCGAAGGCACCACCATTGCCGCGATCGCACGCGGCGATCAGGTACTGATCGCGCACCACGACACGGTGATCCAGCGCGACGACCACGTGATTCTGTTCCTCACCGACCGTCGTCACGTCGAAGCGGTCGAGCGCCTGTTCGATGTGCCGCGCCGGCACGCCAGATAGCGCCCTAAATGAACTTCCTCACCGTTCAGCGCATCATCGGCCAACTGCTGATGCTGTTCAGCCTGACCATGCTGCCGCCCGTTGGGGTGTCGCTGTATTTCGGCGACGGTCACTGGCAGCCGTTCTTCGACTCCTTCGCGGGCATGCTGGCTGTCGGTGTGGCCATCTGGTGGCCGGCGCGCAAGGCGCATCGTGAGCTGCGGGTGCGCGACGGCTTCCTGATCGTCTCGATGTTCTGGATCGTGCTGGGTCTGGCTGGCGCGGTGCCGTTGCTGATTTCGGATCGACCCGATCTCGATCTGACCGATGCAGTGTTCGAAGCGGTGTCGGGTTTCACGACCACGGGTGCGACGGTGCTCGTCGGTCTCGAAGAGCTGCCGATTTCGATTTTGTATTTCCGTCAGCAGATCCAATGGCTCGGCGGCATCGGTATCGTCGTGTTGGCGGTGGCACTGCTGCCCATGCTGGGCGTCGGTGGCATGCAATTGTTGAAAGCGGAGAGTCCGCGGCCCGCCAAAGACGTGCGACTCACACCGCGCATCACCGAGACGGCCAAGGCGCTGTGGGTGATCTATGTGACGCTCACGGTGCTTTGCGCAGCCTGTTATTGGATGGCGGGCATGTCACCGTTCGACGCCATCGCGCACGCCTTCTCGACGGTGTCGACCGGCGGTCACTCGACCCACGACGCGAGCCTCGGCTACTTCGATAACGTTGCCGTCGAAATCGTCGCGTCGCTGTTCATGTTCCTGGGCGCGGTGAACTTCGCGCTGCACTTCTTCGTGCTGCGCTATCGCCGGCTGCAGGACTACTTCCGCGATCCCGAGTTTCGCGCGTTCTTCTTCCTGGTCACGTGCCTGTTCCTGCTGACGGTGGGCATGCTGCTGTTCAATCGGGTCTACACCACCGACACCGCGATCCGACAGTCGGTCTTTACCGCCATTTCGGCGCAAACCGGCACGGGCTTCTTCACCACCGATTACTCGGTCTGGCCCGGCGCCATTCCGGTGATTCTGCTGCTCGCGACCTTCATCAGCGGCTCGGCCGGCTCCACCTCGGGCGGCATGAAAGTGATCCGCTGGTTGCTGATCTGGAAACAGGGTCAGCGCGAAGTGCAGCACCTGATCCATCCCAGCGCCGAGATTCCGGTGCGCATCGGCAGCAAGCCGGTCGACTGGCGCATCATCGATTCCGTGTGGGGCTTCTTCGCCGCGTACATGATTCTGTTCGCGGTGCTGATGGTGCTGATGATGATCGCGGGCGCGGATCACGTCACAGCGTTCTCCGCGATCGCTTCGTGCATCAATAACTACGGCGTGGGCCTGGGCGAAGTCTCGTCGAACTTCCGTTCGCTCAACGACGCTGGCAAATGGCTGTGCGTGATCGCCATGCTGCTCGGACGTCTGGAGATCTTCCCGCTGCTCGTGATCGCGACGCCATCGTTCTGGCGTCGCTGAGACTCGCTGCTAGCGAACGCCCTGCGCGCGCAACATCGCTTCCTGCGCTTCGGTGTTCTTGCCTCGCGCGCGCAGCGACTCGGAAATCAGCGTCCATGCGGCCGAATATGCCTTCGGAGCATTGACCGACATGGACGCCGCCTTGCGGCCCATGTTCTCCGCCTGCACGTAGTTACCTTCCGCTTGCCGCACCTTGCCCAGCTCGATCCACAGCAGCGGATTGTCAGGCTCGATCCGCAGTGCGCGCTCGATGGAAGACGCAGCCACGGGGTAATTCTTCGACTTCAATTGCAGCTGTGCCTGGCCCACCAGCGCTCGTGAAGCGGCGCTCAATACCGGCTCGCGAATGACTGGCGCAGGCGGCGGCGGTTGCTCGCTGGGCTGCTCCGGCGGCGGCGCCGGCTGGGTTTCCACCGGTGGCTGCTGCGGGGGAGGCACGGGAGCCGGTGGCGCCGGCGGCTGATAAGGAGGAGGAACCGCGCACGCCGAAACAACGAGCAAAGCTACGAGCGCGGGAAGGTTTCGCTGCCAGGTACTCACGAGATTTCTAGACCGTCATCACTCAACAAATGTTCGCCCCAAGCTGAACGGCTGGGTTCAGCTCGTCATTACTGCCGGGTTCCGCCGCGCCACCATTCCTTGACGCGCTCGCCGAACTCACCGAATACGTTGGTCGTACACGCCGGCTGCATGGGCAGCTCGGTCCCCTTGGGTACGGCGATGGCAATCGGCTCGTCGCCGCAATCCGGCCGGGCGCCCAGGCCGGTGGGGAATTCTATCCAGGTTTCCTGCAGGCTGTCGGGCAACGGCGCGCTCCAGGAAGTTGTTCCAAGACTCGCCATCAGCCGCGACCAGACCGGCAGCGATCCGGACGAACCGGTCAGCCCGGTGGGGGAATTGTCGTCATGACCGATCCACACCACCGCGAGATGATTGCCCGAGAAGCCCGCGAACCAGCTGTCGCGATAATCCGAAGACGTGCCCGACTTGCCGGCCACCACGATGTTCGGAGGGATGTTGGCACGCGCGCCGCGGCCGCTGCCATGCTCGATGACTTCGACCATCATGCGATTCACCTGATATACCGCGTCGGGGCTCGCCACTGGCGTCACTTCCAACGCGAAGGACTTCAGCGGCTTGCCTTCCGTATCGAGCACCGCACGCACCGCTCGCAAAGGCGTGCTGAATCCGCCATTCGCAAACGCGTTGTACAACTGCGCTACTTCCAACGGAGAAACATCGAGGGCGCCGAGCAGCACCGACGGTAATTGCGGGGGCTCCTTCTCCAGACCGAGTGCCACGAACTCGCGGGTCACTTTCGGCAGGCCCACCGACAGGCCGAGGTTCACCGTCGCCAGGTTCATGGATTGCGCCAGCGCCCGCACCAGCGGCACCGGACCGTAGTACTCCTGGGAAATGTTCTTCGGCTGCCACATCTGGCCGTTCGCGAGCTTCACCGCCACCGGGCCGTCCTCGACCACGGACGCGGCGTTGTACTGCCCGCTTTCGATCGCGGCCAGGTAGATCACGGGTTTGACCAGCGAGCCGATCGAACGCTTCGCATCCAGCGCGCGGTTGAAGCCGGCGAAACTGGCCTGCCGGCCGCCGACCATCGCGATCACTTCGCCATTCTGCGGGGCCGTAACCACGACCACGCCTTCGAGCGGCACCTTGGATTTCTTCTTGCTGGTCTTCTCCAGCCGATCCAGCTCCTGCGTCAGCACCTTTTCGGCTTGCGTCTGCACGCTGGGGTCCAGGGTCGAGAAAATCCGCAGTCCGGCCTCGGTCAGATCTTCTTCCCGATAGTCACGTCGCAGCGTGCGCCGGACCAGATCGAGAAATGCCGGGTAGTAGCCACCACCGGCTTGCGAGCCGGAGCCGACGACGCTGAGTGGACGTTTCGCTGCCTTCTGCGCCATGTCCGGCGCGATGACGCCATGCTCGGCCATCAGCTTGAGCACCAGATCGCGGCGCTCGCGGACCCGCTTGGGATGACGCCGCGGATCGTAATAAGACGGGCCGCGCACGATCGCCACCAGCGTGGCGACTTCGTGCAGCTGCAATTCGGCCAGCGGCTTGCCAAAATAGAACTGACTGGCGAGGCCGAAGCCGTGAATCGCGCGCCGCCCGTCCTGGCCCAGATAGATTTCGTTGATGTACGCGTTCATCAGGTCGGGCTTGCTGAAATGCACTTCCAGCAGCATGGCCATGATGGCTTCTTCGATCTTGCGGCCCAGGGTGCGCCGGTTGTCGAGGAAATAACTCTTCACCAGCTGTTGGGTCAGCGTCGAGCCGCCCTGCTCGATCTGACCGGCACGCAGGTTCACGAACGCGGCGCGCAGAATGGCGGAAGGGTTGATGCCCCAGTGCGAGTCGAACTTGCGGTCCTCGACCACTTTCAGCGCCGAGGGCAACAGCTGCGAGACTTCCTCGGGCGTCACGACGACACGATCTTCACCGTGAATCGGGAAGATGCTGCCGATCAGCAGCGGGTCGAGCCGAAAGATGGGCACTTCCTCGTTGCGGCCATTGCGCATGTCCTCGATGCCGTTGCGACTGGTTTTGATGGACAGCAGCTGCGGCTCCTGCAGCGCATCCCAGAACTGGAAGCGACGATTGATCAAATCGACGCGCGTGCCCTGGCGGCTGTAGCTGCCCGGATGCTGAGGCTTGTCGACGCGCTGGTAGCCAAGCCGCTGTAATTCCTGCTCGAGCGTGTCGGCGCTGAAAGTCTGACCGACGTACAACTCGGTGGGTTGGGCGTACACCTGCGCCGGCAGGGTCCAGCGGCGCCCCTCGAACTGGCTGGTGATCTTGCGGTCGAGCATGAACACCCAGACCGTGAAGGCGATCGCCGCGACGCCAAAGACGAGGGCGATGCCGGCGAAAATCTGTTTCCGAAACTTCTTCAGTGCGCTCATCTCGATACGTGTCACCCACTGCGGGATTACTGCAACCAGCTTGCGGCAGGATTCGGGCAAAGTGATGGCAAAGCCGGGCCTGCCCGGCCCCGCCCGTCGGCCGCGCGGCGCATGCTACATTGCCCTCGCCGTTTGCGCCGAAACCTCGCCGCCCTCAGGCCCCGTCGAATCGTGCATGAGCCATGAAATCCCCCTGGTCCTGAACGTCGCGGTCGCGCTCGCCATCGCAGTGGCCGGCGGATTTCTCGCCAGCTGGCTGCGCCAGTCGCCGATCTTCGGGTACTTGCTGGCCGGCGTAGCCATTGGACCGTTCACACCGGGATTCGTTGGCAATCGGGAGCAGATTGCGCTGCTGGCCGATGTAGGCGTGATCTTTCTGATGTTCGGCCTCGGCGTGGCGTTCTCGCTCAAGGACCTGGCCCGGGTGCGAGCCATCGCGACGGTCGGCACCTCGGTGCAGGTGGTATTGACCATTCTGGGCGGCGCGCTGGCCGGCGTAGTGATGAGCTGGGGCATGCTGTCGGGCACCGTGTTCGGCATCGCGCTGGCGGCCAGCAGCTCGATGGTAATCCTGAAAACATTGCTCGATCGCGGCGAGATCGCCTCCAGTCATGGCCGGCTGCTGCTGTCGATGGCCATCGTGCAGGACCTGATCATCGTGGTGTTGATCGTGGTGCTGCCGCAGCTGGTCTCGGCCCAGACCGGCGCGACGCCCATGGAAGTGGCCCGCGACGTCGGTATCACGCTCCTGAAGGCGAGCGTGTTCATCGGGGTGTCGTTGGCCATCGGCCTGCGAGCGGTGCCGTTTCTGATGGGCCACGTCTCCCGGCTGCGCTCGTCCGAGCTGTTCATCGTCACTGCCGCCGTGCTGGCGCTCGGCGCGGCCAGTGTCAGCACCCTGCTCGGCCTGTCCCCGGCGCTCGGGGCGTTCGTGGCCGGGCTGCTGCTGTCGGAAAGCGAGTTCGATCACCGCGTGATCTCCGAGGTCGTGCCGGTGCGAGACCTGTTCGCGACCTTGTTTTTCGTCTCGGTGGGCATGCTCATCGATCTCTCTTTCATCGTCGCGAACTGGCCGGCGGTGCTGGCGGTCGCGGCGTTCACGGTGCTGCTGAAACTCGTGGCCACCGCGATCGGCATCGTGCCGTTTCGCCTGACGGCCCGCACCGCGGCGTTCACCGCGCTGGGGATGATCCCGGTGGGCGAACTCAACTTCGTGCTGGCCCAGATCGGCTTGCAGACCCAGGCTCTTTCGCCGCAACTCTACAATCTGATTCTCACCTCGGCGCTGGTCACCATCGTGCTGACGCCCTCGGCCTTCGCCTTCGCACCCAGGCTCGGGGAATTCATGCTGCGCAATCACTGGCTGCGTCGCTGGTTCGATACCCGCACGGGGGCGAGCGGGGAAGGGGCGCAACTGGAGGCTCATGCGATCGTCATCGGCTACGGCCGGGTGGGCCAGAGCGTCGCTCGCGGCTTGCGAGACGCGGGAATCAGCGTTGCCGTCATCGATTCGAGATTGTCACGGGTGCGCGATGGCGTCGCCGATGGCTTGCCTGCGATCTACGGGAACGCATTCTCTCCCACCGTGCTGGAAGCCGCTCATGTCGCCAATGCCCGACTGGCGGTGGTCGCCCTGCCCGATTTCGCCCCGGCGCGGGCGGCGATCAATCAGCTGCGTCAGCTGAATCCCGCAGTGGTCATCGCAGCCCGAGCTGAGCAGTCGGTGAATGAGCCGGCGTTACGGGCGGCGGGCGCGCATCTGGTAATCGTGCCTGAGCTGGCCGGAGCTACGGCGCTGCTGCACGGGGCGTTGGACATGCTCGGCGCTGCGCGCTGAGCTGTTTCGGAGGCGGAGTTTCGGAGGGGAGGCGTTGGCGCCTGGCAGCGTCAGGGTGGGGTATCTCCTCCCGGCACCGGGCTGGGCCGGAGCGCATTGCGCTCCTCACCGCACGTCCCTGATGTGCCCTGCTGTTGGGGTCCCGTCCCTGTACCCCAAAGCTGCCGGGAGGAGATACCCCACCCTGACGCTGCCCGATAGCTCTGATGAGCTTGCGATGTTCAAAAGGCAGAGAGTGTCTGTGAGCTCTCCGTTCTTCTCTTGTATCGAAGCGCAGCCGCAAAGCTGTCGGGAGGAGGCACCCCGCCCTGACGCTGCCCGATAGCTCTGATGAGCTTGCGATGTTCGAAAGGCAGAGAGTGTCTGTGAGCTCTCCGTTCTTCTCTTGTATCGAAGCGCAGCCGCAAAGCTGTCGGGAGGAGACACCCCACCCTGACGCTGCCCGATGTCTCAGATGAGCTGGCAAGGTTGAAAGGCAAGGAGGCTCAACGCTCGATGTTGTAGTGAGCTTCGAGCTCCTGGTTGTATGCGGGTACGGCGGCGAGCAGCGTGTTGTCGTGGGTGCGGTTTTCCACCAGCACCGCTTTGTGAGCTCGTCCGTTCTCCTGTTCTGTATCAAGCGCAGCGGACATTTCGGGCAGCGCCAGGGCCGGGGGTGTTCTCCCGGCAGCTTCGAAAAGCACGGGCCTTTCGTGCAGCGCTACAGGGGCTCGGCGGTGCTTTCAGCGAAGCGCGGCTTCGCTCCGCCGAGCGGGTGTACATGGATGTACACCCTGGGCTTGCTCGGAGCAGGACTGCGCAGAGCAATGGACAAGCAGGGTGCTCGCCTCAGCAGCGGCGGGCACAGGCGGGTGCGCAGTGCCAGGACACCCCCGGCCCTGGCGCTGCCGAGCCCCGACGCCCTCTTCTCCGGGTCTCAAGCGGAGTCGAAAGCTGATGCGGCGGCAGTTGCAGTAGCCGACCTCGGGGCGAGATTAGAAAGAAACTGACGCGTTGCTGTTTCCCAAGTGTTTGCCAACGCGTATGCGCGGCATTGATTGGGGTCGAGCTTCAAAGCGGCCAACGCAGCGGCGCGGAGATCTTCGTTGAGCTCGCCTGTTACTCCTTG
>Ga0164243_10006680_pt1 | contig 17405 bp, 11 predicted proteins | sample OricompcompostOP_FD_108781 | JGI IMG/M metagenome (GOLD analysis project Ga0164243, IMG submission 108781) | Organic Plus compost microbial communities from Emeryville, California, USA - Original compost - Organic plus compost (OP) | ecosystem: Engineered > Solid waste > Mixed feedstock >... | reverse complement strand
TCGTTCTCGGCGCGGAGAGGTACCGAAGCGGTCACAACGGCACCGATTCGAAATCGGTTGAGGGCATTACGTCCCTACGAGGGTTCGAATCCCTCCCTCTCCGCCACTTTCTAACAAACTCAATAAGTTGAGTGGCTGCGTGATCGGCCTGTCCGCCATCCCGTCCACCATAAATCGTGCTACGGCTCAAAGCTCGTGGCGCTCTCCGCTACCTCTTGGAACGGTCATCGAGAAAGCCGATGTGCTGCTCAATAGAGCAGTGACTTCGCTATGGTGGTTGGCTCGCCAACTCCTCGCAGCGTCAGCACGTCAGCACACACTGGTTATTCGCTGATGGCTGCCGATGGCTCTAGTAATCACGCTTAGCTCAACAGGCCGCGAATTCAGTCACGTCGATTACACAATGTGAATCGTCGTAGACTCTGTCCCCGTGAAAATCGTCGGCAACGGCGTCGCGAACCTAACTAGTCGCGGCGAGCGACGGACGTAAACCGCATTCGCTTCAAGCTGGACTCTTTCGCGTCAATCGCTCGCGCCCAGCGGCCTTGATAGCTTCTGGGTCGAAGTCCTCCACGCGACCACTTTCCATATCTAACCATCCGAGTTCAACATCTCGGACCATCTCGCTCGCCGCGCTATAACGCTCGGTAGCGACTAGTTGCTCAGCGCATTCCTCGGGCTCCTGGTCAAGAGAGAGGTTCTTCGTCGACATGCAGCACATCCAACACCGAAGTTGACGTTGTTTAAGCTGGTGCGTAACGCCCGGAAAATCTTAGCATGCGACTTTTGCACGACGTAATGTGAGTAGCCTCGGCGGTTGGACTCCTTGGCAATCTCACAACTGGCCACACTCCAGCCTGCGAACGGCCAAGATATTTAGACCGGCCGGAGCATCTTGCACTCGGCCTTGCGCTGCTTGGTCGCCTACTTGACGTGAGGCAGTATCCGGTTCAACTATCCCGCCGCAGATGGGGCACGCGGGCACCGGTTCCGGCGCTTTGTCACCGTGACTGTGAGAAACTACAGCCCCGCCTTTATGGTAGGTGGCATAGGCGCTCGACACTTCATCAACGCAAAGAATCCGATCGAAGTATTCGTTCAAACCGGCGCAGTTGCACGGGCCGCATCACGCTAAGGTCACCGCAGAGTTGCAACAACGGCAGCGGCAAAGGCGCGAGTAAATACAGCGGCACCAGATAAGCCGCGAGACAATAGGGGGAGTGTGAGTGTTTGGGGCCAAGGATGTCATCGACGAGATCCGTCGAACTGAATTCCTGCTGGATGTCGAGCTCTCGCCCGATGCGCTGATCGGTGCCCGCAATGTGCGCGCGAAGCTGCATCGTGCATTACGTCTTCTCTCGCAGGAGCTGTATTCGCGCGACACGCATTTCGTCCTTGAGCTCGTGCAGAACGCGGATGACAACCACTATTCTCCGTCTGACATTCCCAGTGTGACCTTCGATCTCTCCGCCGATCGGCTAGAGATCACCAACAATGAAATGGGCTTTGCAGCAGAGAACGTGCGAGCCCTATGTGATGTCGGTAACAGCACCAAGGCCAAGCGGGATGGATTCATCGGTGAGAAGGGCATTGGCTTCAAGTCAGTGTTCGCAATCTCCAGTCTCCCTGAGATTCACTCCAACGACTTTCACTTTCGCTTCGACACCACCGCTGATGACCTGCTGGGCTACGTAGTACCCATCTGGTTGGACGGCTTCGAACGGCAGGAAGGTACGAAGATTGCGCTGCCCGCGAAGCTCAATCACCCATTCACGCCTTCAACGCTCTCCGAACTCTCGGCTCAATTGCTGCTGTTCTTGAGAAAGCTCCGTCGCCTGGAAGTTCGCAACACGATCTCTCAATCCGCCTTTATCGCTGAGCGAATGGATCAAGGTCATCGCCTCACGCTCACCTCAACTAGTCGCTCGCTATCGAACGGGGCGGCGCAGAAGCGCATTGTAGCGGGGTACTTACGAGTAGAACACAACGTACCGACAGGGGGCCTTGAGGAGGAGAAACGTCCTGACATACAGCAAACGCAGGTGATCCTTGCTTTCCCGCTCAATGAGGATGGCACTGCACGCGCCGATATGACGCATCCAGTGTTTGCGTATCTGCCGGTACGAGACGTCGGTTTTAAGTTCGTTGTGCAGGCGGACTTTCTGTTGAGCTCGAGCCGCGAGGATATCCAAAAGAATTCACTGTGGAATATTCGCATCCGCGATGCCATCGCGGACGCCTTTGTGAGTGCCATTCCTCATTTCACGATTGACGAGCGGCTTGCACGCACCTTTCTTCACTATGTTCCGGATGACTTCGATATCGTCGATGATTTCTTTCGGGAGACAGTGGAACGCATCTGCGCGCTGCTTCGCGAGACGGCGTGTGTTCAGAGCCGTTCCGGTCGCTGGTGCACTCCCTCTCAAATCCTATTGACCGATGCCGACTTTCAAGCGCTGTTCTCGAACGAAGATCTACAACGGTGTTTGCAACTAGAGTATCCCATGCAGAGCTTCACACCCTCTGCACGAACTATCCTCGGCCGCCTAGGCGCCCCGAGCGCCAGTCTGTCACACACGCTCGCGCTGCTGCAGGATGAAGCGGCCGTGTCGCAGAACTCTGCCGAGTGGTTCTCGGCACTCTATGATTACTTAGCGCGGACGTATCCTGCCGAGCAGTCATTGAAGAAGATGCGCGTGCTCGCCTGCGTTCGCGTGAACGGCGGCACTTTGAGGAGTGCATCGAAGGATGAGATCTTCTTCCCGCTCTCACGTGGCAAACGGTACGGCTTTGAGCAGGATCTAGATATCGTAGACAGGGAGGTGCTCGGTGGGCCCAAGGATCGGACCGCACGGGTGCGAGAGTTTCTCGCCAACCTCGGCGTCCACGACACTTCGCCCTATGAGCTCATCGAGAATCACATCTTGCCGCAACACGCGGAAGACGAATGGAAGGCATCAAAGCTCGAGACGCTCGCCGGTCACGTTGCGTATATCAAGGATCACTTGCCGAGCTACGTTCAAGGGCACATCGCCACTGTGTTCGGATCCACGCCGAGCATGGCCACGGCGCGTCTCCGCCAAGGCTTGTACATTCAAAGCAAGAACGCCGACGACAAGCACACCTATTTTAGTCGGCCTTACGCGCTGTACCTGCCATCCGAATATTCGCCAGGGTTTGCGCTGGAGGAGTTTCTAGGCGCGAGTGTTGGTGCGGGGCTATTTGTCGCGCCGACTTACCTGATGTCCGCGGGAGCGGATCAAGCGGGACGCGCAGAGATCGTACAGGAGTGGCGCGATTTCTTCTATCGCATCGGAGTAAATCAATTTCCGACGGTCTCTCAAATCACATCGAGCGGCATCATCAACTTCCATGCTGGATCAGAGCTCAAGAGCATGCTTGCCTCGGCGGATGACGCCGTTGTCAACGCGGCATTCCGGTTGATCGACCGCAATTGGCGCAGCTACTACGGACAGTTCAAGATGCGCAAGCATGCGAGCGGGTCGGCGACGACAACATCATCGAGCTTCGTGACGGAGCTACGGCAGACGCTCGCGCCAACAATCAAGAAGGGACGCGTTCCGATCGGCGAGACATTCCTGAATGCCGATGCGTTGCACGTTGTGTTTGGAAAGTCGCCCCCATACCTTGAGGTGGACCTACGCGACGAAGAGTTCATGGACGCGCTCGGTATCACACACAAGATCGACGCGGCTGCCTGTGTTCGACGCTTGGATCAGTTGCGTCAGGCTAATCGAGTGACGACAAAAGAGCTGCGCACGCTCTATACGGCTTTGGAGGAGCGTCTCGCCATAGAGCCATCATCCGTCACCGACGCGCTGACGCGGCAACCCCGACTGTATGCCCCCAACGCGAAGCGCTGGTGCACGGCATCTGAGGTGGTCTGGGAATCCACGAGTGCGCTTTTGGATTCGCTCTATCCGCCACTAGATCACGCTTATCCCGAGCATCGGCAGTTTTTCTGCAAGCATTTGGAGGTTGCAAAGCGCCCTTCGGAAGATGCACTTGTGTCGGCGCTGAAAGCGCTGCCAAAATTTGACGCCTTGCCGGAGCAGCGACAGCGCGAGGCCTACACGATTTATAGACGTCTCAATGCGGCGTTGCGAGAGGCCCGCGAATCCGATCCTGAAGCTGTGCCTGATTGGCTCGCGAGACTGCGCACTGAGGACGTCTTCCTCGATCACGTCGGTCGCCTCGTCACTTCAGACAACGATCTGTACATCGATGATCAGCCGAAGCTCGCTGATCTTTTCAAGCAGCACCCGCAGATCTCTCTCGTTCCGATCGAGCGTTCTCACCTCTCGGCGGTGCGCATGCTGCTGGATGCCTGCCGAATCCCGACGGTGACGGATCGCGTTCAGTACAGACGTCTATCAGCTTCGGATCAAGAGAGCGACCACAACCTATCGAAGCGGGTCCGCGTGCGTGCGCAAGCCATCATGCGGCTATTTTTCCATCGTCATCACCGCTTGTTTGAGGATTCTCTGGAGAATGGGTCCTGGGCGCATCTGTCGCAGTTCGAGATCGTGTGGGTCGGCGAGCTGACGGTCGAAGCAACGCTCGCTGACTATGCAGCGCCATTCTCGGCGGAGATCTTGCGCACAGGCCATACCGTCTATGTTCGACGTGATGTCCGTGCACCGCGTGACAAGCTGTGTATCGAGCTGTGTTCGATGCTGGGAGCCCACAGCGACGTTGCCGATGCAATCCACCGCGTTGTCTTTGCAGACACAGATGACGAGGTTGAGCAGCTCTTTGAGAATCGTGGTATCGAGCCGATTCCTCGCGAGGAGTTGGCGCGCCTCAAGAACACTAAAGCCCCCCTTGAACCGATCGTCGATGCAGATTCGGGCGTGTCCGAGGACGAGTCGGCGGAGGAATCTCTCGCGCCTGTATCCCACGACGTCCGGTTTGCGGTGCCCACCGCCGAACCCTCATCGCCGACGACAGCGACCCACGGCTCACAGTCGACGGCGGGTTGGTCCACTGACGGCCATTCGTCCGGTGGATCACATGGCAGCAGCTCGACGACTCTACAAGGCACTGCGCCAGTGCTCGACGGGGATCAAAAACCGCAGGATGACGGTCAAGCTGTGATCAGTGGCGAAACTGACGGTGACAGCACGCCGTTCGCGGCACGTAGACGAGATCGCGCGCGCTCATCTGGGCGATTGCTGAGCTACGCGGAGCCGCGCATCGACAATAACGGGCAGCCGTCCGAGGAGGCAGGCCAGGATGCAGAGCTGCGGCGTGAGATCGCGACGGCGGCCGTCAATTTTGTGATCGAACGGGAGCGTGAGGAGGGGCATCAGGTGCAGGAGATGCCCTTCAACAATGAGGGCTTCGATCTGCAGCGTACGGCTGCTGACGGGTCGATGGAGTACATCGAGGTCAAGGGGCAAAGTGGCCTTTGGACAGAGATGGGGATTGTGTTGACGCCCGCGGAACTGCGATACGCGCAGCGCTTCCGTGAGCGCTACTTCCTGTATGTCGTCGAGTTCGCCGATGATACCGAACGGCGCGCGCTCTACCGAATCCAAGATCCGTTCGGCAAAGTGATGCAGTTTCGCTTCGACTCCGGATGGAAAGCTATCGCGACCACGAGTGACATCATCGAACCGGCTCCCGGTTTGAGGATTCAGTTGGAGGAAGGAGTCGGTACCATTGTGGGCGTGCGGCGCGCCGGGCAGTTCTTCTCACTGCAGGTGCAGGTTCTGGGGGATGCGTCCAAGACGGTGCTGTTTGTACCCGGAAAGATGCGACTACTGAGTGCATAACGATGCCACGCATGCGACCTGAACTCACGGACGAACAACTGCGCGCGCTTCCATCGCGTGCCGAGGCGCGCGTCTACGAAGCGCTACGCGCACAGTTGCCCGACGATGCGTTGGTCATTCATTCGGTGCGGTGGCTCTATCGCACCAGGCGCGGCACCGTCAGTGAGGGCGAGGGCGACTTCACGGTTTTTCTGCCACAGAGTGGCTTTCTCACGATCGAAGTTAAGGGCGGTGGCATAGCGCTCGACGGCAGAACGGGCGCGTGGTCGAGTATCGATCAGAACCAGAGTTCTAATCCGATCAAGGATCCATTTCTTCAAGCCACGCGACAACGTTACGCGATCCTCGATCAGCTCCGTGGGCATACGGCGTGGCGTCGCTGGACCGGTCAGTGGTTGCATTGTGGTCATGCCGTTCTTTTTCCGGACGTGCGATCGCCCGCGCCGTTTGCAGGACCGGATCGACCGATCGAGATCATCGGAGTTCAATCCGATCTGCCGCGGTTAGCCGATTGGATCTCGCGCATTTTGCGATTTTGGACAGGTTCGAGGCCGACCGACCCTCTCGGCGTGCAGGGTGTCGACATTGCCGAGCAGATCCTCTGCAGCTCCATCTGCGTGAAGCCACTGCTATCCATCGCTCTGGCGAACGAAGAAGAAATCCGCATCCGCCTCACTGAACAGCAGGCTCGAGTGTTGCGAGTCATTGGAGGGCGCCACCGTGCGCTCGTCGGCGGTGGCGCCGGGACGGGCAAGACGCTCATTGCCCTTGAAAAGGCGAGGCGTGCTGCGCTCGAAGGTAAGCAAGCCCTGATGATCTGCTACAACCGGCCGTTGGCGGATGTCTTGCGTGCGGCACACGCTGGCATCCCAGGACTCGACGTGCTGAGCTATCACCAACTCTGCGAGCGGCGTATCGCGCGAGCACGCGAGATAACCGGTCGAGATGTCTTGGTTGAGGCACAGAAGGCCTATGCGGGAGGAAATCTCTACGACATGCAGTTGCCTTTCGCGCTTGCGCTGGCGAACGAAGTTGTGCCTGAGAAGTACGATGCGGTGGTGGTCGATGAGGCGCAGGATTTCAGCGATGAATATTGGCTCGGCGTTGAGGATCTGCTCAAGGATCGAGAATCCGGCCACCTTTATGTGTTCTTCGATCCGAATCAGATGCTCTACAAGCGGCGCGGCAGCCTGCCCATCAATGATGAGCCTTTCTGGCTGACCGTGAATTGCCGCAACACACAGCACATTCACACGGCGGCTTACCGGTATTACAAAGGTGAAATCATCGATCCGCCCGAGATTGCGGGTGCGCCGCTGTCGGATCTTATTGCCGAAACCGGTGCCGCACAGGCTGATGCGATCGCGCGGGAAATCGGGCGCCTTCTCACGACTGAGGGGTTACGGCCGTCCGACATGGTCGTTCTGGTCATGGGAAAGCCTAAGCAGAGTTATTACGACTTGCTCCTGTCCAGAAGGCTCGCAGGAAATGTTCAGTGGAGGGTTGAGGCTCACGCTCCTAAGGAGATCTTGCTGGACACGGTGGCTCGCTTCAAGGGGCTTGAAGCGCCGATCGTGTTTCTTTGGCTACCGCCCGTGATCGACGAAGACCAGGATCGAGAGGCATTGTACGTGGGTATCTCGCGCGCTAAGTCGTGTGTGTACGTCGTAGGTTCCCGGCTTGCTTGTGCCGCAATCTCGACGGTTGTTCGCGAAGCAGGTACGCACGTGTCTGGCCAGGAGTGAGGCCACGCCGGTTTGCGTAGATGCTAGCGAACCCATCAGGGCATCCCTTTTTTTTGCATGGAGAACCAGATTAGCTGTAGGGTGCTCGCGCGTTTTGTTACAAGCGGCCCATCTCGGGGCCGCTCTGTTTTTCGACGTCGGGGCGCCCTGGGGCAGCTTTACTGAGGTGGGCCGTCCATCGTGCCGATGGCATTGTCCGGGCTGCCCCTCAGCCTGGCAGCGAGTTGCAGCACCACATTTTTGGTCTCAATCTCAGCTTCGGAGCGGCGCCGTTCTTTATAGTCCACTGCGATGTCCTGCTTACTCCGTTTCAACTGGTCAAGTAGCCGGCCCAGCATGCGTGGCGCCTCTTCGTTGCGACGCACGGCTTGCAGGATCTGTTCTTCACCGTAGCGTTGGCACAGCTGTTCGAACTGTTCCTCCCAGCGCAGCACGCGCCCACCTTCGATGAATGCCATCGCCTCTTCATACCTCGTGGAGGTCGGACGCGGCCGCTCACTTTTCAGATACAAATCAGTCAGCGTGAGATCAGCGATCTCTTCGGAGAGCGGCACCACAGACAAGATCGCGAGGACTCGGTCGATGACCTCGATCTCTGGCTTCATGCGCAGGCGTGCTGCCGTCGTGAACGTCTCGGCTACATAACAGCCCCACCCGCTCGCAATGAAGAGCACATCCGGAAATTGCAGATACACCTCAGCGTCGGTGTAGTTGCCGTACACCACGATGCGACGAAAGCCTTGGTCGTAGGCACTCTGGATAGATGGCAGAAAAGGCAGCTCCTTCACTGCCTCGGGCACGTCCCAGTACTTCGATGGGGTCGAGCGCGTGCGTGGCATAACGCGAGCGGCAGGCCCGCAGTGATTGGTGAGTGCGAGGCAGGCTTCGACGAGCTCGATAGCCGAGTGCTCGCTGATGTCGCCGGCGCCGACTAGCACCAGGCCGGCTCGATGCTTCAAGAGCATCGACTGCATAAGTTCGCGTGCCGGTGCCGGGATCGCAGCCGGGCGTGCGGCGTGCTTCGGCTTAGCCGAGAACGCACGGTGCTGCTTGCCTTGGTGGAACGGTTTGCGTTCGATGAGCTCACCTTGCTCGGAGATCACGCCTCGCAGGGCGTCCTCGAGTGCTTCCGTCTCCGGGATCGAGCGCACCAACAGATGAACGTCCTCGCACACCCGCTCCGGTACCGGTGTGTTGACCAGCACCGCCACGCGATGTTGATCGAGATCCGCCTTGTAGCAGGCCATTTCAAGCCGCCCACCGCTGTCTTCCCAAGACGATTGTTCGAGGTCGATTGGGCCCACGACAATGAGTGTGCCGCTCGGTACTCGCCGTAGCCCGTTGGACCACAATCCGTTTTCGCCTAGATCGATGCTGCCCTCCCAGTGGCTACCGGCCTGCTCCGCGTAGATCACCGCTCCATCGCTGGCTTCCTCGAACCGGGCGAGCAGCGCGTCGATCGAGGCTTGCGACGTTGTGAGATACACGCCCGGCGCAGGGCCCGTCGGCCAGATCTCCGGCAGGTTTGGATCCGCCTTCGGATCGAGTGCGGCGAGCAACTCCTCGCGGCTCAGCTCCAGAGCGAACTGCCGCTTCAATCGAAATGCGAGCCTGCCCAGCGCCGGCCCATCGAGTTGGACGGTATCCAGGCGATGCGGGAATGCCTGAACCTCGGGCCAGTTTCGTAGGCCCGGGATGGCGGCGGCGATATCAAGGGCTTGGTTGTGCCCGACGGGGTGGTCGGCTTGCTGCAGTAGCGCACGAACGCGCGCCGCCAGCAGCTTCAAGTGCTGGATGTCCATTGACGTTCTCCTCGGGCGCTTTATCCGATGCACGCATTGCGGGCCGCCCAGAAGAACGAATGACACAGGGGTCGGTACGCATCTATCGGCCGTCTTCGTCATGCTCATTTTCTGAGCGCGTGCGGCAGGCGACGGCCAAGCCTTCACACAAACGATAGTAACTCCTAGGATGCGTGTCAACGGGCCCTTGAGGTGAAGGAACCAGGGCTCAAAGCGTGTTGGCCGCGACTCGGCACGGGCGCAGCCCACGAGCCCAATGGCAGAGCGCCGAAAAAGCAGCGCTGGAACAAAAACTTCATAAAGACAATGAATAGCTACTGGAACAAGCTCGAACAGCTCAGGGAACCTACTGCAGATAATATGACCGCTCTTGGCGCCTGGGTGCACGATGAAGCCTTGCCGTGGCTTTGGAGTGAACTAGCTGGGGTCATTCTGGAACCGAAGAAGAAACATCCCAACGCGACGGCACAGCCGGCTCCAGCACAACTCAGGCCGATGCAGGAAAAGGATGCAGTTCGACATGGTCTATTCACGTCCACAGTCGGCCGCAATAACAAAAGAACTGAACCGGCGTTCTACCGCGCCCAACTCACGATGCTGGATTCAGAGGCTAGGCGCTATTGCCGAAGCATTGACTGTTTTGCCAGTGAGAGGCCCGTTTTCGCAGCGGATGCCTCAGTCCACACTGTCCATCTTGCGTTGCTGGAAATGATGGGCCTTGCGATTGTCCTACTGGAGGACGCGGCCCGCGAAGTTGCGCAAGTCCCTGGCTACTTCGCCGCGTTCCGTCGCCAACACGAGAGTCCCTTCGAGGTATTCAAGGGCGCCGAGCAGATCATCTACGGCACGTACTCTGGCATGACCCGCATGGACCGGGCGCCATACACAGCGGTGGCCGTGTTACGTACGGCTGTCGAACTGCGTCTGCGGGGTGCTTTCGGTGTCTCTGTTCTCATCGATCCAACAAGGCCCGAGGATTTCGTGCCGATCGACATGAGCAGTCTGTTCGAGTCGATCAGGAAGCGACAGAGCGACATTGATTTCTCTGTCGATCTGCATGACGTATGGAAGATCTATCGCTGGAGCAACTTTTATCTGCACGCTGGCCACCGCGACTATCCTTGGGTTGCTGGCTTCCTACTGCAATACCTTCGACCGCTGTTTTCGGACCATCGCACCGGACCGAATGGCGAGTGGAACATCGACGGGGGGATTCGTATGAAGCGCGAAACGTGGCGCGCCGTGCGGGCCACGCTTCAATCTCCTTCGTTGAATAGCACGCTTGCGGCCAAGCTCGTCGGTGCGTGGCGAGTGCTGTTTCCAAGCAACCGGCGGCAGCTTCCTGCGGTCGATGAAGCTCACGCGCATTGTATGTTCCTGGATTGAAATACATGCCGGGCCCCTTTCGACACGCTAGGGGAAACAGGCGCCGGATGCGGCAATTCACCCGTGTCAGGTGGCTGTCGGGTCGCTGTCGTGTTGGCTCCTGCCGCGCTTTTCCATACTTGTCGGCGTCGATTGAACAACCTGGAGCGACGACGAATGAGCACCACCGAAAACACTCAACCTCGCCTGCTGACGCCCGATGAATTTGGCCATTTGCGTCCGGATGTTCCGCGAAGCGCGGCATTGGTCGCAGGAACAGCTCGCTGAGATTTCCTGCCTCAACGTACGCACGATCCAGCGCGTTGAACAGGGCCAGGCCGCGAGTTTTGATACCCGTCGCGCCCTCGCCGGCGCGTTCGGGTTCGAGCACATCGACGCGCTGAACAAGCCCTTCCACATACCGACCGAAGACGAGATCAAAGCAGCGGCGGAGAAGTTCGACCGTGAGCATGTCACGCTGACCGCCGTGCCACTAACCACGGGCAGGCAGTTGGCCAAACTTGCCGAAACCAGCTCAATGGATCTGTCGGAGCCAGCATTCGAGCTACCACGCGATGCGGCTGAGACGTTCGCTGCGCTGGTGGATTACTTTCGCGGCTATCGTGACTGCGCCGACTTGTACAGCGAGGCTCAGAAGTTCGAGGTGTACGACGAACTGCAGTCGCACATCGACACGCTCAATGCGCAGGGAGTCTCACTGCGCTATGCCGAGCGGAAGTTGCAGATGGAGTCGAGATCTGATCAGCCGGGCATCAAGCCGGTTCCCGTCACTGCGCTGTATGTGGTTGCGTTCCCGCTCGGCAAGGAACCCGAACAGTTCGCCACACCGAAGGCCGTTGGCATCGGGTTCTGAGTCCCATCCAATCGTGATATCCCCACCGATTATTAAGGATAGTCCGTCATGACGCCGACTGAGAGCGAAGCTAAGAACCCAGCGCCACAACCTGCTTCATGGACATTGGCAACACTCGAAGACCTCAATCACGCTGACATCGATCTGCCTATAGCAGGTCTGAAAACGACATATGACAACGCATATCAGCGAGCTTACTCCGAGGCTTCGAGCGAGGATGCAACCAAGGACGAAGAAGCCGTGCAGGCACAGCGAAGAGTCTACTTGATGATGGGTGCTGCGATGAGCATGCACCTGAGAGCTGACAACACGAAGCAGCCGTTTGGAGCGATGGCTGTGTTTGCCGATGGAAGGCGATCGGCCATTCCGGAGGACTTTCGCGGCAGTCCTCTCGATGCGCTCTCGGAGGCGGCGGTCCGCGTAAAGCATCCCATGGTACGCGCTCGTCTTAACGATGTGTGCTGGCTGCTCGATCGAAAACGCAGCCACCATGCGCGTGCTGCCATAGCTACCTACATCGATCTGATTGATCTGCTGGAGTCGGGCGAATTCACGACCTTGCTTGGACAGGAGGTAACTGGAGCACTTTGTCCCGACGGTCAGGAGTTCATGAGCCGCGCTTTAGCGCTCAGTCGTGGCATCGGTTGGGATAGCGACGAGGCCGTTCGCGCCAAGAAACGCCTCGCCGACCTTCAATCCGCCGCCATGGCTGCCCAGAAACACGTCGCTATACTCTGGTTCTACGACATGGACCTTCGCTTTGGCGTGTCCGACGCGGCTCGGATCGGAGGAACCCTGGAAGAACTCGCTTCGAAAACTGCGGAACCGCTGCAACGCCTTGACCTCTATCGAAGCGCGGCACGCGCGTACCACAGTGCTGATGACGCTCAAGCGCAGCACAGATGCAAGATTGCCGCATCGGATTGTTTGGTCACTCAAGCTGAGTTCGCTGAAAAATCACCTATGATGGCTTCTCATTTCCTCAGTCAGGCATTGGTCGAGTTGCATGGCGTTCCCAAGGTGCGCGATAGAACCACAGCGCTGCGACACAAGCTCATTGATGCCCAGGCGGGAATTTCCGATGAAATGTCCAGCTTCTCCCATCCGATGGATTTGACGAGAATCATCGAGCAGGTGAAGAAGAACATAGAGGACCTCGACCTGAAGGGCCTGCTGTTCTTCTTTGCGCTGATGGAGAGGTCGCCCGACCCTGAGAAACTCGCAGAAGATGCGAAGAGGAGCATCGAACGGCATCCGCTGTCGTCATTGATTTCATCGTCTCATCACGACAGCGACGGGAAGGTTGTATTCAGAACTGATGGGGCTGGAACAGGCGGAGACGGCGTCACCCCTGAGATGCTGGTGCAGATTGCTCGCGCCGAGGGCCTTCGCCGCCAAATTCATGTTAGCTCTCAGGTCGAAGTAGTGAGACAGCACATTGCTGCCCAATATTATCTCGGTAAAGATATCTTCATCGCGCTATTGCAGTACAGTCCCTTCGTTCCGACGGACTGCCTTCGCACTTACAGTATTGGATTCTCACATTTGTTCTCGGGGGATTTTACGAGCGCCGTTTATATTCTGACGCCTATGCTAGAGAACTCGCTGCGACACGTGCTTCGGCAGAACGGCCATGATGTGTCGAAGTTCGATATCGGCACGCAGACACAGCAGGATCGAACCATATCGTCTCTTTTTGAACAAATGCGCTCAGAGCTGGATTCGGTCTTTGGCACGCCAATTACGACGGATATAGATAATGTGTTCTTGTCTCAGCCAGGCCCCTGTATCAGACACGCGGTTGCGCACGGGTTGCTGGAGGATGGAGGAGCGCATTCAGCAGATGCCATTTACGCTTGTTGGTTGATATTTCATCTTTGCTGCATTCCGATTTATCAGCACAAAGACGGCATCGATCTTCCGATTTAGCCGCGGTTCTGCACGGGGTCAAAGTAGCCGATGCCGCCGCGTTGGACGTCGGCCTCGTCGTGCGGATCGCCGACGGCGGCGCCCAGTCTGCGTCAGGAGGGAAAAATGGAAGAAGAGGTAGTCTCAAGAGTTAGTTCTTATCTTGCTTCTCGATATCAAGGCGATCACGAGAAGACTGTCGCGGTTCGCGAGTTTCTGATTCGAGTTTGTTCGCGTCACATTGAACTTGACCTTGGTGACAGCGATCTAGGAAATAAAATTTGCTCCGGTGACGAAAACCAGTATTGGCAGCAACTCTCGGAGGTCCTAATCGGGAATGAACTGATTGAGGCGGGTTTGACTCTTGTACCGTCACACAATGGTCCCGACTTTCTCATTGAGAAGTCCGGTCACAGAATCTGGATTGAGGTGATATGTCCGGAGGGTGCCGGACTCCCTGCGGAATGGCTGGCGGGTCCGACCAAGGTGCCAAAAGTGTTCAGCGTTCCGCATGATGCGATCTTGCTGAGATGGACTTCGGCCATCAAGGAAAAGTCCGAGAAGCTCCTTGGGGTGCCGGCGAAGGGGAAGAAGGGCTATCTTGAGAACGGTACTGTCAGATCATCGGATGCCTATGTCATAGCGGTGAATTCTCGTCTTCTCAGAGGGCCAAACTTCCCATCCATCTTAGGTATCAGCCAGTTCCCTTACGCAGTGGAAGCCGCATTCTCGGTTGGTCCAATAACAATCACCATTGATCGTGCCTCTCTGAAGTCAGTAGGGGCAGAGAACGCTCATCGCCCGTACATCAAGAAGCCAAACGGCGCCGATATTCCTGCGTACACCTTCCTTGATCCAAACTTCAAAGCCGTGAGCGCTATTTGGGCGCTCGATATCGATGAAACATCGATCATTGGAAATGCCAAGGCATCCGCAGTCGTCCACAACCCGGAGGCGCAGGTTAAACTGCCTCTCGGCTTGCTGCCGACTTACGATGAGTATGTGGCGATTCCCGACGGCGAGGGATACTTGCTTCACAGCCAGGTCGGGCTATGGAAGAAAGGGTGAGGCGTTATACTGGTCCTTCGCGTCGCTGCGAGTCGCATGGTGCTCATCTCAGGGAAAGAAGTTGCTGCGGGGGCCGCAGCCTGCCGTCTCCACCTGCATCGCCATGTCCACGCCGGAAACGCGGCGTACTGCGGAAGCTGCCGCAAACTGTGCATCTAGCGCCAGAGAAATAACCTGCAAGCGGCTCAACGGTGTTTCTCGGTAGCGATCACCAACATAGTCCGGAAACCTGCTCAGGGCATTGAGAAGTAGGGGATCGTCCCGGTGGATGACCGTTTGAGCCATCTTTTGAGCTAGTTTGGTTAGGTCGTGGCCAAAGAGCTTCGGATTTTTCAGGTCTTTTTCCGATACGCCGTGATACAACAGCGTTCCCTTTAAGGACAGTTCGGCGGTCAGGCAAATAGGTTGTAGCACTGCACTACTGATCGCCCCACCGGAGGAAAGGCTTTCGGCCACCAATTTCAGTTGCTCAGCTGCAATTCCCCAGAACGTGGAGGCGTGTCGGTGCTGATTATTGCGATCAATTCCGTAGACGAGATCATGCATATCTGCGAGGGCGAATGCCGATCGTGCTGCAGTCTTATGATCATCGCGACACCACGTCGCCCATTCTTGGTGGCTCGCGAATCCGAGCCCTTTATCAACCGTCATTTCTATATGCCCGAAAGCCACGCCGATTGTCACCTTTCTGACACGATCAACGGACGCGACTAGACCCGTACCCATGCCGGGCCAAGTAAATCGGACTTCGGGAATCAAGCGAGAATATGCATCACAAATTTCACTCACTTGAGGATTTGCGCCAACGCCAATGACGAATTGGTCGCCTAGGATCTCCATGGCTGCGCGGAGTGGCCGGGCATGGAATGGGATGTCCTCCTGCGCGAAGCGTTCATCGAGTTTAAGGATGTCGTAATCCGAGACTTTGATCATCTGAATTCCAGGAGCATCTTTTTGTAGAGAAGTACGAAAAGCGATCGCGGCGCGAACAGCCAATGCTCTATCAACGAACTGGCCCTATGCAATCATTGTTTCGGCCCAGTCCTCACTAGAGGGCGTCTCTGGCGGCCGTTGGCTACAGAATATTGCCCACTGCTCCATGAGCATCGGTCGCTTCGCAAGCAAGGTGCCTCGCTGATACGCCGCTTCGGCTTCGTCCTTCAGCTTATGGGCCAGCGCATGCTCGATGACTTCCTTCGGGAAGTAAGCCACCTCCGCGGCCCAGTCTCGGAAGGTGGAGCGGAATCCGTGTTGGGTTGCGACCCTGCTCTGCACCGGATCCATGTATCCGATGCCGCCGCGCTTAAGGTCTGCTTCGTGCATGTCGTCGATGACTCCACAGAGCGTGGCATCCGACAATTCGCCGCCTTCAGGAGCTGGGAACAGCAGATCGCAACTCCCGACACGCGGCAGGCTTTTGTACAGCTCGATCGCGGCGTCGGATAGCGGCACGATGTGATCCTTCTCGAGCTTCATGCGTTCTTTTGGAATCGTCCAACGCTTGAGTTGCAGATTGATCTCGCTGTGTCGCGCGCCCCGGATTTCCTGGCTGCGGGCACTGGTGAGGATCCCCCATTCGAGCGCTCTCCGGGATACGCCATGGCGCGACCGCAGATCGGCCATGAAGACACCGATACGCAGGTATGGCAGGGCAGGGTGGTGTCGCTTCTTGCGCTTCTTCAACTTGGTTGGCGACGGCAGTTCGAACTGCAGGTTGCCCTTCCAGCCGGCTGGGTTCTTTCCGCTTCGATGGTTGCGGTGTTCTGCCCAATCCAGGATCGACTCTATGCGCCCGCGAACGCGAGTCGCCGTCTCGGTCTTAGTGGTCCAGATTGGCTTGAGGATTCGCAGCGAGTGCTCAAGGGTGAGGTCCCGAGGGTGGAGCGGACCGATCACGGGGAATGCATAGTCCTCCAATGTCGAAATCCATTGCTTCGAGTGCTTCTTGGATTTCCAACCGGCCTCCTGAGCTGCGACATAGGTTCGAGCGCACCATTCGAAGGTGACCGGGCCGTCCATCCTAGCCGTCGCGACCGGCGCGGTCGGGCCTAATCCGGACCGGGCGGGCGTCGGTTCCGGCAAGACAGCGCAGGCCTGAGCTGCGGCGGTTGGACCTGCCGCAGGCGGTTGCTGGCCCGCCTGTGGGCGCGTCTTGCGCAGAGCCCAAGCTGCCTCGCGGGCTGCTGCCAGTGAGACCGTGGGATAGCTCCCAAGGCCCCGCTCCGGACGTTTGCCGTTGCGCTTGACCCGCAATACCCAGGTCCGGGATGCGCCCTCGATTCGCAGATACAAGCCGGGCACTAGGCCCACAGCATATCGACCATCACCGCGCAAAGACGCTACAGTACGAGCGGACAGTTCCCGAGCTCGTTTTGGCATGACTGACTCCTTCCGCCATCCCTGTCCGCCATAAAACACCGGATTACGACAGCGCTTGAAGGACCAATATGGAACTCGCGCGCACCGTATTCCGAGTGGGATCAGGGGCTTGGCTTAGATCAATCAGCCCTCCGCAGACTTTGGTGGACGACTATGGACGCGGTGCTAGAGCTGGGTTTCCGCCTTCCTCTCCGCCATTTCTCACTCCCTCTCCGCCATCTTCCGCCGCAGGGGCCAAGGTTCCTAGAGCCGGCTCAAGCAAAACTCCAGCAGAGCGATGGTGTTAGGAAATCGTGCCGCCTGACCGGCGGCAGGTCTGCTGGCTCTTCTTAATGCGCGCGTGCCGGAACGAGTACGTCGATGCGTCGGCCGGTTCGTCGCTGGCGACCAGAGCGCAGCTTCCCCGCCACTGATCCTATTGTGCCGCGATCACTTCCGCTTCCTTGCGTTCTTCTTCGACGCCGCT